>ENA-OQKO01000177-OQKO01000177.1-human-gut-metagenome-genome-assembly--contig:-NODE-177-length-74021-cov-5.965789_pt1 | contig 74021 bp, 77 predicted proteins | sample MGYA00242777_ERZ504796 | MGnify/ENA primary metagenome ERZ504796 (study PRJEB26092, sample SAMD00036404) | human gut metagenome | host: Homo sapiens | study: EMG produced TPA metagenomics assembly of... | reverse complement strand
GTATAACCTGCATAATCTTTCTGAAATGTTCTGGTAATAACAGCGATATTCTTTTTTTGCTTATAATAATCAAAGAAAAGAGCACGAAAATTTTTATCATCAAATACAGGCATATTTCCAGAACAATTTTTTTCTATTTCATCTATGCATTGGATAACCTCAGTGAAAAATGCATCTTTTGTCATAACTTTGTCTTCTCCTTTTATCCGGCCGGATTTATATACGTTTTTGTTTTACACTAATTAGATGCATATACAGGCAAATTACTTCTCGTAATAGCAGATTTTTTTGACACTCCCCACAGCTAAAGCAGGGGGATTCTTGCTTCAACCACTACTGCATTGTATGATACCATGTGGTATTGCAATGTCTTACACAGTGTCCACAAGCTAGATTATACTGTTTCCGTATGCCCTACGGTGCAGTCTTATTTATGCTTATGCTGACTGCATTTGCAGTCCTTTGTTTAAAATATTTATGCTTGCGTTGGTATCCCTGTTATGTATGGTATGGCAGTCTGGACATTCCCATACTCGGACTGCTAGATTTTTTACCAGCGGATTCTTGTACCCACAGCAGGAACAAGTCTGACTGCTTGGATACATTGTTGGCACTTTGATTAGATCATTTCTATACCAGGCAGACTTATATTTAAGCATATCAAAGAACTTACTCCAGGATGCAGAACCGATGTGCTGTGCCAGCTTATGATTACGCATCATGTTTTTTACTTTTAAATCTTCGATGCAGATTGTTTGGTTTTCACGAATCAGCATGGTAGACTGTTTTTGTAAAAAATCATTTCTCTGATTTGTAATCTTTTCGTGGGCTAAGGCAACTTTGACACGCTGCTTATTGCGATTATTTGAGCCTTTTTGTTTTCTCGACAGCATACGTTGTTCACGAGTGAGTTTACGCATTGATTTTTCAAGATATTTTGGGTTTGGCACAACCTTCCCGTTACTGTCAGAGTAAAAATCTTTAATACCAACATCAATGCCTATGCAACCTCCATTGTTGGCTCTTGGCTGTGGTTCAAATTCCACATTAAGCACTGCAAAACACTTTCCTGCAGGAGTACATTTAATCGTTACATTGTTGATTTTTCCTACTTCCATAGACTGACGTATTTTGGTATAGCCAAGTTTAGGGAGTTTAATGTATTTCCCGGCAATACGGATATTATTACCTTGATTTACTGTCCTGTACGACTGATGTCGGTTATGTTTGCTTTTAAATGTTGGGTGTGCTGCACGTTTCTGAAAAAAGTTTACAAATCCTCTATCAAGGTCACGCAAAGACTGTTGTAATGCAATAGAATCTACCACTTTAAGAAAAGCAAAGTCTTCACACTTTTTAAGTTCTGTCAGCATAGCCGAAGTCTGAGCATAGCCAATTTTATTGCCACTCTCATAGGCTTCATTACGCATAGCAAGTCCTTTGTTGTAGATTAGTCTGCAACAGCCAAGAGTCTGATTGATTAAATTTTGCTGTTCCTTGTTTGGGTAGATTCTAAATTTGATACCTTTTTGCATTATCCCAGTTTATCCTTTTGTCTTTGCGAGGTTTTCTGATTTTCGATATACTGCTTGATTACATCAAGCGGAGCACCACCAACCGTTGATACAAAATAACTGTTGGTCCACAATGACGGCATTCTTGTTTTTAATGACGGATATTCATCTCTCAAAATTTTTGAAGTATATCCTTTTAATGATTTGACTGCTTTGTGAATACCGAACTGAGGCTCTACCTCCATGAGTATGTGTACATGGTCTGGCATGATTTCCATTTCCATGATGTCTACAGAAATATTTGCAGCATACTCAAAAAGAAGTTCCTTTAATCGGGTATCTATTCCATTTGTTAAAATTTTGCGTCTATACTTAGGACACCACACAACATGGTATTTGCAAGAATAGACTATATTGCTATTAGATTTATATACAGTATTCATATATGTATTATATATTATTTCAAATTCTAATACAAGAACATTTTGCTCTATCTTCAATTACATGCGTAAATTCGATGGAAGTGTCTTATATCCCCATAGCTAAAGCAAGGGGTTTTACGACACATTGGATAAATATTTACTTGTCTCCCGTAGAAACTGCCCACCCCGCCTGAATCCTTTGTATCACGCTGCCATCGCGTGCATCGATCGTAAGGAGTGGAACACCTGCATCATCCATCGTCACGTCTCCCATGACCAATCCATCCTCCCCATTTCCGTACTCATACTCTGGTTCTTCGGAAGTCCAGGTTCCATAAAAATCCCACACCGGGACTAGGACTGCTTCGGTATCGCTGCCTTCACTGTCTGGCATGCACATATAACCCAGCTGTACCTTTGTTATGGTTATCTCCGCACTCTGTGCATCAATGGACGGATAACGGTAGTTGCTTCCTCCATCGACAGCAATCATCCGATTCTTGTCTTCTGTCATGACCTGCAAAGTGATTGTTTTTTCAAAGATATCCTTGACCTCATCAAAAGGAAGTAAGAACAGCCTCTCATCGGAAACATTCGATGCTTCAATGGGATTTCTATGTAAAAAGCTCTGAATTGTCCCACTACAAAAATCCATCGTCAGTACTTCATTTTCCCAACCTTCAGATTGTCCTTCATGAAGTGTTCCATCTTCGTTTTCCCATTCAAGGGCCTGCTCATTAACAGGCAGAGAGATTTCCCTTACATAATTAACCGGGATCCCGTCTAGCGCCCGTTCAAAAATAAAATCATCTTTTTCCAAAGTAGTGTTTCCTTCGGTAAGTGCTTTTGAAGAACTTTCAAATAGCTCCCAGTCTCCGGACACAAGACCTGAAACCTTCTCCTTTGCTTCCTTTTCAGACACTTTCCCGCTTCCTGCCTTTATATAATTTTGAAAGCGTTCTTCCCTTTCTTTTTTCTCGCTCGATGCCAGAGTCATGTCTCCACAATCGTCAAAAATAAACTTCGCTATTTGAAATCCAAGTTCCTCCACATCAGATTCCTGCTCACTCTTTACATAAGAGTACTGATAGGTCAGTCCATCTACCGTATACGTCCCCGCCTGTTCATTCTCGTTGTTCTCTTCCTGCATAAGCTGTCCTTTGCCAAATGTATCTTTTATCTTGTTCTGTTCTTCTTCAGAAATCGCCACTCTTTTTACTTTTTTTAAACAGATTGCATCTACATCCGGCACTTTTACCGGTGCATCCGCTGTCAGGGTGAACTTCATCGGATTTTCTTTATCCTCCCGATCCGCCGATCTTAAATCCGCCTGGATTATTGCCCGATAAGTTTCCGGTGCCTCTACCTGTTCTGCAACTGTTTCCTGAACTGTTTTCTTGTTCTCCTCTTTTTTCTGATCTGTTTCATCTTTTTCTTCTACAACAGCAGACTGGACAACACGGTCACATCCTGATACCGCCAGAAGATTCATACACAGAACGGCTCCCATAAACATTTTTATTTTCTTCATCCTTTTTCCGTCCTTTCCTTTCGGTATTAAAAAAGGTACCCTCTTCTTATAAGAAAAGAGTACCATATTGCCTTTCCAATGTATTCATCAAAATGTAAACAACTTGTAAATCAGAAGACAGCCCTTACCGTTGTCCCCTCTCCCGGCTGACTTTCGATCTGCAGGAATCCGCCATGGAGTTCTGCTACCTTCACACAGAGTGCCAGACCAAGCCCGGAGCCGCCTTCTTTTCGGCTTCGTGATTTGTCCACCATATAGAACGCATCTGTGATCTTTCCCAGTTCTTCCTCTGGGATCCCAATTCCAGTATCCGACACCTCAAAGATCTTTTTTCCAGCTTTCTCATAAGCCTTTACCCAAATGCTTCCACCAGCAACTGTAGCTTTTAGGGCATTGTCAATCAGATTTACCAGAAGACTTTCCATCAAAGCAGCGTCCATCTTCATGGAAAATGCTTCATATTCCGTCTTCAGCTGCACATTTTTCTTCTCTGCCGGTTCTTTTTCCATGTCTATGACATGGTTTAAAAGGTCATCTGCCGTGGTCATTTCCATCTGTATGGCGTGGTTCTGGTAAAGTCCCAGCAGCTGCAGCATTTTCCCCGAAAGGGCTTCCAGACGTTTTCCCTCCCGGTTGATGTGTTCCAGTGCCCGGTCTTTCTGCTCATCTTTTAGCTTTACATGGCGCAGGGTATCCGAATACCCGATAATGGACGTTAACGGGGTACGCATTTCATGGGAAAGCGCTCCCATGAGCAGTTCCTGTTTCTCCGCCACTTCCTGCAGTTTCTCCATCCGTTCCACAGTCCTCTTCATCATCATGTAGATAAAAAGACCGGCGATCAGAAACACTGCCAGATAGATTCCCGCAAACCAGACAGCTGTCTGCTTCAGCTCTGTAAAGAGTCCTGTGACTTCCCGGACAGAGAGGACTTCGTATCCTTCTGGTTTAGATAAAACTACTTTTTGAAGAAGAAGATATTTCTTCCCCAGTTTCTGTATCTTGTAGGCATATGGATCATATTCATTCTTCAGGCCCAGATTTTCAATTCCTACAACTTCATAATCTGTCAGGTTTTCAATGGCCGCATTACTTTTCTTATCGATCAACGCCATGCCCGCCCCACAGCATCGTTGGAATTGAAATCCCATATAGGCTTTCTTTCCGGTCTCTGACATCTGTTCATATTTGCTGTTGTCCCAAAATTGTTCCAGAAGTGCCTTTCCGTTTTCCAATTGTCTTCCGTAAGTCTCAGCAGCGTTATTCAGGCTTCGTTTTCCTGTTACATAAATGCTTAATGCACTCACCGGGATCAAAGCACACAATAAAGTTACCAGCATAAGAAATACTGTCCGTTTCCACAGCTTCATACCTATTCCTCCAGACGGTATCCAAGCTTCGGGATCGTCTTGATCTCGTCATAAAGTTCCAGTTTTTTTCTGAGCTGTCCGATATGAACATCTACCGTCCTGCTTTCCCCCAGATAGTCTTCTCCCCAGACTCTTTTCAACAGCTCTTCTCTTCCAAGGGCAATGTTTTTATTTTGGAGAAGCAGCACAAAAAGATCATATTCCATTGGTTTCAGATTCACTGGGATTCCGTCTTTTAAAACCTGGTGGCTTTGCACATCCACCATAATATTCCGGATCGTCAGGACTTTCCTGGCCCGTCCGGTCCTCTCCAGTACTTTCTCAATGCGCACCAGAAGTTCCAGCATCTCAAAGGGCTTTACCATATAATCTTCTGCACCCAATTTTAGTCCCTTTACCTTGGAAGCGACATCATCCTTTGCGGTCAGGTAAATCACTGGAAGACCTGTTGTTCTAAAATCTTCCATCAGTGCAAACCCGTCTTTCCCCGGCAGCATGATGTCCACTACTGCCAGATCCGCATCCTCATGCCATAAGAGCAGCCGCTGGGCTTCTTCCCCATCATAAGCCGCCACAGTCTCATATCCTGACGCTTCCAGGTTCATGCACAACAATTCTGAAATTGCGCGGTCATCCTCAATTACCAAAATTTTATTCTTCATTCCTGCTACCACCTCTGGTACTTTTTCTACAGTATAGCTTTTTTTATATCTCACGTCTATATGTATGGATATCTTACTGCGACACACCTTATGTACCTATTTTTTAGAATTTTCTTTTATACTTGAACTATCTGATTTTACATTTTCATGTATTACAGCTAGATTCATTTGTATTTCACTTCTTATGATTTCTCGTAACATATCATCTCGAGCTTCAACTGTACTAAATTTCCCAAGCAAATTTACACTTGACAAAAAACGTTCATCTTCATGTAAAGCCTTATGATAATGATTAAGCTGTGATAATGAATTACGATATACTATCAATGCAGTTCCCGCAATTACTTCCGTTATAGCTCCGCCTACAGCAGGAATAATTGACATCTGAAAACTCAATCTGAATACAACTGGCAAAAGAATAGCTACTACCATCAAAACAAATCCAGAAATGCACATTGACACGGCTAAAATAAATGAAGCTTTGGCTTGTTTCTGGCTCCATGTATAAAACTCTTTAATATCTTCAAGATTTATCATCATCCTGCCTAGTGCATCTATTTCTTTTTTCGTTTCTTCATTTCCTGATTTATTATTTTGCGGTTGTTTTGATTCTTCTGGAACTATTGCTCTTTTTAATCGTCTTGAATAAAATTCTATTTCTTCTTCTTCATCTTCCTGCCTTCTTCGTTTCATAATTGATAAATAGCTCGTAGAAAGTGTAGCAATAGATAATGTTGTCATTATACCCACTAATGATGATATCATTATGCCTTTATCATCCCAATGCCCTATATTAAAGGACGGTTCTTTAATAAGCAAAACTATAAATAATACTGCAAACACTTCAATCGCTAAAGTCAAAATTACCATTGAAGATGTTCTACTTTTATTCTCTCTTAACTTTTGTTTTTTAACAATATATCTTTTATGCTCCATCATCCTCACAATTTTTAATTTTGTTTTTTCTAAATCTTCTTCAGACTCAGAGTTACACTTAATGTACAGTGTATCTTCTATTGTAACGGGAACAGCCACATCATCCAAAATAATAGGTATCAACATTTTATTTCTATTTTTTCTACTCTCCATTAAAGCTAGTTGAAGCTCTGTATTAAACATTACGCTATTGTTAGATTTTTCATCTATGATTGCTAAAATAATATCTGCGCCTGCTATTCTTCTTTTTACATCAGTAGCTATTTCTGTAACTGTCTCATCTACAAACGGTTTTGAAATAATCCTCGCATTTTTAATATCTTCCAATAGCTTCTCTGCAAAATATATTCTATTCTGTAAAGCTAATATGTAAACTCTCATTTTTTCAATTCCTTTCGGGTAGTTTTAACGACTCATTATATCCTAAACATGCACAAACTTCCATTATTCCCTCCATATACGCTCACTATGAAATTCTTTTATACACACTTCTCTACTTACTTTATATTGCACCTGCGACTACTAACTGTTATACTCAAAACATGGGTGCTACCATAACGGTAGGCGGTTAGTCCTTCAACAGAGGGACTGTGACCCTCTGATTACATAGAATCCTGTAGGGGAATCCATTGGAAAGGAGGGCTAAGCCAATGAGTATTGTGGACTTTATTGCAGTTGTGAGCTTCGGCATTACCTGCTTTTGTGCCGGATACACATTCGGCAAGGATAATAATAAGACACAAAAATAACCGCCCTGTCTGCAAAACTAAGCGGTTACTTTTGTAATCAATAAATATGTGGACTAACCGTCTATCGGTAGCACCCTTTTCTATAATCATATTAGCACGCATGTGTGAAAATGTCAAAAATTTTATTCGTTCTCTTGATTCCTAATCTCCTTAACCAACTCTGCTGCCTTCTCTGCATCATCGGTTTTTACGAATATATCCACACCATATATTCCAAATCCAGACACCACATGCATCGCAACATTCGCACCTGGTTCCTGCGAAAAAGCTACTATTCCATTTTGCTTTAACATTTCCATGATTTGTTCTGTCTCTACTATATTTTGTGCATTGTAAATCTTAATATATTCCATCTTAGATAATGAAGCCGCTTTTTCATCCTGATCATTTGCTGGCCTTTGATTCTTTTTCTGATTGATAAATGCCAAGATTCTAAGAATAATAAATGCCACAATAGTAATGCCAATCAAAAACTCCAATGCTAATCGTGTTATCTGTGTTTCTGTAGCTCCCATTCTTAACAAACATACACCATAGATGACAGAAAAAATTTCTGCACATATCACACTGGTAAGAAAATCTCTCCATATGGTAGCACTTTTTGGCAGACATTTATCCCATATTCCATTGTATACCATAATAGCTGCATACAGGATTCCTCCTACTAAAACGCTTATTGTTTCTCCTAAAACAAAGCGAATATCCACTGTCAATAGCATCTGAATAATAATTGCCGCAACACCAATCATAAACATTGATGCAAATGCAAGATTTCCAGCTTTTAATGCTTTTCGTTTCGCCCATTCTTCATACACTGCAACTTTGTCCAGAGTTTCTTTCATCTCTTTATTCATAGTCTGGCTCCTTTCTCCATCCAGGAGCTCTCTCATTTCAACATCATAATACTCAGCAAGTTCAACAAGTATACTAAGATCCGGCAGATTTGTTCCTGTTTCCCATCTGGAAACTGTTCTTGCGGATACTCCAAACTTTTCAGCAAGCTGCTCTTGTGTCAGATTTTTTTCCTTACGACATTGCTTTAAAAAAGCTCCAATCTTTTTCGTGTCCATGCTCCTACCTCTCTTTCACTTACAGCTTACCAACATGCTCCCAAATTACCACGACATAAAACGAGAATCCACTAATTTTCAACCAGACATTGTATGTCTAAAATATTTTAACGTTATTTTGTCTTCAAAAACCTTTTAAGCTTTTGTCTTATTTTACCATAGCCCATTCTAAAGTACCATTCTATATTTGCCCATATACAAGTAATCACATAAAGTAAAAATGCTTCAAACACTGTTCTCCTTTTTACCTAGTATATCTTAACAAACCAAAGTAAGGAGCCCATTACTTGAATGAGTAGTAGACTTTTTTCTGATTTAAAAAAATGGATTTTTTTGTTACCATATGAAATTTTTTACGATATGTAGTATGAGTAGAATATTTCCTTTCAAGATCCAAGACATAGAAAATAAATGAAAATGTGAAATAAAACATTTTTATGATATCATCAAGAAGTAACTCAGAAAATCAGAATTATGGAGATCATTATGAACAGAATATTTCAGAAATTTTTACAAAGCGTAATTGACCTTTCCTCTGTGAGAGCAAGGTGCTGTGAAGATAATACACATGATATTGATATGAACCCGGATGCAGAAGCGCCTATCCCTGAATGGAAGGTTTATTTTGACGGAAACTTCTGGGAGCCTTCAGGAAAAGACCGTGCCGGAACAGAAATCCGATTGGATAAGCAATTTGAATGGGCTGGACATCATTGGATTATTCCCGCGGCATATTCTTGCAACAAGGGTCTTGTCTTGGATTTTTGTATGTGTACCCTGGCAGAGGATATTCGCGAATTTATGAAAAAATGGGATTTAACCCCCGAAAATGACTCCTGTTTAAATTTTACACAAGAACAACAACTGCAAATAGATTTAGACAACCCGCTTTGCCTTGATATTATTCCTTGTTTAAAATTAAATGGAACAACAATGCAGGCCTCTCACAGCTGTTCAGTAGTCTTTAATCCATGTTTACCGGACGAAATAAACAATGAACCGGAAGCAAAATGGGTATTAAAACACTACGAATTGGATACATCCTATGGATGGATGATTTTTAGGGCGGCATTTCTGTGGCCAGATAAACGCCGTCCTGCAATAAAATCTCTTTCGCTTACAATAGAGCAACAACCATTTCGTATGCCTGGACCGCATTTTAAGATACACTCTCCCGGTGACCAGTTTGCTTTCTCCCATCCGGTCAGTGAAACAAAATATACATTAACTGTGCAAAAATTGGAACAGCAGACACCTTCTCAAAACCGCATGGACTCTGACCGTTGGTTGTATCCCACACATTTTACCACTATGAGCTATACACTTTCTCCTGAACCGGTCAATGATATTTCGATTCATGATTGTGCTGATAACGATAAACCTTTAGAAGTTGCTCCTGCAACAGACTCTTTTTCACCGGAAGTACAAACTGATCTTGCCTGTATTGATATTATCGGTGGTGCGGACGAGCCAACTATAATCCTGTGTGGCAACAACAATCAGGCAAATCTCCATGTTGCTTACTCCGCTCTACACTTCAAACCAGTATCAGACGATATTGAATGGCGAATTGAGTTTAACATTATTCGTTTTTCGAAAAAAACATTCTTGCTTATATAATGCATATTCAGCTAACTTTCAGTTTGTTTAACTTATTTTTAGAGTAATTAACAACTCTCGCCATATAAAGGGGATGTCGTATCAATACGCCATCCCCTCTGTTTCTGTCTTACTGATCTATTTCATATAATTCTTCAACATAAATATTTCCGTCAGGCAGCTCCTCTGTTTTCTGTGAGATCAGAGTGCCTTTTTGTGAGTATGCATATGCCACTGATGATCCCACAAGCAAAACTCCTAAAACACTGAGTATTATAATCTTTACCTTATGTTTCATATGATTAGACTCCTTTCATTTTCTGTATGGCTGATAAACAATCATGCATAACCTCCTTTGCCCAAATTTGCCATCTATATAATTAATCGTATTTTTTTACATAAGGTAACACATTTTACAAAATTTTATCTTTTTTATATCAATCACCCCTCTCCCCATCGAAAACCTCAATTATCATCGTCTCACCCTGTCGGAAAACAACTTTTCCCAGCGAAGTTAAGAATTCGCTATTGATCTCTCCATACTTCTCAACTTCACAGCTTCCAATAAATAAATAGGAAATCTTGTACTTTTCTATCAAGGATTTTATTTGCTCAGCGTTGCTTGAAGTGTATATGGTCTGCACATCTTCTTTTCGTTGATTTTCCTCTTCCAAATTATTTCTCCACAGCCATTCATGCACATACCAGCCTAAAACCGTTGACAGTCCTGTCATTGCCGAAACACGGTTATCATAATCCTTATAACTGTCCCCACTGGCTTCAAGAACAACAGGTTGTCCATTGACATTATCATTTAGCCAGCGGATTCCAGCGGCATCATCAGGAATCGCATTTTCCAAATAGTTCGTTGCGTTTAGTGTCTGGTATGCACTTCTTTTCGGGAATCCTCCAAACCAATGAATGGTTGCATTTTCCAGGTATCCGCAAGTTGAAATCAGAAGCAGGATCACAATGATCCCTGTCAGGACCTGACGTCTTGGGCACCTCAGCAGTCCTTTACATATTACAGCATTGTCAGCACCATTACATCTTTTTATCCTGGTTACTGTAAATGAAACCAATATATATGCCATCATAATTCCAAACATGATGTATGCCTGATAAGTCAGTTTAAACATGGTATTGGCTCTTGGAGCTGTTTTTTCATAAATATCCCGGACATAAACAATTTCAGGAATAAAGATCAGTCCCATAGCACAAAGTACAAGAACCAGCCCATACAAATCAGGATACTTTACATTGCTAAAAAAACTTCGTATCTTTTTATCTGGAAATGTTCGTATTTTTTTCAGAATTCCAATAACAAATAGTACACAGACCAAAAGCGGGAATGCCCATAATACACAGAACTGGTAAAAAGCAGTATGTATTTTTACGATTCCAATTCCCTGGACCATTACATTTTCAAAAGACAGATGAAATGGAAGTGATGCAAGGAAAGCAGCAGATAGCAGTTCACCCCACTGTATCACACTCCATTTCAATGCTTGGCTTATAAAAGGATCAGAGGAATAACGTTTCAGATTTCCCAAGAGCAATGTTCCGCAGATTACAACGTAATAGATCATAAAATCCCAGGTATTAGAAAAAAGGAACATTCCCAGAAGCAATCCAAGCAGTCCGATTTCTTTCTGTCTCCAACTTTTTCCCGAATTTGTCTTCATCCAGGAATAAAGGATTCCAAGTACCGTCAGGACCAAAAAGACATTGATCACATGGGCATGAAGATCTCCCAGTACAAACGAATAGGACGGAAACTCATGGATTGTCTCATCCCCGGTCACAGCCGGATCAAAACCTATATAACGGGTAGAGCTTGGAAACCAGTAATCTGTTTTTATTTTCAGCAGTCTAAGGATGATTCCATAAATAATATAGTGGAAATTCCCACTCATAGACACCGCCATCCCTGCCAGGATACCACCAAGATCTAAAGACCATTTTCTCCCAGTCCTTAATTTGTCCTTCAACATCTGGCGTACCAGACTAAAGGGAAGAACAAAGGCAAAAGCGGCGACCATAGTCCTCATCAGATTATAAGTGATCTCCACGCTTGTCCCGGTCAGCTTCGTAAGGAATACGGCAAGATACTGTCCACCATAATAATAATTAAAAGACTTTCCGGCAAACCACATATCTTGGGCTGGTAAGGTTGTACTTCTCATCATGGACTGCATAAAACCAAAATCCATATATTTTTCCGTTCCATGAGCCGCCGGATGAAATCCCGCCAGATATGTCCAGAAAAGAAACACCAGAAAAAACAGAATTTCTTCCCGGTAAACCATGGTTGTCTGTTCCCAGGGAAGAGAATTCGTGATTCTGTTCTTACATTTGATTCCATACAAAATACTGCCCAGACAACAAATAACCGTGATGATAACACAAGTCATTCCCGTAAATGGAGTGATTTTTAAACAGGCCAGCAGCCACTGCACATATCCGCATACAGCGACTGCCAGTACTTTAGAAAACATCCAGCCATTATCATCAAAGCCCCTGAATATACGGGATGTTACCGGCATAAATACCAGACCTAGTAGGCATATCATCTCCCACCAGATCAGAAATGTAAAAAAATCAGAACCGAGGAGCCAGTAAGCACCAACTACTAATAAAACAGCCGGTGCAATCTTTATCAAATAATTTCGTTTTATCTTCACATCTGTAACCTTCCCTTTCCTGTTTTTGTTATTCCTGGTTTAAAATACCATTTTCTTCAAGAGTTCCTGTAAATATGGAATACGCTCCCTTTACTTCATAGTTACTGGAAATTTCACCTTCATATTCAACAATTACCAGATCCCCTTCTTTAAGTTCTCCGCTTTCAATCCATCTTCTTATTTTTATATCATCTGTATATACCTTATATTTCTTTCCTGCTTTTGATTTCTTACATAAAACGGTGTCATCAACCATAATATATCCATTTCCTATTTCTGTAACAGTTCCGGATATGGTTGGCAGACTGGTACTGGACTTTGTTTCCGTGGAATGTTTTTGTACATAACTGATGATCTGTCCTGCTGCCTCTTTTCCAATAAAATAACTATATTCATAATCAAAAATATTAGTAGCAAAGTAACCATCCTCAGAAATGTAGATCACCCGGTTATAGACACCCAATGCTTCAGAAGTTGCCGTAAAAGCCAGACATCTTCGATTCTCTCTTTCAAAGAAGTCAATTGTATCATCAAGCTTTGCATCGCCACAGCCATAAAGGATCCGCCAGATCTTCTCATCATTATCCAGCAAAAGCTCCTCTTTTTCCTCATAACCTTCACATTTTGTCGCATAGTTCAACTCTAAGTTTTGAGAAAGTTCATAAAGTTCCAGTAACTTACTTAACGTATCTGGAACCGCCTCTTCATCAGCCGCATAAACATAAAATCCATCCTCATTGCCTACGGCAATCATCAGTTCCTCTGATATGCCCTTAATCTTCCGCACCTCAAATGTTTCCGTGTATGCCTTTCCTGTATCAGAATCAAGCCCTTCTGCCACACAGTTGCCAATTACCTCCCCCATTACCTCTGTATGAATAGAATTCTGACTTTTCGCAGTAAACTGTTTTCCATTAAATTTAACAACAGGATACTTTTCAGCAGGAGTCTTGTATTTCCATGGCCATTCTATCGCCCGTTCTGTTTCAGAAACATGATATTTATATTTACTTTCAGCTATTGTAGCAGTCCGTAAAAAATGTGGAACAAGAATACCTGCAATCATGACTAGCGCCAAACAAGCGGCAACCGACATCCATTTAATCATAAGATTATGCCTTTTCCTCGGCGGATCTTCCAGTGCTGCCGTGATAAGGTCATCATCAATATAACCGATAGCATCTACAATTCTTGGTATATTCATATGTAGATTCCCTCCTCAATCAGATATTTTTTCAATTTATTTCTGGTGCGGGCCAGCATATTTGTTACTTTGCGTTCAGTAAAACCATATTTTTCTGCAATAGCCCTGTTAGATTCGAAATAAAAATATTTTAGAACAAACACCCTATGAACCTCTTCTTTTTGTTCACGTAGAAAAATACTAATCAATTTTCCAATCTCTTCATCGTTCCTTCCAGGAGCATACCTTTCATCCGGCAGTACATCTGTAAGTTCGTCCAATGCCATAACCATATCAGCCGACCTCTTTTTAGCTGTCAGATGCCTTACTCTATCTACAGAAGTACTTCTGACAATTCTGGAAATATAAGCTTTAAATTTGGCAGGCCTTGTCGGTGGGATTCTATCCCACATTTCTAAATAAGTGGTATTTACACACTCTTCCGAATCCTGGTGATTATTCAGAATTTTATAGGCCATATTACGACAGAACTTCCCATATTTTATATCCGTTTCCTTAATCGCCTGCTCATTTCTTTCAAAATAAAGCTCTATGATTTTTATATCGTCTATGATGTTCACCTCCTCAAAAATGTTTTCAATTATAAAGTCGTATTTTTTTGATGATCGTCTCAAAAAATTTATATTTTTTTGAATTATAGCATGAAAAAGGAGCATATCATCACGATAGCCCCTTCTATTCTCCATAAATTATTTAATTCGAGTTGTCTTTCCATCCACATACAGACCTGTCATTTCCGTCTCCGTATAGAAGCTTCCATCAAAACTTACTTCCGTTACCGTTTCCTGGAAAGAATCCGTACTGCGGATAACATCTCCCTCATACACCAATCCCTGGAAATCAATACAGGAAGTATCTTCTGAATCATAAAATTCATCTGATGCCTCTTTTTCTAGATTTCTTTCATAAAACATTGTTTTATAGCCGGTATTTTCATCATCTTCAATTACCGAAATATCATAAATATCCTGTTCTTCTAACCACTCTCCCAAATCAATCGCAGTGAAAGACCCGTCATCTTTTACTTTCGTAACGATCTTTTTGCAATTTAATTGATCATAGTCAATAAAAATATCGTTTTTGCATACGCGGTAAGTACTATTCTCGATGCTCTTAGCTTCTGCCGGAACTGCTAAAAAGCAGCTCATCAATAATGCCGAAAAAACCATCATTGTTCCTTTTTTCATCGTTTTGTTTCTCCTTGTCTTGTATTTCGAAAGAAAATTTTCCTGCTCATACTATATATCGTAAAAAATCCCGGGTGGTAACAAAAAAATTAGAATTTCTTTTGTCATTTAAACTTGCAAAAAACCGGGATCCTTTCGAATCCCGGCTCTGCTTTACTCTCTTCTTTATTAATTATTTGATGGTATCTCAGAAAGCACTTCCGTAACCTTCTCAATCACTTCCACAATCCTCTGCATATCCATATTCTCTTTTACATCAGAACTGTCATTCACGTTCAATCCATCCTGCCAGTCCTGGACAATGGAAACTGCCGGGATATCCACCAAAGCAAATGGATAATGGTCACTGTTAGTTGCCATTGTCAGGTAGAATCTGTCACTGGATGTAAATAAATCTGACATGCTGTTTTTATTTAACTCGGCCAGTTTTTTCAGTCCCTCATCGTCATACTCTATATCATCTGGTCGTTTGTTTCCTTCGATCATCGCCATATAACCCAGATCACTTTTTTCTGCGATGGTATCAATATTTATTACTCCGATGATCTGCTTCCGCTCGTCCTCAGACAGATTGCCAACATACCATCTTGAACCCAGCATATATTTTTCTTCGCCCGAAAACAGGATGAATTTTACATTATACGGCATCTCTGTATCTTTTAAAATTCTTGCCAGTTCAAGTACTGCTGCCACTCCGGAACCGTTATCATTGGCTCCTACCGAATCTTCTGCACTGTCATAATGGGCACTTATGATCAGATTTTTCGTCATATCAGTGGATGACTTTTTTGTCACAATAATATTTTCACCAGTGCCGTCAATAGTTGCATTTTCGGCCGTTGGTGCCAGAAATACATCTACCTGTGAGGAACGCCGTATTGCATTCTCATTATTTTCATCATTATATTCAAACTTCTGACATTCTATCTCGTCATATCCCAAATCACCCCAATATTGGATGATGTATTCCTTTACATTCTGGATCGCATCAGAATTTATTGGATGCGGTTCAGACGTAATCTCATCAATGATCTGCTCAATGTTCTGTTCCGAAGGCTGCATTTCCACGTCAGACTGTGTAACACTTTCTGCCATTGCCTGGATTGGTGTTGCTACGGATATAGCCATAATTAAGGCAAATATGATCATCTTTTTCATCTGTTCACTCCTTCCCTGATTAATCGTTTACCTCTCTATTTTCTCATTGGCATATTTCAGTAATTCATTGTCCAAACTGTCAACTTCCAGATAAAAAATATCCTCTTTAAGCAGCGTTGCAGTTTCATAAATGCAGGCAGTTTCCATATCCACACAGTTCAATTTAATTTTTTTATTGTCATATGTCTCTACATAACCGGTAAGCAATTCGTCCGGTTTGGAACTGCAGAAAACAGTAATTATCTTCTTATTCTCCATCGCATATGCCAATAGCCCAGACAATGCAGGATGCTTCTTAAATGGGTTAGTTAAAGGTGCATCCTCCTGTTCTCTCCAGTATGCTAAATATAACTGCATTTTTCTTAAATACTGTGTGTTTGATTTTATTTCGCTGATATGACTGCTTTTTATAAAATGTAACCCATCGTTCTTTCCCTGCGCATCATAAGATCTGAAAAGAATACTATCCCTGTTTTTGGACAGAATTTTACCGACACAGAAAGTTTCTTCACTGCCACTATAAATTTCTAACAATTCATCCTTGATTTTGTATGTATCAAAATTCATGCTGTCACCTCTTGTTGAAAGTTCTTATTTCTTTTTATTCTTCTTAGCATATACCAGCAGCAGTATAAAGAAGCAAAGGTTCAACAGCCCTCCAATTATTTCAAAGATACTTCCTGCAACCGGATGATAATATCCCAGGACTACTCCACTGAATATTAACAATTCCCCTGCCACGATTAATGCAATCAATTTTTTCTTCATTTCTCAGTTCCTCCTTACTTTCATCTGATATTAATCCGTATCTTCTCTCCAACAGCTTTCCATTCGGAATCATCTGCTACATCGTACACTTTTCCTTCTTCTTCGGCATAGGTATCGTCATCTAAATCATACGTTTCAGTAATATTGCTTTCCATTATATCATCGGATTTCAGATAAAGCTGTAATTCCAGGTATTTGCTGTCAGGATCAGGAAGCTCCGGTCTTTCATCATCTCCTGCACTTCCATAAGTTCTCCAGAAATCTGTCTTGAATTTCCAGTTACGACTTATGGCTTCCGTTTCTGCATCATCCTTCAGCTCATACCGCACTTTATTTCCTTTGCTGTCCGTTCCACGCAACTCAACTTCATACTTCTGGAACACTTTCTCCGGCACGTCTGCTGAGATACTGCTCTGTAACTTGTTCAGGAAAATATCTTTCAGTGTCACCGTACCTTCTTCTGTCTGGACAGAAATATTTTCCAGTTCTTTATTCGTTGTCTGCTTCAGGATTTTCTCACGCGAAATGTTAAAATCAAATGTAAATTCTGCCACTGATTTTTCCCAGTCATCATAATCAAACGCATTGAGTACAAGATGTATCTCCGGATTTTCTCCGAGATCTGTCGGTGCATGAAAGCGGTACTCCTGTACACGGTCATATTCCTTTTCATCGCTATCTGCATCTGCATCTAATAAATCATCTACAGAATAAGGAGAATACTCCGCATTCATATATTCATCCAGCTTCTGTCCGTTTATTGTAGTTTTACCCATATCAAGTGTGATCCCCGTATTCCTAAAAGATGAAATATTCGCAGTTTTCTTCTTCTCATTTTCTTCGGTATTATCAATTTCTGCATGCACCCTGAACAGCAAAACACCCTCATCCAGAACAACTTCTTTTATGTTTGCAGTAATCCCTTGATCCGTCTGGGAAATGTTTAAAGCTTCCGTATATGGCTCAATTTCCTTTTGAAATCCCAGAGTTTCTCCTATAGATAAAGCAAGATTTTTAATCGCGGCCTGTACTTTTGGATTCGATAAAACCGTTGAAATCAAAGCCAGGATCACACAGGCAGCCACCAGTTTACTCCAAAATGATGGCGTCCAGGCTTTTTTCTTCCCTTTCCATTCTCCCTCTGCTTCGCTGATATATTTCGGATCAATATTGCCAAATTCTTTTGAAAAATCGAATTTTTTCATAAGTGTTTTCCTTCCTTTTTTAAGACCTTCAACAGCTTCTTTCTGCTCCGGTACAGATTCATTTTCACACTTCCGACGGACACCGCATGCCTCTTGGCAATCGCCGCAACAGAATCAAAAAACCAGTATCTTCTCACGAAAATATCTCTGTCCTCTGCATTCATTTTTCCAAGAAAATCATTGATAATTTCCAGCAGTTCTTTTTCTGCCAGCTGATCTTCAATGGTATAAGTAACACTTAAATGATCCATTTCTCCCAGGACATCTGCCATGTGCAAATCCGGGCGCCTGTCAGCATATTTTTTGCGCAGGCGGTCAATGCTTAAATTTCTCGTGATCCTGCCACAAAAATGTGATAATACAGAAGGCTTCTTCGGCGGGATCAGCGACCAGACCGAAAACCAGGTATCATTCAGGCATTCTTCCGAATCTTCTTTATTTGTAAGCAGATTCCAGGCAATCTTATAGCAGTAAGGATGATACTTGTCGCTCAATGCTTCAATCGCATGCTCATCCCTTACCTCAAACAAAGATATGATTTCATTGTCTTTCATTTACGGGTTGTCCTCCTCGTTTTTCTACTCATACTATATATCGTAAAAAAGCCTGAATGGTAACAAAAAAATTCAAATTTCTTTATAAAATCAGAAAAAGTCCATCACCTGAGGTCATTGCTCCCCAGATAATGAACTCTTTCTATTAATGCTTCGTCAAACGAATGCTATTATTTTACCTTTTTCCGAAATGCAAAATATTTTACTGCAAACTGTAGGAAAGTAATAATGTATATAATCACTAATACAATAAATACCGGCAACCAACCCCGTTCACTATGGTCTGTCGCAGATATATAAAGCTGCCAGATCAGACCGCAAAGAATTACGATCAACGGAATTACTCTTCCTATAAAAATCCGATTCATCATATCCAGGCGGGAGATGTCGTCACAGAATATTTCTTCTTCCTGCTGCATCTTATCTGCCGGCTTGCGGAAATAATTATAGCCATCAAACTCTGTCAGGTATTCCCAGCCGCAATCCTCAAACATCCGCACATATTCCATCTGGTGTTTGATGCCTTCTTTATTGTAATCCAACTGGTAGATCACTTTCTCAGACTCACACCGCTCAAATGTATACACACCAGGGAAAGTCACTCTCTTGAATTTCCAGCCTTCCTGGTGTCTTTTACTCAGGTAATTTTCTTCTTTTTCGTACTCCATGATGTTAAACCAGCGAAATTCTTTTTTGAGTTCTTTCATTTCGTTACCTCCTGTGCATTCCGATACAACCTGCGGATTCTCTTCAGTTCAAGCTCCAGAACTTCTGTGCCAAGTTCTGTGATCTCGTAAATCTTCCTCTTGTCTTCCTCCCGAATAAAATGAATCAGACCATCCTTCTCCAGCTTCGAAAGGCTTCCATACATGGTTCCCGGACCGAGCACCACTTCATTATCCGTCAGCTCTTTTACCTTTTGTACAATCCCATACCCATGATTCGGGGTACGGAGACATAACAATATATAAAAGCTTGTCTCCGTCATGGGAACATAAACCTTTTTTATGTGCGCATCCATAAGTGTTTTCCTTTCAGTGCGATATATCGTACTTCGATAGTCATGTTATATCTCACTTCGATGTACTTGTCAATATATTTGAATACATATAAAATAAAAAACCAGAAAATCAACTTTTTCACTGATTCTCTGGCTTTATATTCAGGAAACATGAGTCATTTGCACTGTTTCCCTCTTGTCAAATAGTTATTTTTTATATTGTTGTTTTATTCTGTTTACGTGTTCCTGCTTTTCCTCATCACTGAGTTTAGTCCCCGGCAGAAGCTGTTGATATATATTTTCTATTTCTTCATCAATTAAAATATCGGGCTTATCTGTCTGTTTTTTCATAAACTTCTTTAACTGCTTATATCCAACCACGTATATACCCGAACTCTCTGTAGAAACTTTTTTTAGATTTGCATTCGCATTAAATGTAATAAGCGAAACGTACTTATCATCACCTACCTGTAACTGTTTTTCCAGGTTTTTAATATGACTTTTATTTTGCTTTATTGGATTATAAAAAAAATATTTTTTTCCTTTCAGTATTTCGCACCAGTTCTTACTTTTTTCGTCACCAAATATCCATCCTGAATAATTTTTATTTTCTATTACATAAATTCCTTTTTGACACAACATTATCATGTCTATTTCTATTTTATCACCAGACCGGTTGGGTATATAGCAATTAATACTGCCCATACAAACTCTTTCATACTATCTTCCTTCCCTGTTACATTTCAAAATTTTATCCTTCCATTCTCTCGGCAGACTGCTTGTGCGCCAGCCCTTCATTTTATCCAACAATATCTATCTGGCACATTTTCATAGCCTTCAATGCATTTTCATGGCTTTCCGGTGTCACACCCGCACAGCATGCAGAATCTACTATGATCGGAATTTCTGGAAGAGATGCTTTTACCAGAAGTGCATTGGAAATCACACAGATATCTGTGCAAAGACCAACAAATGTAATACTTCCTATATCATCATCGATATTCATTGCCACCAGTTCATCTGCCAGATCTGTAGAACCAAAAGTATCTTTATCAATCGGTTCTGTTTTTCTGAGCTTATCCAGTTCACTTCTGATCTGCCATCCTTCTGTATTCCGGATGCAGTGTGGTACTGGAAGTTTCTTTCCCTCCTGAGTATCCAGATACCATGTTTCATGAGTATCTCGTGTAAAAAGAACGGTTCCTTTAAAATTTCTGATTTTCTCCTCTACTTTGGGAACAATTGCGACAGCTTCTTTTGTCCCAAGTGTGCCATCAATGAAATCATTCTGCATATCTACCACAACTAAAATATCCTGCATAAATTTCTCTCCCTCTATTATCTGTAATAACTTTTTATTTTTCTATGAAATGTATTCTTTCAGGCTCAAAGCGATTCTGCTGAGGTCTTGTTTCTGCCGGATAACCCAGTGCAAACATAGAAAATACCTTCACATTTTCCGGAAGTTCCAGGAGTCTGTGTACTTCTTCCATACGGTCTTCCACTGGTGCAATACCAAACCATACACCGCCAAGCCCCTGCGCATCTGTTTCCAGCCAGATATTTTCCTGTGCAATCGCCATGTCAATCTGTGCAAAAGACGGTGCCACAAGCCCTTCTGTACGATATACAGGAACGATTACTACAGGTGCCCCTGTTGCACAACCGGTGTATGGTGTCACTTTGGATAATTTCTGGATTTTTTCTTTATCTGTCACCACATAAAATTCCCATGGCTGCTGGTTACATGCACTCGGTGCCTGCATTCCCGCCCTCAGAATCTCCATGATTTTTTCCTTTTCTACTGGTCTGTCTTCATATTTTCTTACGCTGATTCTATGAAAAATACTGTTCATATTGCATGCTCCTTTACTTACTACTTAAGATGATCCTATTATAACATGCATATTTTATAAAGCTAACAAATATCTTCGCTTTATCCGCAATTGCTTTTCATAATAACAGTTTTTTCTATCGTATTTTTCTGATTTTTTTGGTAAAATCATTTTAACTATACCGAAGGGGATCTTTTTTAAAAGAATATTTGATAGTCCTTTTTTCACTGAACCGTGCGTTAGAGGCTGCTGCGTGCCGGTGGCACGCGTTTAGCAGCGACCGAAATGAAATGTAGATCGAACCCGTTCGAGTCCGACCGGATTCGAACAAAAAATGGGACAAGACTTTATGTCCTGTCCCATTTTTTATATGACGTGCGTTAGAGGATTCGAACTTTTACCTCTGTCCTCAACCCCGCATAGAAAGGAGTTTTCTGCTATCGTTTTTTAACAAGTCACAGGTAAGTCACAGGTTTTTACTATCATATTCTTCTTTCAATTCTTCAGCCAGATATAAATCACTCATACCTCTACAAATCTTTCGCATACCTCTGCTAAGCTCTTAGCATATTCGAAAGCTCTTTGTTTTACAATATTCTTATTCACCACAATGCACATGAGCATTATACAAATCATCATAAATACAAACATTACATAGGTTGGATACATATTTAAAAACATATCTCTAACATTAAAATTGTCAATTAAGCACAATTCTCTCACTGCAATAATAGCATACATAATTATTGCAATCCATTTGCAGCCATATAAATTTCTCCAAAAATTATACTCTTTTAAGTCTTGATATACTCGCTGTTCAGAATCTCTATGTGCATTTGCATATTTCCTAAGATAATTCATTGCAGATTCATAAAAGATATCACTTTTCTCATTCTCATCATCGACCATAATTGGTAAATCCATATCTTTTATTTTTTCATTAATATATTTATGATATCTTGTCTTTGTAAGCATGTCAATCGTTGAATCCGAATATCTTAAAACAATTGTTGTTGGTTTAGCACCTAACTTTTCATACATTTTAATTTCTACATTCTTTCCCCATATTCGTACGACCTTCTCCATACCTATCAATATCAGAGCAAAAATCCCTCCATATAAAGGAATAGCCACCTTTTTATTTGTGATATATCCTTCAAAAATACCATAAATAATTACTGGTAACATTGCCATTATAACAGGCAAAATCCTTCCAAATAAAACAAAATCATCACAGAAGTTTTTTAACATAGCTAAGATTTTATCCACTACTCATTTTCCTTCTCTCATCATGTATTATAATCTGCCGGTAATAGTATAGGCGATACCTTATCAAATGCTTTTTCAATAGCAACCATAAAACCTTTTCTTCGATTTTCAAATAATATTCTTTCAGATTTCGATGTGGGAAACCCAAAGGTTCCCACATCCGACAATGTATTTGTTTTTCGTAACCAATAATTTGTTTCACAAGATAATTCCTGTTTTGCAAACCATAATTTCATTTCTGAATGTTTTTTCAATAATTCATATAATATGCTTTTGTCATTCAATTGATTCCAGATACAAGTATTTGCAATCACAAGTTCACAGTCAGCTACTTGCTCTGATCTACACAGTTCCATAACCTCTTCAATGTGTCCAGTAACAAATACCCCATTTACTCCATCATCTGTAAAACATACATAAAACTTATCTATTCCTCCGAAGTCACGAAGTATATCCCAATTCGTTACTCTAGAATTAGAGACCAATTGAATAAATTCACTTCTGGCATACAATTCCGAAAGATTCCGAACTATTTCTGACCTAGCACTTATTATCCATTTCACCCAGCTTAACCCTCCTGGTTTCTCTTATCGCTGTTGCAACACTGCTTGGAATGTCTACAATTTTATTTTTAGTGTTTAAAGCAGGAGAATATCTCTCATCTTTCATATACTCGACAGTATCATCTGACCCACCACTAGTTTCACCTGATCCCGTATTATCAGATATCAGATACTCCTTACTGTGTGAATCTTCCAAAGCCTCAAATATTTTTTTTGCACTTTCAAGTTTTCCATGATGTGGAAGCTGAATAATATTATATATGTCCAGATTATGTAAATATTCTGGCGTTGCATCTCCACACAATAAAATCAAATCTGCTGTTTCCAACTTTATTTTCAATTGAATACTTGCAGCATTCATTACGGTTTCACCATCAATTTTTGTACTGGCTTCTCCAGATTCAACAGCTGCTGCAACCACTTTTGTAAACTCTTCTACTGTCGGTCCAACAATTGTTCCAGAAAATATTTTTGTGTTTACTTCTGCATTTTCTACAGAAAAACCATATTCCTGTGCCTGTTCAACAATTTCACGTATTTTGTTAAACATTTCCAATATATGTTCTTTTGTTTTCTCTGACGTACGTCTTTTATCATCAAGAATATCCAAAATTTCCTTTGTGTTTTTCAGATATAAGGCAGAATATACCGTTACAGTATATCCATGTTCATATAAATACTCCATTAAATCCAAAATTCCATTTGTGTGATCACTGTCATTGTGAGATATCACAATAGAAACCTGCTTAATTAAAAATTTTTTTTGCAAAAAATCTTCAACCTCTTCCGCATGCCGGCTATGACCACAGTCATATACAATCAACGATGTATCATCATATAACATAATACAATCTCCGTATCTTGTGTCTACATCTCCATCGTACTTACTTAATGCTTTAAGTTTCATGCGTTTAACTCCTTTTACATCTTACAATCCGTTTCAACAAGTTTCGTGGATGGCCATCCGCATTCATTAGCACTCACCAGTGTCATGTGCTAACAGCTTTAATGACAAAATATCATTAATTTTCTCAAATGTCAACATCTTTTTTGTATTTAAAACGATTTTTTCGTTTTTAGTATTCATTTATATAGCAATTATTATTAAATTATCATTTTAATCTTTGTCATTAAATTGACAAATTCGTTTTTTTTAAGTATTATATGTAAGATGAGGTGAACTATTATGCTAATTAAATTTTCTATAGAAAACTATTTATCTTTTAATCAGAAACAGACTTTTTCCATGGAAGCCGGAAAGACTCGAAAATATTCTGATCGAATTTACAAAGACAAACAACTAAAATTAACTAAATGTGAAGCTATTTTCGGTGCTAATGCTTCCGGAAAATCTAATCTTACAGAAGCTTTCGACTTCATTCAAACCATGGTCTTAAACGGACTGCCAAACGGATTTACTAATAAATATTTTAGACAAAATCCTTCTAATCAATCCAAACCTTCTTCTTTTGAGATTGAATTACTTCTTGATGGAAAACGTATGGTTTATGGTTTTTCCATTTTATTAAAAACCGGATCTATTCAGAGCGAATATCTCTACGAGCTTACAACAAATAATCTTCATAAGCTACTTTTTACACGTAATCTTTTGGATGCTTCCTTCGTTGTTGGAGATTATTTTCAAGATTCTAACGGAATTGAAAAGTTAGAAATGTATGGCGAAGACAGTATAGCAGATTCTGAATTACTTTTTCTTTCCATTATCAATCATGGAAAAGCCAAAATGTATGAAGATACACCGGAATTAAAAATTCTCAAAAAAGTATACTATTGGTTTGGAAAGCATTTAACAGTAAGCAATCCTAACAGTATTCTCACAGGGTATCCTTATTTTTCAAATTCAAATCTTACTGAAATTGCCAATCTTTTAAATGCATTGGGAACAGGCATATCAGACTTAAAAATTGTTGAAGTCCCTGTAGAAATCATAAAAACCAAAATACCAGATAAGTTGTTTAATAAAATTATTTCTGATTTAGAAAAAAGAAAGGCCAAAAGCAAAACAGCTCCTTCTCCCATTATGCTTCGTTCCTATAAAGAATTTTACACATTTGAACTTAATGAAGAAAATGACCTTATTATTAAAACAATAGAATTCAGTCACGAAAAAAAATCTATCTATTTTAATTTAAAAGAGGAATCTAATGGTACCGCACGCTTATTGGATTTAATAGAAATTTTACTAAAAGTTTCTGATGACCATATTTTTGTCATAGACGAAATTGATCGTTGTCTTCATCCAGCAATGACAACTCGCATTATTGAACTATTCCTTCAAATGGCCTCAGAAAGAAATACCCAGTTAATCATCACAAGTCATGAATCACGTTTATTAGCAGCTGAGATTCTTCGAAATGATGAAATCTGCTTTATTTTAAAAAATTCAGATGGTGAATCCATCCTTAATCCTTTAGAAAAATATCAACTACGCGCAGACAAAAAAGTATATGCTGCAATGTTTGATGGAACTTTAAAAAATGTTCTTCCTTTTTATAATAAAGAAAAAATACAAAATATTCTTGCACAAGACAGAATGTAAATTTCTTCAAACAACTTATGCTAAGACAATGTCCCTACATAAAACTGTAGACAAAGCTCATAGCGATGCTGTGGGCTTTTCTTATATTAAAATGGTATTGGAATCATAACACCAAACACCAAGTTTGTCTACAGTCTGGAATCTTCCACAAATTGGAGAAGAATTGCATTATTTTGTCTATGGCCATGCCACCTTATCTCTCTTCCGTATTTTTACGTAAATCGTACTTCGTGAAACACCTTCTTTTTTCAACCATGCTCAGTAAAACTGCTCTTGCTCTACGATATTTTACTCCCAAAATCTCAACTGCCGTATCTGTTGTAATGAACAATGAAGCCTTTTTCCAATACATATTTATAGATCTCCTGCACATTATCTGGCGCCTTATCTGTAGTATCTGGCACTTTATCGGCACTATCCGGTACTTTTCCTGTAGTATCCGGCACTTCATCGGCACTATCTGGCATTTTTTCGTTAATATCCGGCACTTTCCCGGAGATTTAACGACACTGTTATAGTCATTAAGATTAACAGTAATAAAAAACACATGCACACGTGCTTCATTTCTGATTATAAACATCTATAAATTTATAGTAGCATGCAGATTTTTTGTCAACAACTAAATTTTACAAATAAAAAAAGAAACGAGCACCCCGCCTAGGCAATAGCCGTACGGTAACAAACCCGTTTCTTTTCTTTGAATTTTACTCTAATCATATACTGATGTCAACAGCATTTCTGTTAATTTTTCTTTTGATCATTCAGCATCGCAACAATATTCATTGCCGGCAATAAGATAGGTGCCATTCCCGGCTGAGTTGTTATGGTAGAAATATAGCTTCTAATATATGGGAACAGAATAGCAATAGCATTTCTTTCAAGAATACTCATGTTTTCCTGCTGAGTATTGAATATTGCTCTTCCTTTTACCCAAACACATACTTTTTCATCTTGATCTGCAACTTTAGTTGTAAGAATAAGTTCAAACTTATCATCACCGATTTTATTCAGACTATGATCAACCTGAACTCCTAACTCCAGATCATCTAACGATCCATCTTTTTTTCTAAAGCTACTTTCTATAATTTCAATTTTGTCTAAAATAAGAGCACTTTCATATTTAGATCTGACTTCCATATTTTTTCTCCTAGCATGCAGTTGCGTAATCATCCATAAAATCAAACTCTGGCTTTACATTACTTGTATTAATGTTGTTATTCGAATAATCAAAATACTTCTGAGGCGGCGTCAAAATCTGTTTTACATCTTCCTCTGTAATTGCATGCACTCCCTCTGCATCTCTTATTATAGGAGTTTTAGCAGTTTTACTCAATTCAACATTATACTTCTCGCACAATGAAAAGAACAATTCTTTATCTAACATTAAATCACCTCTTCTTCATTATATATTAGTTTTGTTGATTTAATACATTCTTTTTTTGAAACACAGATTTGACGTTCATTAAATCCAAGGCCTGTAATATTCATTATTTTCTTCTGTAATTCTTTATCCTTCTTGTTTCTTCGCGTTGTATAACCTGCATAATCTTTCTGAAATGTTCTGGTAATAACAGCGATATTCTTTTTTTGCTTATAATAATCAAAGAAAAGAGCACGAAAATTTTTATCATCAAATACAGGCATATTTCCAGAACAATCTTTTTCTATTTCATCTATGCATTGGATAACCTCCGTGAAAAATGCATCCAATTGTTTATTATCATCCAAATCCAATACTTCTTCATCTGGTGCTTCTATAGTCGCCTTAAAAATCACTCTTCCAAAATCGTTATTATGAAAAGCAGCTGTTGCAGACCACCATAATGCTTTCTCATAATCGTCAAAAAAATATACTCCCTGTCCCAGCCAATGATCAGCACGATAGTTGCATTTCGCAGGATCAAATCCATTACTTTCTATACTATCTTTATGTTTTGAACAGGTTCCATGATATCCTATTTCATTCATTCTTTACTCTCTTTTGGATTTTTATCAACGTCACTTTTTAAGTAACTCAATTTCAGATTTTATTCAATACAGATATGATTATATATTTTACCACGCTCAAGCAAGCTCTGCAATCTCATTTCCATCCAATCAGCACTTTATTTTTATTAACTAAAGTGAAAAGCACCTTCCTTTTTCAGACACCCTGCATCTTAAAATCACATATTAAAGATAAAAAGGTGATGAACTATGCAGATTGAAGAAAAGAAATCAAGACTGGAAAATCTTTTTTTCAATGATACAATTGATGATGAAACGGTAGCGAACATTGAAAAAATGCTAACCAGAAAAAAAGTAGAAAAACTTCACAAGTACAAAATCTTATACAACGAAAAAAGAGATGCCTGGTACACCGCAAACCCGCAGGATTATAACAAGCGTATTCAAAGAAAAACTCTTGGTGAATTGTTGGATGCATTAAAGCCTTACTATATAGAATCCACTTCCACTTACCTGCAGGATATTTTTGAGGAATGGCTGGATTATAAAAGAACCATCACTGACAGCCCTAATACTATCTGTGCTCACAGAAAACACTGGAAAAGATTTTTTGACGGAACTGATTTCTTTCAGATTCCCTTACAGGAAATCAAGGTCTCGGATATCAATTCCTGGGCCAACCAGTTGATCAAAAAATATAATTTATCCAGTCACGCCTGGCAGACGATAAAAACCATTCCAAAACAGATGTTTGAGTATGCGAAAGACCATGGATATATTGCTACTAACCCATTTCCGGAGCTCAGGGTAACTGTTAAATTCCGTCAGGTATCCAAGCCAACTAGCGAAACTCAGGTTTACAACACCGACGAATATCATAAAATTATTGAGGATCTGTGGAAATCGTACGATAAGAAACACGAGCCGCGCTTTTTATCTATCGTTTGCAACTTTTTGATGGGATTACGTGCCGGAGAATTGTGCGCCCTTCGATGGCAAGATCTGGACATGAAGAAATGGGAAATATCGATTGTACAGGAAATGGTACATATGGATGCCACTGAACTGAGTAATCCTTATTATGATGTGTATAAGGCTTCCGGACAGATTGTTATTCTTCCTGGTCAGAAAGGCAGAAAAGGTGTGTATGTATTGCTTGATCATACCAAGACTCATACAGAACGTGTCATTCCTGTTGTACATAAAGCTCAGGAGATTTTCAAATTATTAAGAGCAAATGCTCCTGATGCAAAACCTGATGACTTCATTTTCGGATATGGAAGCAAATACCTGAACCTGCGATCAATTAACAGTATGCTGGAATATGCCTGCAAGCACATCAGTACAGATGTAAAGCGCAGCCACAAACTGAGAAAGACTTACGCAAGCCGCCTGAACGCAGCTGGTCTTCCTCTGGATCAGATTCGTGCCTGCCTTGGCCACAGCAACACCACCACCACATTAGGGTACATATACACTCCCCTGACTCCTGAGGAAAGTTTGAGTATCATGGAAAAAGCATTTGCCAACTGATTTCACCCAAATTTTCCTTGTCACAGGAAGTCACAGGTTCGAACTCAAATTAACAAGCACAAAAAAAGCCGGAAACCGTTGATTTTTCAAGGTTTCCAGCCTTTCACCGAAGCGTGCGTTAGAGGTTGCTGCGTGCCGGTGGCACGCGTTTAGCAACGACCGAAATGAAATGTAGATCGAACCCGTTCGAGTCCGACTGGACTCGAATAAAAAATGGGACAAGACTTTATGTCCTGTCCCATTTTTTTATGACGTGCGTTAGAGGATTCGAATTTTTTACACATGCATGAAAACCGCATAGAAAGGGGCATTCCGCCACCGTATCCATCTAATGTCACAACAAAGTCACAACAATTTTTACCTCTGTTATTGTAGGGCTATTTATATGTATGATATGTGATTTTTACTTTGGCATCAACTGGAAACCATTCATTTGCTGAAAATTCTGAATTTCCATTAATTGTTACCTTTTCAACTTCTCCATTTTTTGAAAAGACTCCTAGAATCAAATCTTTATCTTCTATGAGTTTAATATTTTTAAATCCCGCCGAACTTAATATATCTTTCACATCTTTGAAATTTTTGTTTTCTAAATTTTCTGCTGATGTAGACACCTGTATATCTTTATTTCTCTTATGGTCAATATTTTCTTTTTCCCCGATATAGAAGAAAACACCTAATAATACTATCATTAGAAGAACCATACCTATTACGGCTCTTGTATTGTTAGCTTCTTGTTTTGCTTGATATTCAAGCTCCATCTTTTTTCTTTTAGTTTTTTCCTCAGCTTGTTTTGTTTTTTCTCTTTCGACTTCGATAGGATCTTCTTGTTTTATTTCAACAGAATCTTCCTGTTTTATTGCGTCCTCATCTGTTTGAGTATTTTCATTTTGGGGAGCATATTTAAACAGCTCACCACGACACTCTGGATATGAAAGAATTAATGCACGTACATTATTTGCAATATACAATGGAATATTCGAATCATCATTATCACTTGTAATCCAATAACTTCCTGTTATATGTCCATAATCATTAAAATCTATTTGGAATGTCCATGTGCTTAATTTGCTTTGTGATTTCACAGTTCCATAAACAATAGGCCCATCCGTATATATACTTTCTAATCTCTTTATAGGTCTTGCTGCTTTGCATACCATTAACCCAAATTCACATTCAGATATATCATCAGAAAATTCACACGACGTAGAAGTTCTATTTTCTTCTTCGTCATTTTCAGACATATCATCTGCAAATTGACATTGAAAAGACTTACGAAATTCTTCCTCGGCTTTCTTTTTTTGTTCTTCTTTTCTGCTTTTATGTAAAATACCACCAACAATTCCTATTGTAATTATCTCCAAAAGTGCCATTTCTTCACCTTCGTATTCTAAGAATATAATAATTAAAGCATTATTTTACTGTATCTTCAATACATATTTTTCTGAATCATCTAAAAAATTATATTCTGATTTTGCATCCTCTGGTAAATAGGAAAACGAAAAAAGAGGATGTCCTATTTTGATATATATATCCGATAAATATACATCCACATATAACTCGTTGGGGATATAGCTATCATAACAAAATCTATACTCTTAAACGAATTTGCCTTGCATCTCTGTAATATATCATTAGCACATTTTCTGTTATCGTTAACCCAAATCTTGTTAATGACTACTTTTAATTGCTGTTCATGGTAATAGCCTACACTAAATACATAACTATTATATACGTCCATATCACGTCCAAATTGTAAATATAATAATATTATTAGCAATATCATAAGAATTATAAAAACTTTCCTGATTTTCTGTATATACATAATTAGCTTCCTTGTACCTGTATTTTAATACAGTGTATCATAATACATCTTATTTATAAATACAGTTGTACGTATAATTCAAGAAAAAACAGGTTAGGATTATGATATGACTGTATATATAGATTTGGAGAATTTCCTTAAAGAAAAGCAAATCAGCAAAAATAAATTATGCCTTGCTTGCAATTTGCAACGAACTCAATTAAACAATTATTGTAAAAACAAGGTATCTCGGATAGATTTATCCATTTTGGCACGTATATGCGAATTTCTCGACTGTACACCAAATGATATTTTAAAGCTCAAACCATAAGAAGCCGTTACCTATCAATATGATATGATAGGTACAGCTTCTTTCTTTTTGTACCATTATATTAAATAATTAACACTTGTGACATCAAGTCGCCAATGTGAAAGATGAAATACTGATACCATCATCATTGCCAAACGATTGTATACTACTGGCTTACCCTGTGTAATGGCTTTTTCTCTATTTTTGCCACGTAATATATACGGTTTATCATTCATGATATCCGCTAAAAACTTCTGATTTGTAATTCTATCTGCGGTATGCATTGCTTTGTATCGTAATGCAAGTTCCTTACGGCATATATATTTATAGTCTGGATCGGCTTCTAAACGCTCTTTATAATAGCAGTATGCCCGTTGTGCCTGTTCTGCTCGCAATCCATGAAGATTAATTTTATTGTTCATTTCTGTTTTTGTAAAAACTCTTTTATCTGGTGGAACTTCTGAAAAAATTTTCTTTATGGTTTCTATATCAGATGGTAAAATTCTTTGAAATTGATCTTTGCCACCCTTACCGCTATGTACATATACACAACAGTACCCGCTTTCATCAGTTCGCAAATCTCTTCCCCTTAATTTTGCAAGCTCTGCTCGCCTAAGTCCTACTACTTTCTGTACTGATATAAGACGTTCAAAACGTTCTTGTGTAACTTCTTTTTTTCCTTGTGCATTTATTTCTGTGTCTCGCCCTCTGGTTATCATATCCGCAGTTCTTTTTGGTTTGTTTATCTGCCCCATATTAACCTCTAATGCCTTACATGGCGCAGACATATATCTGTGTATCGTTGCAGGCCTATAACCTGCATTTTCAAGACTATCCTCATATTTTTGGAGTATTTCGTTTTTTCGATCTGTAAGTTGGGATGGTGTTCTGATACCATTTTGTCTGCAATACGACGCAAAATTTTTACAGTCACGTTTATATACCGTAATTGTATGGTTGTCTGTTATTCCTATTAAAGCTTTTTGACATAACATGTGCTGTATGGATTCTTTTCTCAATAATCTATAACTTCCTTTCTCCTAAATTCCTGTAACAGGCTCAAAGGAAGTTGTCAAGGTACCGCTCTGCTTGAATATTATCAACCTTGACAACTTCTTTTTCGCATGTTTATTGGTAATCAAGGGCTGTAAGCCCTCTAATGACATCAGATATGTCATTGCCGCACTGATCGGACCTATGGTTAACCGCCGCTATCCAGAGGTGTTTTTGTGACTCCTCTCTGTCATAAGATATGGAAGTTGCGGTCAGAGGTCAGTCCCCTATGTAGCCATCCTGTTTAACAACTCGGGCACTTCCATTTCTTTCAAATACATCAACTTTTAAATTTTACATTATCTGGAATTTTTCCTATAAAAGTTGACGCTAACTGGTTATTCTCTATACATCAGAGAGTAACCAGTAGCTGTTTTCTCCTTTCCTCCTTAATTTTCATTTTTATATGTATGGATTGTATTTCATCTTTAATATGTCATTTCATAAATGCCGTAATAAAAATCTATGCACAGTCACTAGATTTGTAAAATAAGGCGCATTAGTTTCTTCATACAAAACATTTTTTGCTGTTTTTCAAAAAAAATTACATATTAAAAATAAAGAAAACTTAGGAGGTTTTGAATTATGATTAAAAATGTTTTTTCCGTTGCCAAAAAGGAAGCTACCAATTATTCCAATGTTGTCACATTAACTGCTAATACCGGCATTTCCCTGAATACCAGTTATCAGCAGGCTGAAAATAGCATCAAGGAAATCTTGATGTCCTGCTACAATATGTCTCCATTTGCCAACTATGACCAGCTTATTTCCGCCTATAGGGTTTATAGAGATCCCAACAGCTGGGCGGTAGGCGTCAAATGTACACCGGAATATGAGTGGTTGGAAAAACTCCCCAAGAATAACAAACCTATTTTAATTGGTGTAACCAATATTTTTGCGAACAGTGCAACTAATACATGGTGGGCTGCCTATACCATAATAGATAGCGACTCGATTTTCTGTAAAATTCATTGATTTATATTTGTATTTCGATATCAACATATTTTTCTATATGTTGTAAGCGTAACAATATATCTTTTTGATTTTTTGCTGTTTTTCAAAAAAAATTACATATTAAATACAACTACGAAATTCAATAATACATTTCGTGGCAAATACACAGCTTTTTCTTGATTTAGAAGCTGTCAAGAAAGAAGGGAAGAACCATGAGTAAAACAGAATCTCCTAGCAGAACTAGGAACTATGCAACAATTGTGTACCCAGAGTCAGCTCCTGAAAATTGGAGGGAAATACTGGCTGATCTGCATATTCCTGTTTTAATTAGCCCATTGCATGATAAGGACGTTACACCTGATGGGGGAATAAAAAAGGCACATTATCATGTAATTATTATGTTTGGTGGAGTCAAGACAATCGCACAGGCAGAAGCTATTATCAAGAAAATTGGTGGTGTAGGCGTTGTACCAATAAATCATCTCCCAGCGTATGCACGTTATCTTATTCATTTGGATGACCCAGACAAGGCTCAATATGATGTGCATGATGTTACTGCACTGTCTGGTGCAGATTATGATGCAATTACCTATATCCCTGCTGATGACTTGAGCTGTATTGTGGATATGTTGCATTTTATCAATGTCAATCAGATCTCAAGCTTTGCCGCTTTTGCTGATATTTGTGCAATGGAACATAAAGAATGGTTGCGCGTACTTGTGCTTAAAAAAACATCATATTTTTTTATGCAGTATCTCAAATCAGTAACATGGACGGAATCACTTATTATTGACAAGGAGGACTTATAATTATGATATTAAATACAATAAACTTAGAAGTAAGAGGAGTTGTGGAAAAATTATCCAAAAAGACAGGAAAAACCTATCTTTTGGTACGCGTTGAGGATGACTATGGTGCATGGATTAATCTTGTTGACCGCGACATTTCGCGTAAAGAGTTATATGTAAAAGGTCAGTTTTATAACTTCAAATTGGATATGGTAATTAGACAGGAATATACCAGTATATCTATTATAGATGTAGTGCGGAATGAACATTGAACACTGAACCACTCTGGGGGAGTGTCGTAGTCCTCCCCCAGAACTTTTATTTTTAAATGGCACAAAAAGAACTAGAAAAAATACTCCATAGTGATACAATAGATATGGATACGGTAGCGGATTTGGAGAAAATGATTACACGAAAAAAAATTGAAGAACTTCACCGCTACACCATATTTTATAATGAAAAACGTGATGCGTGGTATACATGTCATCCGTTAGATTACAAAAAAAGAATTCAGCGTAAGACCAAAGAAGAATTATTAGATGCTTTAGAACCTTATGTATTAAGTGATGCTGGAAAAAAACTTTCGATGGAAGATATATATCCAGAATGGCTGGAATATAAATCACATTTAACAAACAGCCCTAATACAATTGATGCACATGAGAAGCATTGGAAGAAATACTTTAAAGGTACACCAATATTTCAAAAACCTATTGCTGATATTACGGTTAAGGAATTAAATTTATGGGCTAATACTTTAATTAAAGAAAATGATTTATCTTCTAAGCAATGGCAGACTATCCGTACAATTCCTAAGCAGATATTTGAATATGCTGAAGACAGTAATTATATAGAACATAATATTTTTCCTAAATTAAAGATTACTGTTAAATTTAGGCAGGTTGTAAAAAAAGATTCTGAAGATCAGGTATATAATTCGCAGGAATTTGAAGAAATATTGCAGGATTTGTATGTTTCATTTCAAGAAAAGGGCAAAAAGAAATTTTTAGCCATTATCCTTAACTTTTATTTAGGTCTCCGTGCTGGCGAACTGGCAGCTTTACAATGGGGCGATATTACAGCTACGCATGTTCATGTACAACGTGAAATGACATGTATAAATGAACAGCAGTTAAAAAGAGAAGCATATCAGCAACAAATAAAAAATAATCAACTTATTCTGTTGCCTAACCCGAAACATAACAAATATGTATATGCTGTGGAAAGCCATACCAAAACCCACAAAGAACGTTTTGTGCCAATTATTCCACAAGCTCAAAATATTCTGGATGTCCTGAAAAGTCTAAGTCCTTGCCATAAGACAAATGACTATATTTTCTTCGAAGATGAAAGTTATATGACAACGAGAAGTATTAACAGCATGTTGGAATACGCGTGCGAACACATCGGTATAGAGCCTAAACGTAGCCATACAATACGAAGGACTTATGCAAGTCGTTTAGCTACATTTGGGCTTCCAGTAGATGCAATACGTTCTAATCTGGGTCATAGCAATCTTGCTACTACATATGGATATCTTTATAATCCGTTAACAGCTTCCGAGAGTCTGTTAATTATGGAGAAAGCATTTTCTGACTTGTCACAACAAGTCACAACAACTTTTTTATTTCCTCATAACGCAAAAACACCGGAAACCCTTTAAAACAAAGGTTTCCGGCATTCTCATAGTAGCGTGCGTTAGAGGATTCGAACCCCCGACCTTTTGGTCCGTAGTTACGCATCAGTTAGTATCAGTAACCTGATACCTTTTACATTCTTTGACACATTTGCTTTTACATTGCATCTTCTTATAATCAACTTGTTTTGATTATTCCAGCATATTCTGCTTTATTTTCAACACTTTATTTAGTATAATGAATTTGCTGTCGACTCTTTCCAGCAGGAAGGAGGTGCGTTAATTTGGATATAATTATCTCTTTTTTAGTTTCGGTTATGGCAAGTGTAGCTGGTTACTACATATGCAAGTGGTTAGATCGGAACCATAAAGACAGCTAAGCCCAAAACGAAACCCCATGGAATGGCGCTCCATGGGGTTTCATTGCGTTAGCTTGGAATTATCTCTTTCTTGGTTACTATTATAATATAACAATTCAAGGTTTATGTCAATCTTTGTATCTCAAAAATCATGCTGCAGCTTCCTGATCTAAGCCGCAGCCAGGGAAACATGAGATACATTTTATGATGTATTTTTATCGTCCTTATAGTATAATGGAAATTATGAAGGAGGGAAAGCGTATGGGTTTAATGGATCGTGAGTATATGAACCGTACACCGGAAGAACGTGAAGCCGAACAACGTCAGAAACGTGTCGCTAGTGTCACTGAGGAACAAAAACATAATCAGCGTAGAGAGGAAATGTATCGTTTAATGGCAAAGGGAAATGATTTGACCTTTTCTGAACGTCGTCGATTAAAGCAGATCTATAAGGAAAATCAAGTTTATATGGCTCGAACCGATACATATTCAAATTATCAGGAGTATACTTATAAAACAACTGAACCTGTTACTAAGGCTTCACAGTCCCAAAAGAAAAAGTCTAGTATTATTCCAATCATCATTTTTACAGTTATTATACTTTTGATCGTAGCGGCATTCTATTTTTATCCGGATCTTGCTAATTTCAGCATCTGAAACTAAGACCTGCTTATCAGGTCTTTTTTCTTACCCAATCTTCAAATCTGATGACTTTTCATTTTTTTCTGGTACATCCAGAAGTTTCCGAACTGCTTCCTGAATCGCTGGCGTTGCTTGTTTATAGCAATGAATTATTTCTTTTTCATCTTCCGAAAAGTTTTCATTTGTAGTCTTTCCTGTTAATAACCATTCTATGCTAGTTTCTAATACTAAACTTAATTTTAGAGCTGATTCTGTATCAGGCACACGTGTACCGCTAATATAATTACTAATAGCAGCCTTGGAAATGCCCGTTTTTTCAATTATATCCTTCTGTTTAAAGTTCTTTTCTTTCTGCTTTTCTTTAATTCTATTCCCAATTTCAATTGCATTAAGCATTCTCTTCTCTCCTAAAAAATGTTTTCATTTGTAGTCTTTTTCTGTTGACAAGTTTTCATTTGTGGACTATAATCGAAACTGTAAAACATGACACCTTTGTTATATTGTTAATATTCAATTTTATCATTTGTATGCCATTTTTACAATGAAATTTGTGCATACTGTTCTAACTCGGGAGGAATGGAAGATGGCGAAGAAAACTAACATGAAATCTGTCCGCCTGTCTGATCAGGTGATGGACTATGTGATCAACTTTGAGGGTGAAGGCTTTAACCAGAAGTTCGAAAACCTCTTCCTGTTCTGTATGGAACAGGAAGAATCTAAGAAACAGAGGATTGCCCTTTTAGATCAGCAGATTGCCAGACGGTATAAAAAACTCTATGCTCTCCAGCAGCTTTCTTCTAAGATCGGGGATGTCCGCAGGGCTCTCACCCATCTGGAATGGCGGACAAATGACCTGTCTGGACTTTTGGATGAACTGCTGGAAGATAAAGACGCTGATCCGAAACTGCCTTTCTCCTGATTCTGCGCAGTAAGTCAGTCAAGGGTGAGCGAAGCTTATTCATCTCGACCCTTGACAGACTGGACACAGCCAGCGCAGAGAATCAGAAGGGAAGGATGGGAAGCCTGTAGGGTGAGCATCCTTCTTGATCAACCTCATGTACTCCTGTCCTAAGTCCTTTTCCCTTATCTGGGAAACGTCATACAGGGACAGACAAGATTACCGCGCGTAAGCGCATCCCTTAGACAGCGTGAACATGAAACAGAATATCCGGAGCAGTCGCATAACTGGCAAGGCATTCATATGTGCCCGAGAATTATGAAGATGAAGGTTCGAGTCCTTCCTGCTCCTTACTCTCCGCCCCCAATGGAGAGTTGAACATACTTCAATCTTTTTATTTTCCCCGGTTTTCAGTCACCCGGGGACGGTAACAACCTTGAAAGAGGCTTACACAATACATTTTGTCTTTCCTGCTCTTATACAGGTCAGACAGACAAATTCAAAGGAGGTTCAGTATTATGAACAAAATGAAGATTCTTGTAACATTTGCTAACGTATGGAAGATGGATACCGGAAACTCCGGAATGACTCTGAATTATTTCATGTTTGGAGAAAATGGCGAACTGATGAACCCGGAGCAGAATCTTTCTGGCGGTGCTGTCGGACAGCAGCGTGCAAAATGTTCTGTACCTGAGGACATGCGTAACAAGATCACCTGGGTACCAGGCATCTATGATGCAACGATGTCAATGAAGGTCGGCAGTGACGGCAAACCAGTCCTGACTGTGGAAGATCTGGCATTTGTTGGTAAAGCATCGATCCGCATGGAAGCAGGAAAATAAGAAGGTGAGGAAATGACATGGCGGACATTTTCACAGATGAAGCAGAAGACTTTGCAGAGGATGCATTGTTTTCAGATGCTGATCAGGAACCTGCAGACATCTCTGACGCAGTTCCGGAAATACGTGATCAGTCAGAAGTTCCAGTACAGTCTGAGCAAGATGCTGTGGAGCCTGAAGCTGGTGATTCTGGCGACCTCTCTGCTACTTCAAATGAAGAAGCTGATGAAGGAGTGGAGACGGTACCGGCTTCTGATACAGTAGGACAGATTGATTATACAGAACTTTTGCAACAGCAGAATGAACATCTTGAGTCTTTGGTGATGGAGACAAGAGAGATGAATTATAAGCTGGATGATCTGAGCCATGCAATGCCGATCATGGCCTGTATGCTTGGTTTTGTGGCTGGTGTCCTGCTCGTGCAGATCTTTAGTTCTTATCTTCGTGTGTAGGTGGTCAATATGAATGAAACAGATCTCGAATTGACAGATACTGAAACTCTGGAAACAATCGGAACAGACAGTGAAACGACTGCAGGACCGGAAGTTTCCGCAAGTCCTGGATATGAAGCTATGACTATTCAGGATTATAACCATTTAGCAATATCCTCTGTCCCGATAGGTTTCCTGTGTGGCGCGCTTATCATGATCGTAGGATTCACTTTAAACGGGATAGTGAAGATATTTAAAAAAGTATAGTGAGTGAAAGGAGATTTCTTATTATGATGAATCTTAAGAAAAAATTAGTTCCGGCTGTAGTTGGTGCAGGTGCTGCGCTTGCTTCCTGTGTCCCTGTATTTGCAGAAGGTGCTGATACTACTTCAGCATTATCTAGTGTTGAATCTTCCATGACAACATCTTTTACTTCCGTTGGAAGTTCCATGACTGGTATGGTTGCTAAGATTCTGCCGATCGCACTTCCTGTAATGGGTGCGCTTCTGCTCGTTGGCTTTGGTATCAAAGCATTCAAGAAAGTTGCAAATAAAGCCTGATCCTGTCAGGGGCTTAAACATGTAATAAGATTTCGGGGGAGGGAAGGAAACTTTCCTCTCCCTTTTTGTATCTCAAAAATCAGGCTGCAGGTTTTTGATCAGAGTTGCAGCCAGGAAAGAATGAGATACAGGAAAGGGGGAAACGTGAAAAGAGTGATAAAAAGGACAGCTGCAGTTGTTCTTGCAATAACGGTACTGTGTGGGACTGTTGCAGGAAGCTACCAGAATGTGCAGGCGGGTGATTTTTCTGCTGGTGCGTTGCAGTATGCTTCTGATTTCAGCTTTCTGGAAGCATTATTTAATGCCAGTGGTTTATCTTTGGGTTTAGATATGCTTTTAAAGACTCAAAAGGATATTGATAAATTTAAAGAAGAAAATTGGGATTTTGGTGATTTATTAGATCAACCTTTAACTCAAAAGCAAATTGATGAAGCACAGGAAAAGATTGAAAAATTGTATTATGGTGCAACAGAAGCTTATAAGAAAACACATGGTAATGGTTCGAAGCCGACACCGACACCAATGATAACAGAACCGCCTGCACCGGGTGTTACTCCTCCGGTAACAGTTGCACCGATCAATCCAGATGATGTGACAATGCCAGATGACTGGGCAACCATGAAGAAGAATGCAACGGATAAAGGTGTGCTGGCTATGGGAGCGGCTACGGCATATTGCGTGAAGGAGGCTATTAAAGGTTGGTGGGATGATATTATTCATCCTATAGAATCAGTTGAAGGTGTTCCTGAAGACGCTGTGAATGAAATTTTGTCTGGTGGTTGTCCTTATTATTTGTATGCTGAGTTTTGGAATGGTGAAAGACATTTATTTTGTTTAGGTGTAGGATCTTTTACTTATGAAGGCGATCATTTAGATGCTTATTGTTATAAGTATACTGTATTTTTTCCTAATGGAAATGTTAATCATGAGTCTTTTGAACATGGGTATACTCATGCATTGGGTGGTTCTAGTTGGAAAAATCGTTTTACTAATCTTCCTTCTTTTAATACTTTTGATGAGGGAAATAATTGGAGTAAGCAACAACGATCTACTATTTTTTCTAAATCTTCTATTTGGCCTTCAACTAATACAAGAGATGATTATAACAATAATAATCCTCTTCCTACTCCAAGTTATCCTAATATTGCAGTTCCTTCTATCAAGCTGCCGTCTTTGGATGAGATTAAAGATCTTTGGAAACAGGGTTCTGATGATGAGGAAAATCGTCCTACTTACGTAACTAATTTTATAACAAATCATACTGTGCAGCCTACTCCTGACCCGGAGCCAACTAAGAAACCGGAAGTTAATCCGAATCCTGGTGGTGGTACTGATCCTAACCCGAAGCCTAGTGCATCTCCAACACCTGCAGTTAATCCGGATCCTGGTGGTGATGGTGGAACGGATCCTGATCCAAACCCTGACCCTAATCCTGACCCGAACCCTGATCCGAACCCTGATCCTGATCCAGATAATCCGGATCCTACTCCGGAGGAAGAGGCTTCACCCTATAAAACAGATCTTCGGGAGATCTTTCCATTTTGCATTCCATTTGATCTGATTCATTTGTTAAAGGTTTTTGAAGCAGAGCCAGAAGCTCCTGTATTTAAGTTTCCTCTTGATATTGAGTTAGATAATCCCTGGACTGGTGAAAAAGTAGTTGATTATCATCATGAATTTGAATTAGATATGTCGGATTATGAACCGGTCATTAAGATTTTGAGGATTTTCCTTGTAATATTCTTTATCGTTGGTCTTATGATGATAACCAGACAGCATATGATTAAGGGGTGATTTTATGTTTACTTTTATGAAAGAGATTTTAGACAAATTCCTTGCATTCCTTCTGTCGATCCTGCCGACTTCTCCCTTTGCTCCAATTATTGATAACCTGGAACAGTTACCATATTTGGGATATATCAACTATTTTGTTCCTGTTGGTATCTGTATCAAGATTGGTGAAGCCTGGTTAGCTGCTATTGTTGTATTTTATCTTTGGTCAGTAGTAGCACGATGGATCAAACTGATTGAGTGAGGTGATTGTATGATTTATCTGTATAGTGGCACTCCTGGATCTGGTAAAAGTCTGCATGTGGCTGAACGTTTATATCATCTTCTTCGTGCTGGGCGTCCAGTTGTCTGCAACTTCAATATCAACCTGAACCGGATTCCGCCTAAAAGAAGGGAGCTTTTTCATTATAAAAGTAATCTTGAGATAACTCCGGAATATCTTATACAGTTTTCTCAGGAACACTTTAAAGGGAAAAGAGTAAAAGAAAGTTCCCTGCTCCTGATCGTGGATGAGTGTCAGCTGATGTTCAACGCGCGTGAATGGAGCAAAGTCGGACGTGATAAATGGCTGTCATTTTTTACGCTGCATAGACATTATGGTTATGACATTATTCTTATTGCACAGTTTGACCGGATGATAGACCGTCAGATCAGAAGCCTGATCGAGTATGAGTACATACACCGGAAAGTGAGCAACTTTGGTCTTCGTGGAAAGTTCCTCTGTGCAGTCATGCTTTCCCCGAAGCTGTTCATCAGTGTAAAGGTCTGGTATCCGATGAAAGAGAAAGTCGGATCGGAATTTTTCAAGTGTAAACGCAAGTACTACTCTTTGTATGATACGTACATGATGCTGGATGCCCCGGAATAATGTATTTCATTTTTTCTGCAGCAAGATTTCTGATCAGAAACTTTTGAGATACATTTTTGGCAACGCATGACTGACGCATGGCTGTGCCTGGGATGTCTCTGTCTGTTCCCCTGCTGTGTGGGAAGACGGGGGTGCGCGGCAGGGGGATAAACTGAGCCATTTCAGCCCCTGCCACGTGCCTGTAATACGTGGTCTGAAAATACAACACAAAAGTGGCTGAAAGTATTGTAAATACTGGAGAAAATGGCAATTTTAAAATTTGGCGAAACTGCCTTCTCGCCAAAAACTTTATCAAACTAAAGTGAGGTGTTAATTTGTTAGATAAACGCGTTTTGACTGATACGAAAATATACCAGGAATTCAATGATACAGACCGGGAATACTGGTTTGATTTCAAGAAAAACAAATTCCTGCATAACATTGATACTTTTTATTATAGTGTAAAACTTCTGGAGGACTTTACAGATGATACAAAAGATGCTGCTGTCCTTAAACTTCGGCAATTCTTTGATAAGAAGAAATCCTTACTTGTTTCACGGCATGGGGAATCAGTACCAGTTTATTTTCCCGGCTGTGACCGCTCTCTCAATCTCCGGTCTGGTGTGTTTGCTGGCTTTTTCAATGTATGCCTGGAAAATCCGGAGTGGTTCGATATTTTTATTGCTCCTGTTGTCCCTCATGGTTCTGATGGTGGTCTTTCAGTTACTTGCGAGATCGTGGTACAGATCCGGTCTTATATGCTATGGATGTACGGAGTTCATGAGAGCTTTGAACGTTCCTATAGTTTTGTAGAGCAGATCTGTAACAGTTTTGGTTTACATATCGCATACTGTCAGGAAAACAGGATCGATTATTGTTGGCACAGTAATTACTTAAGTAATCCGGAAAAGTTCTTTGCACCGGAAAATTTCTATAAGATGCGTGTGGACAGGTTCAAGGATGCGCTGATGCATACGGCAAAAGTCGGATCAGAAGGATATGAGATTGATTATGTGGCTATGGGGAAAAGATCTGACAAAGTATTTATCCGTATCTATCTGAAAAGCAAGGAAGTTATCGAAAAGAACTATAAACCTTGGTTCTTCAAGGTATGGCTGTTCAATGGACTGATCAACCGATACGATCTGTACTGCTATGAAGAATGTTACAAGAAACATTCCTGGGAGTATCTCGACACGGCACGGTTGAAATATTATTCAGAATACGGAACTGATCAGAAGCTCCGGAAGCAGTGCCGGGCAGTGGTTGAGGGTCAAGTGACCATGTCACCGGATATGCTGCATAAGCTTGCGGATGCCCTGACACCAAAGATCAACCTTATCATGAACGTGGAATATCAGACTATGCGTAAACATTCCAAGACTTACCAGCTGGTACCGTTCCGCGATAACAGTTCAAAGCTGACTGCTAAAAGAATCTACGATTATCTGGATAACCGGAAACTGATCGCTGATTATCTTACTTACTATGTTTTCCGGATAGTCAAACCTGATGGGGATGTGAACAAGTCAAGACGTGATCTGTGTGCGTTCTGGTCAGCACTTCGCAGCTGCAGGATGGTAGACGTAAACGTGAGAACAAAAGATGTGAAGCTGATCCGTCAGTACTGCCGGAAGCTCAACAGCGAGATCATGAAGAAACGAGTCATAAATGCAGCCATAACACTTGGAATCTATACGAGAGGAATTAACCAGGATACCGTTGTGCAGGATTGTGTCGAAGCACTTTGCCAGTTGAATGATAATGACATCCATGATGCTTTTCGCTACAAAAAGAAAAAAGCCCGCCAATTCAATGCGAGTGAACTGGCGGAAACTTATGTTAGTAGCGATATCCATGAGTATCAGGTTGTAAACATCAATACTGGTGAATTACTTACTGACATAATACCATAAGGATTCTGTGATTACAATAATAAAAATGTATCTCAAATGTCATGCTGCAGCATTCTGATCAGAAGAAACTGCAGAAAAAAATGAGATACAAAAGGGGGCATACTTATGAACATATCCCTAAAACAGGGTTATGATATGTTTATCTTTGACCGTGAGACATACTGCAAAGAGAAAACGATCCAGAATTATAAAAATACATTATCTTACTTTTTCAAATTCATGGAACAGGATCGGGGCTGTTCTATTTCAGAGATCCCCCTGGATTCCGTTTCAACAATGGATGTAAAAAAATATGTCGTATCTTTACGGTCAAAAAACAAGCTGGAAGATCATCCATTTAAGCCGACCGTAGACCATCCAATAACCAAGAGATCCATTAAAACTTATTCTGTTGATGTCCGGACATTCTTTCATTTTCTTTATGATAATGAATACATAGAAAAAGACATCATGAAAGGCTTTAAGATCATCAGACCTGAAAAGAAACTTGTTCTTCCATTGTTTCAGGGTGAAGTCGATATGATTGACCATTTATTTAACCAGAAGACTTACCGGGGACTTCGTAATTATTGTATTGTTCATCTGATGATTGATGAGGGGCTTCGTTCCGGGGATATTGTAAATCTGACAACCAGATCTGTGAATTTTGATGAGAACTATGTTATTGTTCTGGATGGTAAAGGAGACAAAGACAGGATCGTTCCTCTGGCGAAAAGACTTCGGCAGCCATTATATAAATACCTGACATTTCACAGACCGTATACATCAGAACATGACTTTCTCTTCTGTTCTCTCAATGATCCGGAAGAACCATTTACACTGGATGCCATGAAGTCACTCTTTGCCCGGATCAAACGGGAAACTGATCTGAAAAGATTAAAACCGCATCTGCTCCGGCACACATTTGCAACTTCGTTCATCCTGGGCGGTGGAGATCTTGAGTCCCTGCGGCTGTACCTTGGACATGTCAGTATTGAAACAACACAACAATATCTGCATCTTGCGAACCTGTATTCCCGAATGGGATCAGATATCTACAAGCTGGATGGTATCTTTTTCAGATCCTATTATTCACGGTTTACATAATGAATCTAAGGTGTCGGACATCTTTGTCAAGACAAAAAGAAACCCTCTGGAAACCTTAGTTCCAGAGGGTTTTACGTGCGTTAGAGGATTCGAACCCCCGACCTTTTGGTCCGTAGCCAAACGCTCTATCCAGCTGAGCTAAACGCACATTTTATTGATTTGTGAGTACTTGTCGCTCACAACAAAATGTATTCTACTGCAAAGTAATCAAATTGTCAACACCTTTTTTTAATTTTTTTAAATTTTTCTTTTTATTCATCAATATCCATTTTACCTGATTAAATTGCTTCATTTTGATGAGGATGGTACAATATATCTATAAGGACATTCGCTGTATTTTTTTCATAAATACAGATACTATAAAAATAAAATACAATCAGGAGAAAAAACATGTCTTTTATCAGCATATTTGATGTAATGGGGCCAAACATGATCGGACCTTCCAGCTCCCATACTGCCGGAGCTGCCCGCATCGGTTTTTTAGCCCAGAAAATGATCAATGGTCCACTAAAAGAAGTAAACTTTACTCTTTATGGCTCTTTTGCAAGGACTTTTAAAGGACACGGTACTGACCGGGCTCTGCTGGGAGGTATCATGGGATTTTCCACCGATGATATGCGCATCCGTAACTCTTTTGAAATTGCAAAAGAAAAAGGCCTTACCTTCTCATTTACTCCTAATGAATTAGAAACTGACATTCATCCTAATACTGTTGACATTCATATGGTCAATAACAACGGTCAGGAAATGACTGTCCGCGGCGAATCCCTTGGCGGCGGAAAAGTCCGCATCGTAAAGATCAACTCTGTACAGGTCGATTTCTCCGGCGAATACAGCGCTATTATCGTCATCCATCAGGATAAACCGGGTGTAGCTGCCTATATCACCAAATGTCTCAGCGATCGAAATGTAAATATTGCCTTTATGCGCCTTTTCAGAGAGTCCAAAGGCGAGATTGCCTACACGATCGTCGAATCCGATGGACGTCTTCCAGAAGATATTGGAAATACGATTCGTAAGAATCAGCATATCCACGAAGTGATGATCGTACAGATGTAGGAGGAATATGATGAGAGAATTTAAAAATGCCAAAGAACTTCTGGCTTTATGTTCAGAAAAAGATCTTCCAATCTCTGAAATTATGCGCCAGAGAGAAATTATAATTGGTGAAATGCAAGAACAGGAAGTAAACGCTCGCATGACACATGTTCTTGAGATTATGAAAGAAGCTGCTTTTTCACCAATCAAACACCCTGTAAAATCCATGGGTGGACTGATTGGCGGTGAATCAAAAAAACTCTTCCTTCATCAGGCTTCCGGCAAAGGGATCTGCGGGGAACTGCTTGAAAAAGCCATCACCTACGCTATGGCAACTCTGGAAACCAATGCTTCCATGGGGCTAATCGTGGCCTCTCCGACTGCGGGTTCTGCCGGAATCGTTCCAGGCCTTTTACTTGCCCTTCAGGAAGTTTACAACTACTCTGACAAATATATCCAAAAAGCACTTTTTAATGCTGGTGCCATTGGTTATCTTGCCATGAGAAATGCAACTGTTGCCGGTGCAGTCGGTGGCTGTCAGGCAGAGACAGGTGTTGCTGCTGCCATGGCTGCTTCTGCAGCTACTGAATTACTTGGCGGAACACCCCTGCAATGTACCCACGCAGCATCTACCGTACTGATGAATATGCTTGGACTTGTCTGTGACCCGGTCGGCGGCCTTGTCGAGTATCCATGCCAGAACCGAAACGCTGCCGGAGTTGCCAATGCTCTCGTTGCTGCCGAAATGGCACTTGCCGGAATCACGCAGCTCATTCCCCTTGATGAGATGATCACGATCATGTACACTGTAGGCAAAAAACTACCTGCCGAATTACGCGAAACCGCCCTCGGCGGCTGTGCAACTGCACCGTCCGCCTGCGAAGCCTGTCATATATGCAGCTAAACCCAAAAACATACTGGAAAGTTTATCATCCTTTATGTCTTGATAAAACTTCCCGGGCTTTTTCTTCCCTCTTCTATAAAATATAAAACAGAAAAAAGGTGATAGTGTGAATTAACTTTAATTCAACCTTAAAAGCCAAAATGACTCTGCGATATTCCTTATAAAAGGATAGCGAAGAGCCATTTTGGTTTTATAAAACTATTCAACTTAATTTCGTCTCAAAGCCTCGATCGGACTGAGTTTTGCAGCTTTCTTCGCCGGATAGATTCCAAAAAATACACCGACCGCACAGGAGAAAAGTGTTGCCGCCAGAATCACTGTCGGGCTGATTCCCGGTGTGATCGTCATTCCCATGCTTCCACTCATGATAGAACAGATTCCATAACCTGCAAGAATTCCAAGAATAATTCCAATCACGCCTCCCATAACTGTAAGGATTGCCGCTTCCGCAAGGAACTGTAACATAATAGAAGAGGTCTTGGCGCCAAGTGATTTACGGATTCCAATCTCACGTGTTCTTTCTGTAACAGATACCAACATAATATTCATAACACCGATTCCACCTACCAAAAGAGAAATTCCGGCAACAAATGAAATAAATGCCGTCACCATACCGAGCATTTCATTCATTGACTGCAGGACATCCTGGAAACTCTGCACATGAAAATAGTCTTCCCCTGCGCACTGATGACGTTTCTCCAAAAGATGCACGACCTGATCTGCAACGATCTGTGAATCTAGTGTTTTGTCTGCCTGAACCACTGTAATGGAATAAAATTCATCGGTTCCACCCACAAGATCATCCATGGAAGAATACGGAACATTTACCGTAACCGGCATTCCATCATAAGTATAACTTACGAATGTTCCATTTTCTTTCTGCGTAGTGACACCCATGATGCGAAAAGATTTTGAAGAATCATAACAGGTAATATCAAGGCTCATACCAACAACATCATCTGTACCAAAAAGCTGCCTGGCATCTGTATCTGAGATTACACATACATTTTTGCCCTCTTCAATCTCTGTTTCGCCAAAATAACTTCCATATTTCATATCGGAATTATTGATCATTTTGGCATCGGGACCTTCACCTGTCAGCATGATAGAAAAATTCCCCTTACCGGTCACCGTTTCACCATCGTAATTGTTTGAAACACTAACACCACCTACTGTATCGAGCTTACGGATTTCCTGTACATCATCCGGTGTGATCCATTCATCTTCCGTCATGGCATCACTACTGACATCGATAGCGATCAGTCCTGAACCAATTCCATCGATCTCACTGTTCATCTGATTCTTCGTGCCTTCACCAATGGAAACGATTGCAATGACAGATGCAATACCAATGATGATTCCCAACATCGTAAGGAAAGAGCGGCCTTTATTTGCCCGGATATTCTGAACTGCCATTTTTATATATTCATATAATCCGCCCATCAAATACCCTCTTCTGCATTATCTGTCTCTGTATTTTCACCATTCACATCTCCGGATCTATCAGCAGCTTCTGCCTGCATTCCCTCTTCCAGGGAACCAAGGTCACGGATAACTTCATCACCTTCTTTAATGCCGTCAAGCACTTCTACATATTCGTCCGAACTGATTCCTGTTGTGATATCCTTTTTGGTAATAACCCCATTCTCAAGTACATAACAGAAAGAGCCCTCTTTTCCTATATTAACTACTTCAGACGGAAGTACAACTACATTGTCCGCTTCTTCCGCATGAATCGTTACTTTTGCATCCACACCAAGAAAAATATCTTCATCCGGATTCTTGATACGAATATCCGCAGAAATCAAAGAAGCACCTTTTTCATTCTGAGTAGCAACATGGCTGATACTCGTTACTTCACCTTCATAAGTTTTTCCTGCAACGGTGATATCCGCAGACTGACCTTCTTTCACTTTATCATAATCGTATTTCGAAACATTTACATTCACATCTACTTTATCAGTATTCTGTAAGGTGAACAATTCCATTCCCTGTGTTGCAGTTGCACCTTCAACCACAGAAACTTTTGTAACCACACCATTAAAATCAGCCTTGATTCCTTTCTTTGCTGCTTCTACAAGTTCCTGTGCAGACATCTGATCCAGTTCAGAAAGATTATTGGTAATTTCCATTTTTTCTTTTTCTTCTTCAGTCACAGCACCCGTATCTGCTTCTGCAGCCGCTTCCTTCGAGGAAAGTTCTGACTGAAGTTCTGCAAGATTATTACTTGCTTTTTCAAGTTCATTCTCCAGTGCAGTAGTATCCGCTGTCACAGCAGTATCATCCGTGCTGGAAGAAGCAGATGCAGAAACATCTGCAGACGTTCCGTCAGAAACAATGTCAGCCTCGCCGGTGAAGTCAGACATTACCGGAGCAGCCGGCTTCTGCGCTTTATAATCTTCATAAGCTGTTTTTGCATTCTGATATGTAATCTGCGCTTCACTTCTCATCTGCTCTGCTATCTCAAGTGCATTTTCATTATCATCACTCTGGTCTGCAGACCACGCCTGAAAAGCCATCTGATAACTGTTCTCTGCCTGATTGTAATCCGACTGTGCCTGATTCATTTCATTGTTCAGTGTATTCAGCTGATTTTGATACGCAGGAAGGGTTTCATTCTGATATGTAGTCTGTGCCTGTGCATATTCACGCTGTATTTCCTGCTGCTGTGCCTCCTGTGCGGCAGCTGCATCTGCCTGTTTCTTTGCTGCAGCTTTAGAAGATGCTGCCTGTGCATTGGCATTTGCCTGCGAGATCCTTGCTTTCAGACTTGCAACATAATTTTCCTGAGCGGCAACCTGCTGTTTCAGACTTGCCGCATCACCTGCCGCATTCTGTTGCTTCCGAACTGCCTCATCCGATTTTTTTAAAGTATTTTTCATATCCATTTTTCCGGACTCTACATTCAGATCAGCTTTCTTCGCCTCTCTCTCCAGATCTTTCTGATCAAATTCGATCAGGCTGCTTCCTGCTTTTACAGTTTCACCTTCTTTCAACGCAGCTGTATCAACTTTGGCATTGACAGGAGAAAAATATGTTTTCTGTTCTTCACTTACTACTGTACCACTGATTTCTACCGTTTGCTGAACATTATCACGGACAGCTGATACTGTTTTCACCTGCGGAATTGCCGAATCCGCTGCATTCATACTGCCATAGATATTGACACCGGCTACTACTGCCACGATCAGAACCCCAACTCCGATCACCAATTTCTTTCTGGACTTTTTCTTTTTCATTATGCCTCCTCCTGGTCAAAATCCGGATTGATCGTATCCGATTCTATCTTACCATCCATAATACGCACTACACGTCTTGCCTGTGCTGCAATACCATTATCATGCGTGATCAATATTACTGTTCTTCCTGTTTTATGCATTTTCTTTAAAATTGCAAGAATCTCCTTACTGGATGCAGAATCCAGGTTTCCTGTCGGCTCATCTGCAAGAATGACCGGAGGCTGTGCAGCGATCGCTCTTGCAATTGCCACACGCTGCTGCTGCCCACCGGACATCTCACTTGGCTTATGATCCATACGTTTTTCCAGGCCAACCATTTTCAGAGATTCGATAGCCAGTTCATGTCTCGTCTTACGATCAATTCCACGATAGATCAGCGGCAATTCTACATTTTCAATTGCATTCAGATTTGCAATAAGATTAAATCCCTGAAAGATAAATCCGATTTCACGGTTTCTTACCTCCGAGAGTTCATTGTCCGTCATTTCGGACACATCAGTCCCGTTCAGATAATACTTTCCCGAGGTAGGCACATCGAGACACCCAAGCATATTCATAAAAGTTGACTTGCCGGAACCTGATTGCCCGATGATTGCCACCAGTTCTCCTTTTTTTATTTCAAGGCTCACATGATCCAGGGCTCTTACTTCATTTTCGCCGGGATTATAAATCTTGCAAAGGTCTTCCACCTTGATCAGCGTATCATTCATATTCTGCATTCTCCTTTGATGTCGCTGTTTATTGTTTCTGTATTATGCTTATTTTTTTCTGGCACCAGAATCTCTGTCATGCATTTTCAAGAAACGCTTTGTATGCTTTCTTCGCCTCATAAATATCGGCTTTGCTTGTTACTTCCCACGGTGCATGCATACTCAGGACCGCCACACCACTGTCTATCACATTCATTCCGTAAAGTGCTGCGATATAAGCGATCGTTCCGCCGCCTCCCACATCTACTTTGCCAAGTTCTGCTGTCTGGAAGGCAACATTACTGTCATCAAAAATACCACGTACTTTTGCCATATACTCTGCATTGGCATCGTTAGATCCGGACTTTCCTCTTGCACCTGTAAATTTATTAAGAACGATTCCTCTTCCAAGATATGCTGCATTTTTCTTTTCGAAGCATTCTCCGTAAGCCGGGTCATAGCCTGCACTTACATCAGAAGAAAGCATAAAGGAATTCTTAAGAGTTCTTCGGAGTGCCAGTCCGGAATAACATCCCATAGCTTCTAGAAGCTCTGCCACAGTATTTTCGAAGAAATTAGACTGCATGCCAGTAGCTCCTACACTTCCAATTTCTTCTTTGTCCGTCAAAAGACAGCAGCTGGTACGTTTTGGTGCTTCCATCTCAAGCATTGCCACAAAAGAAGTATATGCGCAGACACGGTCATCCTGTCCATATGCTGCGACCATACTGCGGTCAAGTCCGCAGTCACGAGCTTTGCCCGCCGGAACGATCTCCAGTTCTGCTGAAAGAAAATCCTCTTCCTCTACACCATATTTTTCTCCCAGAATCCGAAGGACATTATTTTTGACTGCTTCCTTCTTCTCGTCCTTTTCCTCTTTCAGTGGTCTGCTGCCGATCAGAATGTCAAGATTCTCGCCCTCGATCACCTCTGCGGCCTTTTTCTGGAGCTGTTTACCTGCAAGATGAATCAGAAGATCTGTGATATATACGACCGGATCATCCTCATCTTCACCAACATTCACATTTACTACTGTACCATCCTTCTTCACGATCACACCATGAATCGCCAATGGAAGTGCTACCCACTGATATTTCTTCACCCCGCCGTAATAATGGGTATCCAGATATACCAGATCCGTATCTTCATATAAAGGATTCTGTTTTACATCCAAACGTGGAGAATCAATGTGCGCTCCAAGAATATTCATTCCCTTTTCTATCGGTTCCTGTCCGATATGGAACATAGCCATGATCTTTTTCATGCCGACAGCATAGATCTTATCTCCGGCTTTGATCTGCTCACCGGATGCAAGTTTATTTTCTAATGAAACATATCCTGCTGCTTCTGCTTCTCTGGTAAGCTCCAGGACACATTCACGCTCTGTCTTACCGGCATCCAGAAATGTACGATAATTTTTTGCAAGTTTCTCCAGTTCCTTCTCATCTGCTTCCTCATAAGAAAGCCATGCATTTCTTCTTTCCATAATATATAAAACCACCTTTCGTTTGATTCTCAAAATTCTTTCAACATTATACGCCAATATTTTACGTATTTCTACATTCTTCCAGATTCTTAATAAAGATATAAGATTTGTATAAGAAATTTGGCTCTTCCTATCATTTTCTTCACAGTTTCTTTTTTATTATATCCCGAATCGCTTGCATTTCTGCATCTTCCCGCTCTATAATAATTTTGTTTTTTCAAGAATGCTTCCGGCTTCATAATAGTTACAGCCGGACTTTAAATGTACCTTAAATACACAGATAAATCACACTTTTTATAAAGGAGTTTTTCATGCAGCAGGCAACTGAATTAAAAAAGCAGCTTCAATCCATCCACAGAAAAAGTTATCCCGCCTACAAATCTCTGAAAGGCAGTTACCAGTTTGGGCATTATATCCTTTCCATCGATCATGTACAGGGAGATCCTTTTGCATCTCCCTCACACATCAGTGTCCATATTTCCCGCAAAGATGCCGGTTTTCCGGATGCCTACAGCAAAAACAATCTCACATGTATCACCCTTGCCGACCATCTGACGCGCCAGTTTGAACAGCAGATAAACCACTATTCCTTCCGTGCAAAAGGTTCTGGTAAAAGCGGTCTGATTTCCGTCAGCCACTGTGGACAGGAAATCCTTTCCAGAACCGCATGTGAAATCACATCCGAAGGCATCACTGCCAGATTTTTTATTGGTTTTCCTGCAAATGGCCGTACCATTAATGCACCCGAACTGGAAAAGATTCTGTTCGATTTTCTTCCTGCCTGTGTAGAAAACACTTTCTTTTACAAAAACATAAATCAGAAAGAACTGGAACAAACCATTTTTCTCGCCGAAGATCAACAGGCAATCCGGGAACAGTTGAAAGAAAAAAAACTGGTGGCATTTGTTGCAGATGGTGCTATACTCCCACGGGAAAGTGGTATTTCCTCCCGTCCGATGAAGCATTCTGTCCCGTTTATTTCTCCGGAATCGCTCCGTATAACTATGAATCTTCCGCATAAGGGAAAAATTATCGGAATGGGAATTCCACAGGGCATCACCCTGATCGTCGGCGGTGGATATCATGGCAAATCCACGCTTCTGAATGCACTTGAACTTGGTGTATACAATCATATTGCCAGAGACGGGCGAGAATACGTGATCACGGATGACACCGCATTAAAGCTCCGTTCCGAGGATGGACGTTCTATCAAAGACGTGGATATTTCTCTGTTTATCAATGATCTGCCAAACAAAAAAAACACCCATTGTTTTTCAACAGCGGATGCCAGTGGAAGTACGTCTCATGCTGCCGGCATTATTGAGGGAATGGAAGCCGGAAGCAAAGTTTTTCTTCTGGATGAAGATACTTCTGCCACCAACTTCATGGTGCGGGATACGTTCATGCAGGAAATCATCTCCCGTGAAAAGGAACCGATCACTCCATTTCTCGAACGGGCACAGAAGCTGTATACAATTGCCGGAATTTCTACGCTTCTGGTTGCCGGAAGTTCCGGTGCATTTTTCCACATTGCAGACACAATTATCCAAATGGACTGCTATCGTCCTGTGGATATCACACGCAAAGTCAAAGAAATCTGTGGAAAATATCCTCTGAGTCCAGCCAAAGTTCCTGCATTTGTTATGCCTGACAGTCACAGGATCATACAAAAAAATACTCCTGTGATTCGCTCACATGGACATGGCACAGGCAAACCGGATCGTCTCAAAATAAAAGTTCATGGAAAAGCTGGATTCCTGCTTGGAAGACAGGAAGTAGACCTTCGCTACGTTGAGCAGCTCATAGATTCAGAACAGACCGCAGCCCTCGGATTGCTCCTGAAATATGCGTTGGAGCATCTGGCTGACGGGAAAAAAACTATCCCGGAGATTGTTGATTATCTTCAGAAACAGATTCATACAAAAGGCCTTATCGCCTTCGCTGATGGTTCTTACCTGCCATGTGGATATGCCATCCCGAGAATCCAGGAAATCTACTCCTGTTTTAATCGATATCGCCAATAACGAAAGCAGCCGCCCTCCTGACGTTCTTGCCAGGTGGCGGCTGTTTAGTGTTCTGTTTTATTTTTTAGGGAAAGGAAAGAGTTCCGGCAACTCTCCCGGCATTGAAGTGCTACCGGATTTCTTAAAGGGGGTTTCCTTTAAGACAAGTACATCATACAATATAAATGTGAGGAGTTTTTGTCCTTTTTCTAATATATTTCTAAAATTTCTAAAATAAATATTTATATTTGTTGAATAAACTTTATTCTTCGTGATTACAATCTTCTGTCAAATATCTTTTTATGCTTTTCGCTTATCCAGCTTCCTGGAGAGCATCATGCCAAGTCCCTGCAGGATCTGCACAAGCACTACCAGAATTACAATCGTTATGATCATGATGTCTGTCTGATAGCGGTAATATCCATAACGAATAGCGATATCTCCAAGTCCGCCGCCACCAACAGTTCCTGCCATAGCGGAATAACCAAGAATTGTTCCGACGGCGATTGTTACTCCGACAAGAAGAGAAGTTCTTGCTTCTGCAAGAAGAACTTTCCAGATGATCGTCGGTGTTCCTGCGCCCATGCTGACTGCTGCCTCGAGTACTCCCGGTTCCACTTCTTTCAGTGAAGATTCCACCATACGGGCAATGAACGGAGCCGCTGCAATTACAAGCGGTACGATCGTTGCACTGGAGCCATAGCTCTGTCCCACGATCAGTTTGGTAAGTGGAATCACAAGAATCAGGAGAATCAGAAACGGAATACTTCTGAGGATATTCACGATCACATCCAGTACTTTGTAAACAACTGCATTTGGATGAATCCCCTCTTTGTCTGTTACTGCAAGAAGAATTCCCAGCGGAAGTCCCAGCACATATCCGAAAAATGTGGATACAAGCGTCATATACAAAGTATCTCTGCTTCCTTCCAGCAGCATTGTAATTGTTGTATTATCCCACATCAGACTTCAACTCCTCTACTCCCATATTTGTATCTTTCAGATACTGAATCATCTTATCTGCAATTTCCTCGATCTCGGGAAGCTGCAGGATCATTTCACCTTCTGCTGCTCCACCAATATTCTTGGTATCAGCATACAGAATATTGACCGGCGTCCGGTAGGTCAGTACCAGATTGGCAATGACCGGTTCAAAAGAAGATTTATCCCGGAAAGTTACACGAACCAGACGTTTGCCTTCCATTTTCTGAATCTGCGTTCTTCCACTGAATACCAGTCGGCGTGCCGCTTCTGTCTTCGGGCTTCTGAACAGTTCTTCTACTGTTCCGGATTCTACCAGTGTTCCACTCTCCAGAACAGCTACACGATTGCAGATTTCCTGTACCACACTCATTTCATGTGTGATGACTACGACAGTGATTCCATAATCACGGTTAATCTCTTTGATCAGTTCCAGAATTGCTTTTGTTGTCTGTGGATCCAGTGCACTGGTTGCCTCGTCACAGAGCAGGATTTTCGGATCACTTGCCAGAACTCGTGCAATTGCAACACGCTGTTTCTGACCACCGGAAAGCTGTGATGGATAAGAAAGAGCTTTTTCTTCCAGTCCTACTACTTTCAGATATTCCAGGGCTTTTTTACGTGCTTCTTTCTTACTGATTCCCGCAATTTCCATCGGAAAACACACATTATCAAGAGCAGTTCTCTGCATGAGCAGATTAAAATGCTGGAAGATCATTCCTATATTCTGACGCTCCTTACGGAGTTCTTTTTCAGAAAGTTTCGTAAGATTCTTACCATTCACCCGGACAGTTCCGGATGTTGGTCTTTCCAATAGATTCAGACATCGTACCAGTGTACTTTTACCCGCTCCGGAGAGACCGATAATGCCGAAAATCTCTCCCTTTTCTATGGAAAAACTGATGTTTCTGGCCGCCTCTACCGTCCCGTTTTTTGTGGAAAAGCTTTTACAGAGGTTTTCTACCTGTATCATCGGTTCCATTTAAACTGTTCCCCCGTTCCCTTGAAATATCTGTGTTACAACTTATTCATCAATACTCCCAGCCGTATTATTCTGCAGCTTCTTCTGTAGTCTCTGTTTCTGTGTCTGCAGTAACATCTGCTGTTTCTTCTTTATCAGCATCTGCATCTGCGGAATCTTCAAAAGGTATAACTGCTCCGTCATACTTCTCATTAATAAAGTCTTTGATCTCATCGGATTTCAAAGTATCTACCAGTGCTTTGATTGCTTCACTCTCTTCATTTCCTTCTTTGACCGCGATTACATTTACATATGTTTTTGCTGCTTCAGAATCAGATGTCTCATGAGCGATAGAATCTTTGGATACGGAATATCCTGCCTGCAGAGCATAGTTTCCATTCAGCACGACAAATGCGACTTCATCCTTAACACGGGAAACCTGTGCAGCTTCCAGTTCTTCGATCTTGATATTCTTCGGATTTTCTTCAATATCTTTTACAGTTGCTTCCAGTCCGGCTCCGTCTTTCAGTGTAATCACACCGTTATCCTGGAGAAGAAGAAGTGCTCTCGCTTCGTTTGTCGTATCGTTTGGAACTGCAATGGTATCACCATCTTCCAGTTCATCCAGTGATTTCTTTGTTCCAGGATAAATTCCAAATGGTTCATAATGGATACCACCTGCATTTACCAGATGTGTTCCCTGCTCTTCATTGAAATTGTCCAGATATGGGATATGCTGGAAATAGTTTGCATCAAAATCACCGCTTTCTACTACCAGGTTCGGCTGTACATAATCGTCAAATACAGTTACTTCAAGGTCCCAGCCTTCTTTTTCAAGGATTGGTTTTGCTTCTTCAAGGATTTCTGCATGTGGTGTAGCGGATGCTGCTACTTTAATGGTTCCTTTTTCTGCATCAGCACTTACCAGAACGCCGTTTGCTGTGATTGCTCCGATTGCCAGTGCTGCTGCAAGTGATACTGTGATAATTTTTGTGTTTTTCATAATAAATTCCCTCTCTTTTCTCGTTCTATTTAAATTTTCTTATATTTTGTTTTATTTTTCTCTATTCAATTGTATTCTATATTCAGTTGTAAATTCGGATTACCTGTCAGATAAGCTTAAAAAGGCAATAAAAAAACAGGAACCCATGTCGGATTTTCCTGTTCATGTAATCTACATTGTATCTGATTGATACATTTATATTCACATTCTTGACATCTTATTCAGACTGCATTACTCTGATCCGCTGATGCCACAGGAAGTTTCCGATACATTAAAGCACAGTTAGACATACACATGTACATTCGCATTTCCTTATCCATCATACACATGACATTTCTCTGTTCTGCATTCTTTGTAAACATGATTCTTCCTCCTTGATAGTTTTCTCTCGGTTTTTGTTTTCCTATCTTTCCGATAGGTTTAATATACTACTACTTTTTGGATATGTCAACACCTTTTTCAACTTTTTGTTTTCAGCAGTTTTTCCATGCCTGACATTGCTGTGCATACGTTCACAGTAACTGCTTGACACTATTTTTCTATAATGATAGGATACTCTTAAATGGCTGGTTACCAAGTATCAGTCATACTATAGTAAACAATATGAATCAACAGATAACAGGAGAAATATATATGCAGAAAAAAGCAATCATCGCCATGAGCGGCGGAGTTGACTCCAGCGTGGCAGCCTACCTGATGGTTAAGGATGGCTACGACTGTGCCGGTGCGACTCTGAAGCTTTATGATAATCCACAGTGCAGTTTCCCGGGACACCGCGCCTGCTGCACCCCATCTGATACCGAAGATGCCAGAAGCGTTGCCGCACGACTTGGAATGCTCTATTACGTCTTCCCAATGCATGATGAATTCCGCCACAGTGTCATTGACAAATTTGCAGATACTTATCTGCACGGTGGCACACCGAACCCGTGTATTGACTGTAACCGTTTTTTGAAATTCTCTGCCCTTCTCGACAAAGCAAGAGAACTTGGCTGTGAATACATCGCAAGCGGACACTATGCACGTCGTGAACAGGATCCGGAAACAGGACGTTTTATTCTGAAAAAAGGCCTCGATCCGACAAAAGATCAGAGCTATGTTCTCTACGCCATGACGCAGGATCAGCTGGCGCATACATTGTTTCCACTTGGCAGCTACACCAAAAAAGAGATTCGTCACATTGCCCAGGAACAGGGCTTTATCAATGCAGATAAACCGGACAGTCAGGATATCTGCTTCGTACCGGACGGAGATTATGCTTCCTTTATTGAACAGTATACCGGACAGTCTTCGGAACCTGGTGATTTCGTAGATAAAGAGGGCAACGTACTCGGCAAACACAAAGGTCAGATTCACTATACAATCGGTCAGCGCCGCGGTCTTGGAATTTCTGCACCGGAATCCCTCTATGTATGTGGCAAATCCCTGGATTCCAACAAGGTTATCCTTGGCGGCAAACAGGATCTGATGAGCACCTGCTGTTACATCAACGACATTAACCTGATTCCATGGGATCATCTGGACAAGCCGATCAAATGCAAAGTCAAGACACGCTACCGTCAGCCGGAACAGCCTGCAACTGTAGAACAGCTTGGTGATGATCTGCTCAAGATCACATTCGAAGAACCACAGAGAGCAGTTACTCCGGGACAGGCTGCTGTTCTCTATGATGGAGACATGGTTCTCGGTGGAGGAACGATTCTTCCAGAAGGACTTGCCTCTACAAAATGATATAACGCAAAACACCTCACAGGTTTTATCCTGTGAAGTGTTTTTTTCATACGCGCCTTATTATCCCATCTGTACGATTACATGATATTCTTTTTTACCATCAACCAGCGGAATCTGATTTCCGGCAATTTTTTCTCCATCCACTTCAATCCAGCTGACACCTTTTTGTACACCCTCTGGTTTGTGAATCTCAATATGATATTCAGCATCTCTGAAACGACGATCCACTTTAAAATCACCAAACTTACCCGGGAGACACGGATCTACAATAAGTCCGTCATAATCCGGCTGAATTCCCAGCAATGCCTGAGACAGGTTTACAAAAGTCCATGCTGCTGTTCCTGTCAGCCAGCTGTTCTTCGCTTCCCCAAATCTCGGTGCATCTGCACCTGCAACCATCTGTGAATATACATAAGGTTCTGTTCGATGGATCTCACTGATCTCCTCAATATACGATGGACATATCTTACGATAAATTTCAAAAGCTCGGTCTCCTCTTCCGATCACAGTCTCTGCAATAGAGATCCACGGATTATTATGGCAGAAGATACCGGCATTTTCTTTGTATCCCGGTGGGTAGGAAGTAATTTCCCCAAGTTCCAGATGATATCTCGTGTATGCCGGCTGAAGAATCATGACTCCATACTTTGTTTCCAGACGCTCATGTACAGAATCCAATGCTTTTTCTGCCAGTCCCTCTTCTTTTCCAATACCTGCCATAACACAAAAGCCCTGCGGTTCAATAAAGATTTTTCCTTCCTCACACTCTTTTGATCCAACTTTTTCGGACTGCGCATCATATGCACGAAGGAACCATTCTCCATCCCATCCTGCATCCAGAACTGCCTGATACATCTCATCGACTGCTTTTTCTGCCTCTGCTGCCAGTTCTTCATGACCTGTACGTCTGCAGAGCTCTTCAAACTCTTTTCCATATTTCACAAACATACCTGCAATAAATACAGATTCCGCTACCGGTCCCTCAGACGGTCCGGTCGTCTGGAAAGATTCTCCCGGTTCACTGGAAAAACAGTTCAGATTCAGGCAATCATTCCAGTCTGCCCTTCCGATCAGAGGAAGTTTATGCGGTCCAAGATGTGTTACTGTATAATGGAAAGATTTGTCCAGATGTTCAAACAGCGGAACCTCTGAACCTTTCTTACAATCAAACGGTACCTGTTCTTCAAGAATTCCATAATCTCCGGTTTCTTTGATATATGCAGCCACTGCTGCGATCAACCATAATGGATCATCATTAAATCCGCTTCCAACATCCAGATTTCCCTGTTTCGTCAATGGCTGATACTGATGATAGGCACTTCCATCCGGGAACTGTGTGGACGCGATATCAATAATCCTCTCTCTTGCACGCTCAGGAATCAGATGTACAAATCCCAGAAGATCCTGACAGGAATCACGGAATCCCATACCACGGCCTGTTCCAGACTCATAATAGGATGCAGATCTGGACATATTGAACGTAACCATACACTGGTACTGATTCCAGATATTTGCCATACGGTCGATGTGTTCATTTTCACTGGATACTGCAAAACGTGCCAGCAGATTCTCCCAGTAATCATTCAGTTTTGCAAAAGCCGCCATAGCCTTATCCATTGTATTAAAGCGTTCGATCAGGGCTTTTGCCGGTGTCTTATTGATGATTCCCGGTGCTTCCCATTTATCATCTACCGGGTTCTCACAATATCCCAGCACAAATACAAATTCTTTTTCTTCACCTGGTACCAGTTTGATATCGATCTGATGTGCTGCGATCGGATACCATCCACTTGCTATGGAATTGCTGCATTTTTTCTTACGTACAGCTTCCGGAAAAGCATTTCCATTACCAGCGCCGAGAAAAGCATCTCTGCTTGTATCAAAATTGTGAACCGGAGTATTAACAGTAAAGAAGCTGTAATGTCTTCTTCTTTCTCTGTATTCTGTTTTATGATAAATTGTGCTTCCCTGCACTTCCACTTCGCCGATACTTAAGTTTCTCTGGAAGTTGGATCCGTCATCAACTGCATTCCACAAACAGAATTCCACATACGAAAACAGAGAGATATTTTTTTCGGAATCAGAATTATTCTTCAGCTTCAGGCAGTTAATCTCACAGGCTGCATCCGATGGTACAAATGCCAGAAGATCTGCTTCCAGTTTATTCTTAGAAGAATGGAAACGACTGTAGCCCAATCCATGGCGACATTCATATGTATCTGTCTCTGTCATGGATGGCATGGTTCCCGGGTTCCAGATCACACCATCATCATTAATGTAATAGTACTTTCCGTTAGAATCTACCGGAATATTATTGTAACGGTATCTCGTGATTCGCATCAGTTTCGCATCTTTATAGAAACTGTATCCACCACAGGTATTGGAGATCAGTGAGAAAAAGTCATTACTTCCCAGATAATTGATCCATGGCAATGGTGTATGTGGTGTAGTGATTACATATTCTTTGGCTTTGTCGTCAAAATATCCATATTTCATTGAAGGACCTCCTTGAAAGAGAAAACAATTAAATTACTAAATATATATAAATACGGGTAAGCGATCACGAATTAAAGACTGAAAACAGATTTGCGAAAACGAATAAGTTTAGAATTTTTATAGCTATAATATAGATTAGATTGGATTGACCTCAGTATAATTCAGTTTATCCAAAAAATCAACTATATTTTTACACGTTAAAATATCTCACAATTACAATTCCTGTTTTCGCGAAACCTTAGCGAAAATTTTCGTTAAAACATAATGCATTTTTTGTGAAATTGATAAATTATTATAAATTCTTTTTTGTGCAACAGGGATAAATTATGCGAATATTACAAAAATGTCTTGAAAATTGTCCGAAAACAATGTACGATGAACTTGCGAAAACGATTTAGGAATAAAAAACAGAAAAGGCTGGACATGTATATGGTATCCATGAAAGACATTGCAAAACAGTGCAACGTATCAGTTGCAAGTGTCAGCAAAGCTCTGAATGGTTATCCGGATATCAGCGAAGAAACCCGGCAGCTTATTTTAAAAACTGCATCAGAAATGGGATATCTTCCAAATTCTTCAGCAAGAGCATTAAAAACCAAACGAAGTTACAATCTTGGCGTACTCTTTGTAGACGAAGCCATGAGTGGTCTCACACATGATTACTTCAATCATGTACTCGAAAGTTTTAAGCGAACTGCTGAATCCAAAGGATACGATATCACTTTCACCAGTGGTAATCTCTCCGGACAGCGTCTCAATTATTATGAACACTGTCGTTACAGAGGAGTCGATGGAGTTGTGATCGCCTGTATCAACTTTTTTACCGAAGAAGTTCAACGGCTGGTACAATCCGAGATTCCAGTGGTCACGATTGATCATGTATTTGATGGAAGAATTGCTGTTGTTTCCAACAACATTCAGGGAATGGAAGATCTCGTCTCCTATATTCTGAAACGGGGGCACAGAAAGATCGCCTATATTCACGGAGAAGATTCCTCCGTTACGCGAAGCCGACTCGGAAGTTTTTACAGAACTCTCCAGAAAAAACGGATTGATGTACCTGATGAATATATGCCGGTCATCCCCTATCGCGATGCGGAAGCGGCAGCGATGGCAACTTCAGAACTTCTTGATCTGAAAGATCCACCCACCTGCATTCTATATCCGGATGATTTTTCTGCTCTGGGCGGTATCAACGAGATCCATGAACGTGGGCTCCGGATACCGGACGATATCTCCATTGCAGGATATGACGGACTCACTTTTGCACGCATCTTGGAGCCCCGGCTGACAACTCTGTGTCAGGACACAGAAACGATCGGACGGCTTGCCGCACAGAAACTGATTGATCTGATTGAGAATCCAAAAGCTACGATCATCGATAAGTTCACCGTAGATGGAACACTCTTCCCAGGAGCATCAGTCAGAAATCTGGCAAAATAGAAAATTAAATATGGAAAAAATATAAAACAAAAACTATTTATCACAGGGAGGTAACAACATGAAGAGAAAGATTATGGCAGTCACATTAACAGCAGCTATGCTTGCAGGTCTGGCAGCAGTTCCGGTATGGGCTGATGACGCAGGTTCCGATGAAGGTAAAGTTTTAAACATTTATTGCTGGAATGAAGAATTCAAATCCCGTCTGACCGATCATTACCCGGGATACGAAGAAGTAGATGGAACCCATGGCAAGATCGGTGATGTAGATGTTGTATGGAACATCACTCCATCTGATGACAATGCATATCAGAATAACCTGGACGAAACACTTCTGAAACAGGCTGATGCAGCAGCAGATGACAAGATTGACCTCTTCCTGGTAGAAGCTGACTACGCACTGAAATATGTAAATACCGATTACACAATGCCGGTAGCAGATCTCGGAATCACAGAAGACGAAGTTGCTGATCAGTATCAGTATACAAAAGATGTTATGACAGATGCTGATGGAAATCTGAAAGGTCTTTCCTGGCAGGGCTGCCCTGGAACCATGATCTACAGAAGAGATATCGCCAAAGAAGTATTCGGAACAGATGATCCGGCAGAAGTTCAGAAGAAAGTTGCTGACTGGGATACCTTCAAAGCAACAGCTGAAGAACTGAAAGAAAAAGGTTATCAGATGACCTCTACTGTAAACGACAGTTACCGTGTATTCTCCAACAACGTATCTACTCCGTGGGTAGTTGATGGAAAGATCACAGTTGATGATAACATCAAGAACTGGGTTGATATGTCCAAGGAAATGGTTGACGCAGGTGAAACTGCTACATACGAACTTTGGAGTGATGACTGGAGCAAAGGCTTCTTCAAAGACAGTAACGTATTTGCATACTTCGGACCAGCATGGTTCATCGACTTCTCTATGAGTGCTGATCAGGATGGTTCTGTTGGTAAAGACGGCGGATGGGCTGCAACAGAAGGACCACAGGGCTTCTACTGGGGCGGAACATGGATCACAGCAGCTACAGGAACAGATAACCCGACACTGGTTGCTGATATCATGAGAACTATGACAACTAACGTTGACGTTATGAAAGAAATCGTTACAGCTGATAATGACTTCGTAAACAACAAACCGGCTATGGAAGAAATGGCAGCAGACGAAAGCTACGGCGATGCTGTTCTTGGCGGACAGAACCCACTGGCAATGTTCTGTGCCGGTGCAGACAAGATCGACCTCAGCAATATGAGCATCTACGATCAGGGCTGCAACGAAGAATTCCAGAACGCTATGAAGAACTACTTCGAAGGCAACGCAACATATGATGAAGCTCTCGACCTGTTCTACAAAGCAGTTGTAGAAAAATATCCAGAACTTTCTTACTAATCAAAGCAGACAGATTCTGTTGAATAATTATTGAGTAAAAAGATGTGCCTGCCTGACCATCAGGCAGGCACACTTTCGATTATGGAGGAAGATAATGGCAAAGAATAATAACCATAAAGCGGTCAGCTATAACAAATGGGGATATATCTTCCTGATACCGTTTGTAGTAGTATATCTCATATTCCAGCTCATTCCGCTTATTAGTACAGTTTATAACAGCTTCTTTGAAAACTACAGATCTGGATTGACGCAGATTGGACCGAACTTTGTAGGCTTTGCCAATTATGTCAAACTCTTCGAGGGTGGAGAGATCTGGATCTATTTTAAAAACACTATGATCATGTGGGTTATGGGATTTGTTCCTCAGATCCTGGTCTCTCTGCTCCTTGCAGCATGGTTCTCCAATCCGAGTCTTCGACTTAAAGGTCAGAGATTTTTTAAGACCGTAATTTACCTTCCAAACCTGATCATGGCATCTGCTTTTGCAATGTTGTTCTTTACATTATTTGCAGACGGCGGCCCGATCAATGCAATGCTGATACAGGCAAGAATACTGAAACAGGCTTACTCCTTCTTTAGTCATGCCTGGAGTGCCAGAACCCTTGTTGCAGTCCTGAACTTCCTGATGTGGTTTGGTAATACGACAATCCTTCTTATGGCCGGCATGATGGGTATTGATCCATCACTTTATGAGGCAGCCGAAGTAGATGGAGCCACTGCTTCGCAGATTTTCAGAAAGATCACTCTTCCGCTTCTTCGTCCGATTCTGATCTATGTTATGATCACATCCCTGATCGGCGGCATGCAGATGTTCGATGTACCTCAGATCCTGACAAACGGAACCGGTGATCCAATGCGTTCCACTATGACACTAATCATGTATCTGAACAAGCATCTGTTCAGCAAGAACTATGGAATGGGCGGTGCATTATCCGTATTCCTGTTCATCATTACTGGCGTGCTCAGTCTGATTGTATTCCGCTTTAACAAGACGAATGACGGGAGGTGAGAAGGATGAATGAAAAAGACCAAAAAACCCAAAAAGGAATGAGCATGAAAGGTCAGCGTACTCTTGCTTATATAGTACTGATCATTATCTCCTTCTTCTGCCTGTTCTGGTTTTATGTACTGTTTATCAATGCGACCAGATCAAACGGTGCACTGAAAAAAGGTTTCACAGCGATCCCTGGTGGATTTCTTATCAAAAACTGGAAGAGCCTGCTTGCCGGAACACTTCCAGTATGGAATGGTATGTTCAACAGTATTTTCATTGCTACCTGTTCTGCTGTTTTATGTACCTATTTCTCCACCATGACTGCATATGCCATCCACGCATATGATTTTAAAGGCAAAAAATTTATGTTCACTTTTATCCTTGCAGTCATGATGATTCCTACGCAGGTAACTGCACTCGGTTTCCTGCAGCTGCTTGGTAAGATGCATCTGGACGATTCCTTTATTCCACTGATTGTTCCGAGTATCGCAGCTCCGGTTACTTTCTTCTATATGAAACAGTATATGGAAAGCAACCTTCCTCTGGAACTTGTAGAAGCGGCTCGTATTGACGGTTCCGGTGAATTCAAAACCTTTAATCGAATCGTGTTCCCGCTTATGAAACCGGCCATCGCAGTTCAGGCCATCTTCACATTCGTACAGAGCTGGAATAACTATTTTATCCCTGCACTGGTACTTCATTCGGACAAGAAGAAAACACTTCCGGTACTGATTGCACAGCTTCGTAGCGCAGACTTCCTGAAGTTCGATATGGGACAGGTTTATGTAATGATTGCATTCTCCATTTTCCCGGTTATCATCGTTTACATCCTTCTTTCCAAATTTATCGTAGAAGGCGTTTCTGCAGGTGCTGTCAAAGGTTAAACACCTATTGCTGACATGTTTTTGGACACGTTAACTATAGTGTCTATTGCACACAAAAATACTTTGTGTTTAAATGAGAAGTAGATAAAATACAGACGGTCAATGTATTTTTTCCGTCTGTATTTTTTTGTATATTCTTATATATTGAAGGGATGACAAATGACAGCAAAAACTTCTCGTATTATTATAAAAACATTCGTTAGAACTGCCTTAAAAGATGCTGATGAATCACCAGAACGTTGTACCAGAAATCTTGTGGATATGGCTCTTCATTTTTCCAAGGGGCGTTTTCAGCAGGAGTTTTTTGAAATGGCAAGAGCTATGCTGAATAACGACAACAGTCCCTACTATCCACTTATAGAAGATACTCTCCGACATATGGACAAGGAAAAACTGATCGAATTTGGCATGAATCTTGGATATAACGGCTGCACACAGGGGGCACATATCGTCCGTAAGATCAAGCGAACCGAAAATATCAATGTCCCGTGGCTTTTTTTCTTAAATATTGATTCTTCCTACGCAGATCTGCACTCCCGTTATCAGGCCATCTTTGACCAGGGTAAAGAACTTGGAATCTATGTTTATTGTCTTTACACTGATGGAGATCCAGAAAAACTTCTTCCTCTTATAGAGCATAATCCGGACTGTGCTATGATTCTGTTATGTAATTCTGCCGCTGTAACAGAAGACTTTGCAAAAGCTGCAGAATCTCTGAATAATATGCTGATCGGAGTTGCATATGATGACAATACAGATACTGCCTGCCTTGTACTACGAGATCACCGTCTTCTGTATTCCATCTATCGGATGTATACAGATACTGAAAGCGATGAGATCCTGTCCGGTTCCTATGCCCGCTTCGCTGAAGAAATGCATTGCCCGTTTGTCGCAGTCCTTGCCGATCCCGGTTGCAGCGCATCCGTCAGAGAAAATGTCTACAAGGCAGTGGTTGGTGCCCGTGTTGCCCAGAAATACCGTACCATTCCTATTGATCTGTTTTATGATATCGAACGAATCGGAAATATTATTTCACCACCTTCAAGCATAATTGGTTTTAAACCAGATGGAAGCATCTACAATATTGGCAGCGATGGAAATCCTCTGGAGCACAATATTTTTAATGAATCTCTCAGAGATATCCTGAAGGAATCATTCTCGATGGATCAGGAATCATAAGAAAAAAGCAGTCTCACAAAAGATTACCATGACATTTTCTGGTAAATCCTGTGAAACTGCTTTTTATTATTCGTTCTCCATTCTTTCCTGCGTTATTGCAACAACCTTGATGCAGGATTTCATCATATTCACAAATTCTTCTGGCGGCAGCGGTTCTTTCTGCGAGATCCATCGGCCAAATGCACAGATTACTGCATCACAGAAAAAATTCACATAAAATTCCGCATCTGTTTTTTCTCCAAGAATTTCACGGATATCTTCTTCCATAAGGGGACTCACAATATCCCTGAAATGATTAATAAAAGAATTCTGATCTTCTACTTTCATTACCTTCCTGTAAAAATCTTTATTTTCATAAAAATAATCACAAAGATGAAGTACACTGTCCCATCCGATCAGATTTTCTCCAATCTGCACATGACTCAGATATTCCACATCATAAATCCAGTTCACCAGATCAAATTTGTCTTTGAAATGATAATAGAAACTTTTTCGGTTCATATTACATTTTGCACAGATATCTGAAACAGTAATCTTTGCAAAAGGTGTCGTTTCCATCAGTTCCTTCAGTGCTGATGCAAGTGCACTTTTTGTAATATTGGAATCAGCCAACTTCCTTTCCTCCCCTTTTATCTATCCACTATCAATTAAGTCAGGTTACATATCTGCTGCAAACAATGCCGCTCCCAGTGCACCGCAAAGCTGAGATTTTGGACTGATCACCAGACTGGTGCCAAGTCTTTCTTCAAGAGTCTTTACAAGACCTTTGTTCTGCGCTACACCACCAGTCATCATATATGCTTCCTCTCCACCCACACGTTTAACCAGAGATGCAGTTTTTGCCGCAACTGCTTTATTCAATCCATGTACGATATCATCTGTATGTTTATTCTGAGCAATCAGCGAAACCACCTCTGATTCTGCAAAAACCGTACACATACTGGAAATTGTAATGTCTTCCTGATAGGAAAGTCCCACCTGGCTCAGTTCATCCAAGCTCATTTCCATTGTCTTCGCCATCATCTCCAGGAATCTTCCTGTACCTGCCGCACATTTATCATTCATAACAAAATTCTTCACAGATCCATCTTCGTTCAGTCGAATCACTTTGCTGTCCTGACCTCCGATGTCCACAACTGTACGTACACGCGGATCCAGAAAATGAGCACCCCTTGCATGACATGTAATCTCTGTGATACTCTTATCTCCATCAGAGATTGCAGTTCTTCCATAACCGGTAGTTACCACTGCATCCAGATCCTCTCGATTTAACTTTGCCTGTTTCAGTGCTTCCTCAAGCGCTCGCTCCGCACCATTGGCTGCCCCTGCCCCTGTTGGCATGATCACGCTGGAAATGATTCCTCTGTTTTTATCCAGGATCACCACATCTGTACTTGTTGATCCACTATCGATCCCGGCATAGTATCCTTTTCCCATGACTTTCTCCTTTTTTGTCTCATCCTGAATCCCAAGGCTTTCTGCAAATGCCTCCAGCCTGGTACTCAACTGTCCACTGCTCTGCAGTGTAAAATCCGACTCAATCTTGAGCAATGGAACATCTGTATGTCCCTTAATATCTGCATATTCAAAACTGTAAAAATCACAAAATTTAACCGTATGATAAATGATTCCTTTCAGGCTTGGATCCTGATACAATACTTTACGACCTGCATGGTCCATCATTCGCATACACGGTATCTGGTGAAGCAGTTCTCCTGCATACCATTCCATCAGTGTGTCAAAATCCATTTCCTCTGTCGGTAAATTTTCACCAACAGAACGATTATATACACAGGTCTCATTCACAACAGGAAGAGGCATGGCAGCCTCTGTCATTTGAAATAATTCCTGTCCCATACGTGCGCCCAAAACAGCAAGATGAGGCTTTTGTATTCTCTCTTTCGGCTGAAATGCTTCAAGAAAAACCTTCTTATCAAAAGATTTTTCTTTATATGCCCCATAAGTCTCTGCAAGTTCCTTTAACTGGGCTGCAGTACGCTCCCGACTGCATTCTATATCACAGTGAAGCATATCGATCATATACAGAAAATCCATCTGTCCGCTATCTTTTAGTATATCATAAACACTACGAATTGTATCGCAGCAATTTACAAGTACCAGTTCTTTAATATTTCCCGCCAGTACTTCTTCCAGAACCGATTTGCCAAATCCACAGATATTAGGATGTGCCACCTGCTCTGCCCTGTCAAAACCTTCCGGCATTTCATTCAATATTTCACAGTCTCCACCCAGCGCCCTCAGAAGTTCTACTGGTGTATACTTACATACATAATATGTCTTACTCATGATCAAAATCCCCCAGCATTTCCAGGAAGGCTCCCAATCTGGTCGATGTCTGGCCTTCTCCTCCATGACTACGGTCACAACCATCCCCATCCAGGATCAGCATAGGTATACCAGCTTCCTCAAATCGCTTTTTGGCAATTCTTGAACCGCCAAGAGTATGTTTGCAACCCCAGTGATTAAACCAGACTGCACCATCTGCGCCTGCCTGTTTCGCATGATGGATACCTGCCTCAATTCGACGTGAGATTGGTCCATTAAGCGCATGATATACCAGTCGCATCGCCATTTCTTCGTATGGGTCTTCAGAATGAACGGACAGATCCGCAACCTGAGACAGTTCACACCCTACGATCTGTGCACTGTCATTCAGAAGAAGCGCTTCTTTCACTGCATCAGACCAAAATGGAATGGTATGCATCCAGTAAATGTGTTTTCCTTTTTTAGGCGGTGCATTCTTTATATCTTTAAGTAATTTCTCTGTATATAACTTTTCTTCTTCCGTACCAAGAAGGATGTTATTGGTCATCCCACTATACAGTGGCGATACCAAATCAGAAGGAATAAAACGATCCGCCCTTGCACTTTGAAATTTTTCGAATTCTTCCAGTGTTTCCCGACCTCTCGCAACTCTCTCAGCCAGCAGATCTTCATCAATTAATCTGCCTGTCGTTTGTTCAAGAAATCTCTTTAAAGCCCTCAGCTGTGCCGCTACATAAGCTACATTTGACGCTGTCTGTCTGGATGGCACATCAATCGAAAAGACCGGCACATGATAAAATTCTGCCAATCTGTGAAAAGTAAGAAGATTTGCATCGCATGCAAGGTTCGTATATACAATGCATTTCGGTTTTGGCAGAAGCCCTTTCTCTGCTGCTCCAATAAATGTTTTGTGATAACTGCAGAGAGTCTCTGAAAGCCCTGAGTCTTCTGCATTCTGAAGAAATGCACGCTCTGCCTGAGATGCAGTCAGATAACAAGAAAAGCTTTCCACATTATATGGATATAATCCTGCCTCCTGTATCAGCTCACATGGAGTGAATACACTTACCAAAACAGAACTTTCCGGATGTTTTAATGGCTGCAGCATGACATTCATCATTAACTTTGCAAGATATTGATCTGATGGATTCATTCGCTTCGATGGTGCCACGGTAAATTTCAGGTTTTCTGCCTCCCAGCCTGTTTTCAGAAGCCAACGTGCTCTTTCCGGGTGTCCCTCACACCATTTTTCCACATAATTTCCAAATGTCTTTATTACGTCCAATTTTGGTCTGACCGCCTTTCGATGTCTTTCATCACAGTATATAGCAAAATATTACGGAATACAAGAAAAAAAGTCTGAAGTTGTTAACAAATTATCATTCTTAAATTCTCACATTTTTCACATTTTTACCAAAACAAAAAGTCCCAAACCCTGCAAAAACAAGAGTTTGAGACTTTCTAATCGTGCCGCAGACCGGAATCGAACCGTTTTAAGCAATCACAAATACTGATAGAAAGGGGCTTTGAGGACTTCATCACGGTCTGGGTGTTCAAAAAGTGTTCAAATGTTTCTCATTCACAAGCCGTATTTTTACTTGTAAAATGCTTCAATAGCTTGTGCTAAGAAATCAGCAGTACCTTCACCATATTTCTTATCAGTCATAGACTTAATTCTTTCGTTGCGATAATACTGTGCCTGTGCCATCATAAAACCTTGTTCTTCTTTTATTTGTGAAAACTGCTTCATAAGTAAGCCATATTCTTCAACAACTTCTTGAACTTCCGAAGAATTTACATCACAATTTCTTTTTGCAATTAGTTTTTGCAAAACTGCTTCTATTCGTTTGTTGTAACTGTCAGCTACGTCTTTGCTAATAGGATTGTTGACTACAGATAAATATTTTTCTTTTCCTCCATACCACTCAACAACTTTGGCATAGCCTTTTTGCATTTCTTCTGATGAGACTGCCTCAATATAATGCTTTTTCCATTCTTCAACACTTCCAAACTCTTTGATAGCAAGTTCTTTCATATTGTCGGGCATATGTTCAAGCATAGTTTGAAACATTTCTTTCACTTCTGTTTTACTGAAAATTGCAAAATCCATTTTATTCTCTCCTTTCAGAATATCATCAATGCTGGTAATCAGACGTTCCATACGTTCTTTTTTTGCTACCAACATTTTTCTCTGCATTTGCAAAAGCTGGTTTCTTTCAAGAACCGGGTTATCCATAACAGCTTTGATTTCTTTCAATGGAATATCAAACTCACGGAAAAACAAAATCTGCTGTAATGTTTCCAATGCCTTATCGTCATAAAGCCGGTATCCCGCATCACTTTTTTCTGTTGGCTTTAACAATCCAATTTCATCATAATAGTGAAGCGTGCGAACGCTGATACCTGTTAAATCTGATATTTCTTTTACTGTCCTCATAACTGCTGACCTCCTGTTCCTGATAAGCTAACTTTAATCTATGACGTTCCGTGAGAGTCAATAGTTTTCAGTTCAATAAATTGATTTTTCATCTCGACAAGCTGGAATTTTATAACTTATCAATCCCAATATAATATTATCATATGGTCTATCTTCTTGCGGTCAGTCAGCTCTATAATATGAGGATTATTCTCTTCCTGAGCTATAAGCCATACTTTATAGTTTCCACATTCATCACTATCTCCAACAAAAGAAATATTACTTGGTTCAGCAACACCACTTTTTTTCAATATATCTCTCTATTTGGAAAATAGGTAAAACTGTGTCAATCCAAAGAGCATCGGCGTATGTTGATTTTTCTCCTTTACTATTTGTGATTTCATAGCCATAAGTAGATACATAAATTACACTATCTGAGTCAGCAGACTTAATCTGTGCTACAAAGTTTTGTAAAGGATTAATATCTTCTTCGTCTAAACAAAAACTATTATAATCCTTACTTTTTTTATCAAAGTAATTATCAAATCCCATCAGAACATCATCATTCAAATCAAATTTTCTTGAATTAAAAACTATTTCTAATATGCCCATATTTTATTCCTCAAATTCCAATTTATCTTTATCATCATACTACCACACCCAAGAAATTTTGTACATTTTTCACGTAAAAAACCCCTCACACCATAATTGATGTAAGGAGTTTTCTATATAAGTCAAAAATCTCTCCAGAAATTAGAAGTTATCGGATACTCCACTGTCCATTTAAATATATCATTATTTGTTTTTGTAGCACTTCAAGTATGCTTCCCACATCACTCGTAAGCATTTTAATTTCACAATGATAGGAATTTTTTGGAGCTTTATCTTTAAAAGTAACATATGTACGACCTTTTTCTGTTTCATATACACACTTAGCATGTGAAACTGCATTTCGGATATGTCTATAATAGTTAACAGTAGATAAATCACTGCTAGATTCTCCAGGATATGTTGTAGTTACATTTACATTAAATGATTGAATAGTTGTTTTTAAAGCATTCTCCCATGAATTAATAGTTGTAGTGTCAAGACGTGAAAGGGTTTCTTTTGGCATCACCAAAAGAATATAGAGGAACATCTGCATTGTAGCTGGGTTTCCCAATCCTGATGCTTTCAAAATTTTTTTGAGATTATCATTATTTCCAATAAAAGTAATGTTTTCATTATAGTAATCACTGTTTAAAAAATCCTTGTTAGATAATTCTCCAAGTAATGAAGTCATAGCTAATGCTTGACAAAAAATAGACTCTTGTTCAGTTAAATTCATTGTATTCTCCTTTTCAAATATAAATGCAAATTACAATTTATTGTTTTCTCATTTATACACAGTATAATTCTATTACGTAAAATGTTCAACCAAAAAAGGTATGCAAGATTTTTACATTTTCTTGGCATACCTCTTATTGCAGTATTTCCTTGTTCGTATTTTCGCAAACTAACGTTCCGCAAGGATGCCCAGTGCGACGGTTCCTAACAGGGCGCGGGTCGACTGGGCAAGTGGTCGGCTGAGAAGCATTTTCTACTCAACGACATATTTAACGTTTGATTCTCTCCGTCCCTCATATTTCTCCTGTGCCAACAGTTTATCAAGAAATTCTGACACTTCT
>ENA-OQKO01000174-OQKO01000174.1-human-gut-metagenome-genome-assembly--contig:-NODE-174-length-74518-cov-12.142880_pt1 | contig 74518 bp, 79 predicted proteins | sample MGYA00242777_ERZ504796 | MGnify/ENA primary metagenome ERZ504796 (study PRJEB26092, sample SAMD00036404) | human gut metagenome | host: Homo sapiens | study: EMG produced TPA metagenomics assembly of... | reverse complement strand
GTGGACTGCCCTAACGAGCGGCGCATGGGCGGCATGGAGCGGCGCGCCGCGCTGATCGCCACGGGCAAGACCCGTATGCGCCCCATCCTCATGACCACCCTGACCACTGTGCTGGCCATGCTGCAGCTGGTGTTCAGCGGCGATATGGCCAGCCAGCTGATGAGCGGCATGGCCATTGTGATCATCTGCGGCCTGAGCTACGCCACCCTGATGACCCTGTATATCGTGCCCATCCTGTACGATGTCCTGTTCAAAAAGCCGCCGCTCAGTGTGGATGTGGGCAGCGACGACGATCTGGACGACATCCCGGACGATGCCGCCGAGTTCATCGCAGCCCAGGGTGCCGCACAGCCCCAGCCGTAAAAGAAGGTTCTGTTTGGAGCACCTCGTATCCTGTCTGTTGGGATATGGGGTGCTTTTTTGTGCGGCAGCACCGGTGGTGTTCTATAATTCCTACAAAAAATCCCCTGAAAAATTGGATGCAAATTCTAAAAGGATGCTCACACAAACACGCAAAACTGTGATATAATCATAAATACAGTAGAAAGACGGGGGCAGTCTGCCCGGCCGTGTGTTCCAAAAATCCTTAGGAGGCGATGCCCAATGGCACAGATCCGCTCAAAGCCCTTCGGAGTGACCAAAGAGGGCGCGAATGTTACCGAATATATCCTGTCCAACCCCGGTGGGTTGACCGTCAGTGTACTGGACTACGGTTGCGTGATCAAAAGCATCATCGTGCCGGCCAAAAACGGCCCGGTGGACGTGGTGGTGGGTCACGACACCATGGCAGACTACGAGGCGGACTTCAACTCCTCCGGCAGCACCTGCTGCGGTGCCTTTGTGGGCCGCTACGCCAACCGCATCGAGAATGCAGTATTTACCGTGGGGGGCAAGACCTATCAGCTGGAGGCCAACAACGGCCCCAACCACCTGCACGGCTGCTTCAGCCGCAAGCTCTACCGGGTCAAATCCTTTGGCGACACCCTGCTCATGGAGGCCGAGAGCCCCGACGGCGAGGACGGGTTCCCCGGCAACCTGAAGATCGCGGTGCGCTATACCCTCACCGAGGACAATGCATTCCGCATGGATTACCGCGTCTCTTCCGACGCGGACACCATCGTGAACCTGACCAACCACAGTTACTTCAATCTGGACGGCGGCGGCGACGTGCTGAACCAGAAGCTGCGCATCTACGCTTCCCGCTATCTGGAAGGCAACAATCAGTGCTGTCCCACCGGTGCCATTCTGCCGGTGGCGGACACGCCCATGGACTTCACCGCGGGCAAGCTCATCGGCCGGGAGATCGACACCGGCTTTGCCCAGACCACCATGGTGGGCGGTGGCTACGACCACTGCTACGTCATCGACCGCGCCCGCGGTTCCAGCCAGAGCATCTGCGCCTGGGCCACCAGCGATAAGACCGGCATCAGCATGAAGCTGTACACCACCCAGCCGGGCATCCAGCTGTACACGGCCAACTTCCTGCAGGACTGCCCCAGCCCCGGCAAGGGCGGCAAGCCGCTGCAGAAATACGGCGGCTTTGCGCTGGAAACGCAGCACTACCCCTGCAGCCCCTCCCACCCGGAGTTCCCCTCCACGGTGCTGCGGGCCGGCAAGGTGTTCCGCGCCACTACCACCCTGCGCTTCTTCACCGGCAAGCAGTGCGGCAAACTGTAACGACTCAGAACGGACGGCTGCCGGAAACGGACAGTCGTCCGTTTTCTTTCTCCCATTTGCACAAAGAGGGCCATCCATCCATTTGCGGCAGACAAAAAATGCTTTGAAATCAGAAATTGCAAAATTGAAGATGCAACAAAATTGCATGTAAATAAAAACCGCGTCCCTTGATTCTGCGCAGAGAACGTTGTATTCTTTAAGCAGGCCGGGGCACGCCCGGCCGCAGCTGAACAAGTGATAAGTGAGAGAGGTACTGGACTATGGCAATTTTGGTTTCCGGCGGTGCCGGCTATATCGGCAGCCACACCTGCATCGAACTGCTGAACGCTGGCTACGACGTTGTTGTGGCAGATAACTATTATAATGCATCTCCGGTGGTGCTGGACCGCATCAAGCAGATCACCGGCAAGGACTTCCGCTTTTACAAGGCAGATATGACCAAGCACGAGGATGTGGAGCACATCTTCTCTGAGTGCCCGGACATTACTGCTGTGATCCAGTTTGCAGCCTACAAGGCAGTGGGCGAGAGTGTTTCCAAGCCCATTGAATACTATTACAACAACCTCAACTGCACGCTGGTCATTCTGGACGTGATGCGCCATCACAACTGCCACAACTTCGTGTTCAGCTCTTCCGCCACCGTCTACGGCGACCCCGCCAGCGTGCCCATCACCGAGGACTTCCCCACCGGTGCCACCACCAACCCCTACGGCACGACCAAGGTGTTCACCGAGCGCATCCTGCAGGATGTGTGCAAGGCAGACCCCAGCCTGAACGTGGCCCTGCTGCGCTACTTCAACCCCATTGGTGCGCACAAGTCCGGCCTCATCGGCGAGGACCCCAACGGCATCCCCAATAACCTCATGCCCTACATCGCCAAAGTGGCCGTGGGCAAGCTGGAAAAGGTGCATGTCTTTGGCAACGACTATCCCACCCCGGACGGCACCGGCGTGCGCGACTACATCCACGTGGTGGATCTGGCCCGCGGCCATGTGTGCGCCATCAAGAAGCTGGAAACGAACTGCGGCCTGTTCATCTGCAATCTGGGCACTGGCAAGGGCTACAGCGTGCTGGATGTGATCCACGCATTCTCCAAGGCCTGCGGTAAGGAGATCTCCTATGTGATCGACCCGCGCCGCCCCGGCGACATTGCCGAGTGCTATGCAGACCCCACCAAGGCAAAGAACGAGCTTGGCTGGGTGGCGGAATACGGCATTGAGGAAATGTGTGCTGACAGCTGGAACTGGCAGAAGAACAACCCCGATGGCTACCACACCGTGAAGTAACGTATCAAAACGGAGCACCGCATCTTCCCGCCTGAGAGGATGCGGTGCTTTTTTATGTGCAAACTCCTTCCGTCAAAACCTGACGGTTTTGCCAGATTCCCCTTTTTGTCATCTGCGGTGACATCTGTTCCTCTCTTTGTCACCTGCGGTGACATTTCTCCCCGGCGCGGGGAGAATCTGTCCCGGCCGGGGGAAGTCGTCCTCGGAGAGGGAGCCTCTGGCGTGCCTGCAGGCTTTGCGTTTTAGCTGCAAACTTTCCCGCTATGCCAAAGGCCCCATCCCAGAGGGGGCTGTCTGCGCAGCAGACTGGGGGAGTTAAACCTTCACCATATTATCTATTGACAACCGCGCAAAGTTAGCCTATATTACTATTGTTAACACAAACTAACACACGTTGACAGTGGATAAAATGAGAAGGTCGATCTTATGACATTAAAAGAATTGCAGATCGGAAAAAGCGCTGTTGTGGATACCGTCGGCGGCAGCGGCGCACTGCGCCAGCATTTTCTGGATATGGGCCTGATCCCGGGGGCGGAGGTCACGCTGGTCAAGCTGGCACCCATGGGCGACCCCATGGAGCTGCGCATCCATGGATATGAGCTGACCCTCCGGCTGGACGATGCCGCGCAGATCGGCATCACCCCAACCGAAAAGGCCCCGGCAATGTCGGCGGTTCTGGCAGATGATAAAATGGTGGATCACCCCGGCCTTGGCGAGGGCGGAAAATACCACATCAAAAAGGGGGAGAATCCCCTGCCCGAGGACAGGACCCTCACCTTTGCGCTGGCTGGCAACCAGAACTGCGGTAAGACCACCCTGTTCAACCAGCTCACCGGTTCCAACCAGCATGTGGGCAATTTCCCGGGCGTGACGGTGGACCGCAAGAGCGGTGCCATCAAGGGCCACCCGGAGACCGAGGTCACCGACCTGCCGGGCATCTACTCCATGTCCCCCTATTCCAGCGAGGAGATCGTCACCCGCCAATTCATCATCGGCGAAAAGCCCACCGGCATCATCAACATCGTGGATGCTACCAACATCGAGCGCAACCTCTACCTGACCATGCAGCTCATGGAGCTGGACACCCCCATGGTGCTGGCGCTGAACATGATGGACGAGGTGCGCGGCAACGGCGGCACGGTGCGCATCAACAAGATGGAGGCCATGCTTGGCATCCCGGTCATCCCCATCTCCGCCGCCAAGAATGAGGGCGTGGATGAGCTGGTAGACCACGCACTTCATGTGGCAAAGTATCAGGAGCGGCCCGGCCGCATGGATTTCTGCAGTGAGGACGACCACGGCGGCGCGGTGCACCGCTGCATCCACGGCATCATCCATCTGATCGAGGACCACGCCAGGGCGGCGGGCATTCCGGTGCGGTTTGCCGCCACCAAGCTGGTGGAGGGCGACCGGCGCATCGAGGAAGCCCTGCAGCTGGATCAGAACGAAAAAGAGATGATCGAACATATCATCGTGCAGATGGAGCGGGAGCGCGGGCTGGACCGCGCCGCCGCCATTGCGGATATGCGGTTCTCCTTTATTCAGGAGCTGGTAGCCAAGACGGTGGTCAAGCCCCACGAAAGCAAAGAGCAGCTGCGCTCCAACCGCATCGACAAATTCCTCACCGGCAAGTACACCGCCATCCCGGCCTTTATCGCCATCATGGGTCTGGTGTTCTTCCTCACCTTCAACGTCATCGGCCTGTTCTTCCAGAACCTGATGGAAACGGGCATCGACGCGTTGACCGGCATCGTGGACACGGCGCTTACCAACTGGAACGTCAATGCGGCGGTGCACTCCTTGCTCATCGACGGCATCTTTACCGGCGTGGGCAGCGTGCTGAGCTTTCTGCCCATCATCGTGGTGCTGTTCTTCTTCCTCTCCATGCTGGAGGATACCGGTTACATGGCCCGCGTGGCCTTTGTGATGGATAAGCTGCTGCGCCGCATCGGCCTTTCGGGCCGCAGCATCGTGCCCATGCTCATCGGCTTTGGCTGCACCGTGCCCGGTGTCATGGCAAGCCGCACCCTGCCCTCGGAGCGCGACCGCAAAATGACCATCCTGCTCACCCCGTTCATGAGCTGCTCGGCAAAGCTGCCCATCTACAGCCTGTTTGCGGCGGCGTTCTTCCCGCAGTATGCGGGCCTTGTGATGGTGCTGCTGTACTTTACCGGTATCGCGGTGGGCGTGCTGGCGGCACTGCTGCTCAAGAGCACGGTGTTCAAGGGCGAGGCGGTGCCCTTTGTCATGGAGCTGCCCAACTACCGCCTGCCCGGCCTGAAAAACGTGGCACAGCTGCTGTGGGAAAAGGCCCGGGACTTTTTGCAGAAGGCCTTCACGGTGATCTTTGCGGCCACCATCGTCATCTGGTTTTTGCAGAACTTTGACCTGCAGCTGCGGTTGACCGCCGACCCGCAGGCCAGCATCCTTGCCCGCATTGCGGGCGACATCGCCCCGCTGTTCGGGCCTTTGGGCTTTGCGGACTGGCGCATCTCCACCGCCCTCATCACCGGCTTCATGGCAAAGGAGAGCGTGGTGTCCTCGCTGCTCATCCTCTTTGGCTCCGAAGCTGCGCTGTCGGCGGCCCTCACCCCGGCGCAGGCGGCTCCCCTGCTGGTGTTCTGCCTGCTGTACACCCCCTGCATCGCGGCGGTGGCCTCGGTCAAGCGGGAGCTGGGCAATAAGTGGGCGGTCATCATGGTGGTGAACCAGTGCGCCGTGGCATGGCTGTGCGCTTTGCTGGTGCGTCTGGCGGCTGTGGTGCTGTTCTGAGAAAAACGATTGGAATGCGCTCCGCGCTGCTCTGCGCATATTCAGCGGAAGAATTATTTATAATAGAGCAATGCCGGGCGGTCTGCGGACCGCCCGGCATTGCGTTTTCACGGGTGGGGTCGTGGAGGAAAACAGCATCTGCCGCGCTGATTTCCTGCGGAAACAGCCGCGCGGCGGGAAGAACCCTCTCAGGCTCACTGCGTTCGCCAGCTCCCCCGAAGGGGGAGCTTTATTTGTGCTAACCGGAAGATGACAAAAAGCTCCCCCTTCGGGGGAGCTGGCGCGGGAGCGCCTGAGAGGGTTTGCTCTCTCCCTCCTTGAGGGAGCTGGTGCGGCGTAAGCCGCGACTGAGGGAGTTCCCACTTGACAACTCTCCTCATCTGCACTATAATACTTCAAAAATGAATCATTCAAAGATGAAAGGACAGACCTGCTGTGAACCCGAATATCGAATTTTCCATCAAGACCGCGCAGGCGTACAATGCCGTCTGTAAGCCGCTGTGTCAGGAGCTTGGCCTGTCGCAGACGGCGCTGGATATCCTGTTGTTTCTCGCCAACAACCCGGACTATAAAACGGCCCGGGACATCGTGGAGGTGCGGCATATCAAGGCGAACCTCGTCTCCATGAATGTGGACAAGCTGGTGCAGGAGGGCTATCTGGAACGCTATGCCGTGGCCAGCGACCGCCGCAAAACAAAGCTTCTCTGCACCGGCAAGGCAGACCCGATCATCCGCAAGGGGCGTGTGGTGCAGAATGCCTTTTTCAAGCGCCTGCTGGATCATGTGGAGCCAGCCGATCAGGAGGTCTTTTTCCGGACCATGGAGCTGATCGGGAAAAATCTGGACGAAATTATAAAGGAGAACGCATAAAATGAACGTGTTGTTTACGGTTCTTGTCACCTTTTTTGCCGGCATGGGGGCCGGCCTTGGCACCGGCTTTGCCGGTATGAGCGCGGCGGCGGTCATCAGCCCCATGCTCATCACCTTCCTGCACATGGACCCCTATATGGCGGTGGGCATCGCCCTTTCTTCGGATGTGCTGGCCAGCGCCGTTTCGGCCTATACCTACCACAAAAACAAGAACCTGGATATCAAAAACGGCCTGATCATGATGGTAAGTGTGCTGCTGTTCACGGTGGTGGGCAGCTGGGTGGCCAGCAGAGTGCCCTCGGCCACCATGGGCGGCTTCTCGGTGTTCATGACCTTCCTGCTGGGCGTCAAGTTCATTGTGCGCCCGGTCATGACGACCAAGGAAGCTATGCAGGGTGTCAGCGCCAAAAAGCGTGCCATCCAGTCCATCGTGTGCGGTGTGCTCATCGGTTTCATCTGCGGCTTCATCGGCGCAGGCGGCGGCATGATGATGCTGCTCATCCTCACCAGTGTGCTGGGCTACGAGCTGAAGACCGCCGTGGGCACCAGCGTGTTCATTATGACCTTCACCGCCCTGACCGGTGCTGTCTCCCACTTCATGATCGGCGGTGCGCCCAATTGGTTCGTCTGGGCGCTGTGCGTGGTGTTCACCCTGCTGTGGGCGCGCATTGCCGCTGTGTTTGCCAATAAGGCAGACCCCAAGACCCTGAACCGTGCCACCGGTATTGTGCTGGTGGTGCTGGGCGTGGTCATTATGGGCTTCAACCTTCTGAGCTGATATCCCCTGCCCTTCAAATAAAAAAAGAAAGCCCGTGCAGCCGGAAACTGCACGGGCTTTCTCTGTATCAGAACTTACTTTTCTTCAATGGTGGAGTGCTCGATCACCCAGTCGGCAGCCTTGCGGATGCCCTCGTTGCGGCGCATGGCGGGAATATCGGATTTTTCCTTGATCTCTTCCAGCGTCTTTTTGGCGCGCTCTGCACGAGCGGCCAGAGCCTTATCGATATCTTCCTCGGTGGGTACCAGATTTTCCTGCTGTGCGATCTGCAGCAGAGCCATGTGCACACGGGCGGTCTTCTCGGCAGAAGAGCGCACCTTGGCGGTAAAGCTCTCGCGGGTCTCGTGGATCTGGCTCAGGTAGCGATCCAGGCTCAGGCGCTGCATCTGCAGCTGCTGCTGGATCTGCTCCATCTGCTGCTGGTAGGTGGTCTCCACCAGCACACTGGGCAGTTCGCCCTCAGAAGCATCGGCCAGCTGGGTCAGGATCTGATCCTTGGCACGGTTCAGCGCACCGGCATGCTTGCCGTCGTGCAGCTGCTGCTTGACCTGTGCACGCAGCTCGTCCATGGTGTCCACATTGGCAACCTTCTTGGCAAAGTCGCTGTTCAGAGCAGGGATCTGGCGCACACATACGTCGATCAGCTTGATCTTGAACACGACGGGTTTACCGGCCAGATCCTTTGCGTGGTAACGGTTCGGGAAGGTGACGAAGACCTCGAATTCCTCGCCTGCCTTGTGGCCCAGAATGCCCTCTTCAAAGCCGGGGATCATGCGGCCGCTGCCCAGCTGGACGGCCTGGTTCTTTGCGGTGCCGCCCTGGAAGGGCTTGCCCTCCAGCAGACCTTCGTAATCGATATGTACGATGTTGCCCTTTACGGCCGGACCCTTGTGCGGCACCAGCTCAGCGGCAGCAGCGCGGCGGCGCTCCAGCACATTGTCGATCTCCTTGTCGGTCACTTCCGGGGTGACGCACTCGGCGGTAAAGCCGGTGGTCTTGGTCAGGTTCAGCTCAGGCTGCAGGGCAACAGTGGCAGTGGCCACAAAGCCCTCGTCCTTTTTCACGCTCACAAGATCGTACACAGGATTGTCAACAGCCACAAAGCTGTGCTCTGCCATGGCGGCATCATACAGCGCGGGCACGTCCTTGTCCATCAGATCGTTGATGGCATCGTACCAGAAGGTGTGCTCGCCGCGGTCAGCCTCGATCTGTGCGCGGTCCGCTTCGCCCTTCTTGAAGCCGCGGATCGTATAGGAGGCGCGGGTGCGTTCGTAAACGGCGTTGGATGCAGCTTCCAGCTCTTCGGGGCTGGCGCTGAAGGTCATTTTGCAGACACTCTTTTCGGGAGTTTCCACGCTTACCAGTTTCATAGGATCTACCCTCCGTGGTGTCTCGCTGCAGAGAAAAACCGGCGGCGCAGCCTCCACGCGGTGCTGCCCGCAAAGCTCCTGTACCCCTGCACGGACACAGATTAAAAACATATAGTAAGGTTATTATAGCACAAGAACGACAAAAACGATACAAGAAAAATCATAAAAAATGCTGCTTTTTGAAAAAGATAAAAATATTTGCAAAAAACGGTTGACAAAACCCAGTCTGAGTGATAAAATACATCATGTTCCGAGCGGAACGTATGCGTTGGTAGCTCAGCTGGATAGAGTGACTGACTACGAATCAGTAGGCCGGGGGTTCGAGTCCCTTCCATCGCACCAGAAAATGCCGTGAAATCGAAAGATTTCATGGCTTTTTTGTTTTGTAAGCCATGAGTGCACGGTTTCTGCACGGTTTTTGCACGGTCGGTGTTATCCATGTCCGATTATGTAGGGCGCTGTATTGCATTGCAATCAGTGCCCTTTTTTGCATCAGGTGAGCAGTGCCAGGCGGAGCTTTGCCTTCATTTCCGGGTCGGCATCCTTGAGCAACTCCAAAAGAGCCGTCATGGAGATGGTGGGTTCGCCTGCGGCGGGTACAGCCTGCGGGCTGGGGGTGTCGGGCTTGGCATAGAAGCCGCTTTCAAACTTCTTGCCCAGCTCCACACGGGAGGACTGCTGGATATGGGCGTAGGTGTTCACCAGCATATCCGCACTGGCGTGTCCTGTGGTCCCCTGCACCGCCTTGATGTCACCGCCGGAGATCATCAGCTGATAGGTGGCACTGGAATGCCGCAGACCGTGGAACACGATACGCGGGAACTCCGGATGTGCGTCCTGCCATTTCAGGAACTTTTTGCGGATGAGCACCGGCTCCACCGCCAGACCATTGGGCAGTCGCAGCAGCATCCCACTGTTGCGGTAGCGCTCCGGGTCGAGGGCTTCTTCCCGTTTCAAGCGTTCCAGCCACTGCTTCAGCTCCTCCCGCAGGGCAGCGGTCATGAAGATGGTGCGGCAGGAGGCCTCGGTCTTGGTGTCTTTCAGGATGAGGGAGGTCTTGCTGCCCTCCAGCTTGTCCGGGAAGATGCGGAGGATGCAGCCCTTGTCCACCTGTGCCAGCGTGTCCTTCTGCACTCGCTGCATGGAACGGTTGACGGTGAAGGTGCCCATGCCGTTGGCGGCATCAAAGTCGATGTCCTCCGGGGTCAGACCTGCCACCTCCCCTTCCCGCAGCGCACCCACCAGCGTCAGGTGCACCGCCAAATGCAGGATGGGGTCCTCCATGCTGTCCAGCGCTGCCCGCATCTCGTCCACCTCCCAGATGCTGCGCTCTTGGGTGGTCTTTTTGGGTGCTTCCACCGGGACGGGGCTTTTGATGAGGATGCCCCACTCCACCGCCAGCAGAAAGGAATGGTGCAGCAGTTGGTGGACCTCATGAAGGGTAGTGCCGGAAAGGGTGCGCTTTTGTTGCTTGGGCGAGAGGTCTCGCCGCTTGCCGCCCACATACTGCCCGCAGGGGGTCTTGCTCAGGGTGTCGTACAGGGCTTCGATGTGGTAGGGCCGCAGCTTCTGCATCTGCATCTCCCCGATATAGGGGATGATGAGATTCTGGATGAGGGCCAGATTGGACTGGTAGGTCTTGGGTGCCCACTTGTGCTTGCTGCACTGCTTGGGCAGCCAGTCCATCAGGAACTCTGCTACCGTCACCGTGGACGGGATCAGGAAATTGCCGGTCGCCAGCTCATGCTCGATCTGCTTCTGGCGTTTCACCGCCTCCTCTTTGGTGGGAAAGCTCTCCCATTTGTCGCAGCTCTTGCCGTGCTCGTCCTGATAGGTGTAGCGGACACTGTAAGAGCTGCCGCGTTTCGTGATATATGCCATAGATTTGCCTCCTTATCAAGCTGCCCGGTAGAGCCACGCATCGAAGCTGTCCTTCGGGATGCGGATGCTTCCGCCTGCCCGCAGGACACGGAACTCGGTGGTGCTGTTGCACAGGTTGTAGGCGGCACGCTGGCTGATGGCCAGCATCTGCGCGACCTCCTTTACCGTGTACACCAGCTTTGTGGTCTCAGGGCTGTTGGTCGGAGACTTGACGGCATTGGTTCGAGTGACCACCTCCATTGTAGCCGGATCCGAGTCCGACTGCAAGGATTTTTTCGTATAATCCAAAGATTTCACATTCTCGTACATTTCATTACACATAGGCATTGCTCCTTACTTATCATGGCGCATCGCAGGCTCCTGCGTGCGGTTCTCATAAAATCGAATGACCTCCGGCGGGATGCTGTCCAGCGTTTTCAGGGCGACTTCATAGTTCTGCCGCAGCTTGGCATCCTCCAGACGCTTCAAGACGCTCCCTTCCGTCGCTTTGTCCAGCGAGGCAGAGAGCGTCTTGTTCTTCTCTTTCAGCTTTTCGTTTTCGGCGGAGGTCTTGGTGAAGGCTACGTTGTACTTTCGCAGCTGGTCCTTCATCCGTGCCACATTGGGGATATAGCTGTCCAGCACCTTGCTGATCTCCGCCGCTCGGCTCTTGCCGTTGAAGGGATTGATACCCACCAGCAGGGCATCCAACTGCTCCTTCTGCTTGGTCAGCTGGGTCATCTCCTTGAAGATGCGGGGCGGGATGTGCTCCCGCCCGGTCTGGCTGGCGCTTTCACCCCGTTCCAGCTCCGGGTACTGCTTGACCATGTGCTGCCAGAACTCGTCCTGCCACCTCACAAGGTTCTTGCGGTTGCCGATGATCTCCTTGGCGCTCAGCCGTCCGTCAGGGGTCAGTGGCACAAAGCAGAGGTGCAGGTGGGGCGTTTTCTCGTCCATGTGGACAACGGCAGAGAGAAAGGTATCCGGGCGCTGTCTGCCCTCCAAAAATTTCAGGGCGTACGCAAAGTACGCCTTGACTTCGCTGTGCGTCTTGCCTTTGAAAAACTCCGGGCTGGCGGTGACGAGTGCTTCCACCACTCGCACGCTGTCCTTGCGGACACGGCAGTGGGCGGCGGCTATCATGCGGTCAGCTTCCTCCCGGTACCTGCCCTGCGGCTGCACCAAATGGAGGTTGTAGCGGCTCCGGCTCGTGTCGATATCCGGGTTGCTGGCGTACTGCTCCTTGGTGCGCTCGTTGTGGGCTTCGATGGGGCTGATGGCAGGTCCCTTGTACTTTTTAAATCTTAAAATGCCGTATTGGGCTTTCATAGATCACGCTCCTTCTTGGGGTGTACAAAAAATCTGTACGGACTTCAAATAACCCGTACGGTCTGTACGGCGTACAGAAATCCAAAATATAAACGATAACACGTTTTAATTTGTTTCGGCTTGCCGTACAGGTGCGTACAAGTACAGACCGTACAGGTTGTACGAACTTCTTCCGTGAAAAAAATGCACTTTTTACGGGCAGGGCTCACCAAATGGCGATATACACGTTTCATCCTTTGGTTTTGGCACGGATCGTTTTGATCCCTGCCACGTTCAAAGCCGGTCTCCCTTGCTGCCTCCCGACAGGAAATCTTTTTGGACTCTGTGTCGGCCCCATGCAGGGCGCTCGCTCCCCCGATGGGAGGTCTTGGCGGTCTGGGCAGTTCGGACGGTCATTCTGTTGTCAAGGTCCGGTTATGAAAGATATTTCAGAGGGCTTTCGCGGGAAGCCCTTAATATGTTCGCTGCTGGGGAGTTAATATGTTTTCTTTCTGTCTATAGGATAGCACCTCCATGGCCGCTGTGCCGTATATCCATAATGTCGGAAAACAGGTGCAGAAACTGCAAAATTCCACGCTTATGGACAGGAACAGCCGGAAGTGGTATACTGTGCAAAAAACATCGGAGGTGCGACCATGAACATCAAGCTGACACTGGGAGAACGGCTCAAAGACCTGCGTGTGGAGCGGCATCTGAAGCTAGAAGCTCTGGCAGAGCAGACGGGTCTGTCCAAATCGGCACTGTCGAAATATGAGAGCGACGATGTGACCGATCTCAGCATTTATGCAGTGACAACGCTGGCTGAGTTCTATGGTGTGACCACGGATTACCTGCTGGGTGTGACGGAAAACAAAAAACGCCCAGATGCAGTCCTTTCGGACTTGCATCTGAGCGATGGCGCAGTGGACGTATTAAGGAATGGAAAATTCAATCATCGGCTGCTGTGCGAGCTGATCGTGCATGAGAATTTCCAGCGGTTCATGACCGATCTGGAAATCTATGTGGATGGATACGTCAGCGCAAACATTCAAAACCTCAATGCCGGTTTGGAAGCAACGCGGCAAATGCTGAAAAAGAAGTATGCAGCAGATGAAAATGATCTGTACATGAGCACCTTGAAGCTGGGGCAGATCGATGAAGATGAGTACTTTGGCCGGGTCTTGTATGATGAACTGGTGGATATCCTGAAGAACATCAAGACGGAACACCGCAAGGACAAGACCACTTCGGATGGTTCAATGGTCGATAACTTGATGAAGGAACTGGAGGATGCACAGAAACTTGAAGGGTCTGCGGATGAAAAGAAGATCCGAACGGCATTGAAGGCAATCGGCATCAACTACGATAAGCTGACAGAAGATGAAAGAAAGCTGATAAAGAAGATTCTTTATAAAACGGCAATGCTAAAACCGGGGACACTTGCAGGCAACCGGGGAAAGCACAGACGTTGATCATTTGCCTTGCGGCTTATAGGAGAAACGCTGCTGCGGCAGGACGGGAGAACGTACACCATTGGTTCCTCTGAAAGCCTGCGCTGGGTGGGCAGAAACCATTAGCTGCCATGCCCATCCGCGCATCCTTCTGCCATAGAACAGGTGCTTGCCGGAGCCTCTCGCAGTCCCTTTTCCGCATCAGCCGGAACCAAGGTGTAACACACTAGACTTTGTAACCAAAGTCGTGTGCCACGAAACCCCGGCGCGGTTTCTTTGGATTCTTCCGGCTATCGCGTTGCCTCCCGGCTTCAGGCAATAGCAGATGCGGGCGTCAACTCGTACACATGATCGAACTGAGCTTTGCGCTTATCACCAAAACATTCTGGTTGCCACAGCAATCAGGTTTCAGGGCAGAAGACATCTAAAGATGCTGAACTTCTGGATCGATCATACCGTCTTTTTTGAACGGCTTCATTCTAACTGGGGTTGAGGACGGTTAAGAGCCGCAGTACATTTTCCAATTTTCCCGTCGGGCCAGAATACAAGACGATTTGGACGGGAGACACAGTACATTTGATTATAACGCAGCATCCCGATTTTATCCAGATATGCAATATGCTTCGCAACCAACACCTCTTGAGTATCCTGGTGAAGGGGTGACAGATCGTGGGAGCCTTTGCCGCCCCAGTCACCAACTGCACAAACAAGTACATCGAAGCGTTTATCCTGTCCAAACAAACGGTAAAGGTAATCGTACCAACTGTAGTCCTCATCGCCGGCCAGAAGATTACGGCGTAGCGTGATATGGAAGGAGTACTCTTCCGGGGGCAACTTGGAAAGAGCGACCAGATTGTCAATGATGGTCCGCAGGGTTCCTTTGCCAGATACATGGGGCCGAGTCTTGTCATGGTTCCAACCATCAAGTGTAATTTGGTAGCTGGTAATTCCTGCCTGACAAAACTGACGGAACAGCTTTTCGTCCAGCAGATAACCATTGGTGGTCATCTTGGCAGTATACTGAAAGCCATGCTGTTTCTGCAAGTTCTGAATCATTTCAGAGACTTCCAATACAGTGTCTTTGCAAAGGATCGGTTCGCCTCCAAGCCATGCAAGCACAACCTGCTTATGCCGTGGGGCCTGCGCAGTGATATACTCTTCGATCTGATCCAGTGTGTCACGGGTCATACTGGCTGCCGGGTGGTTTTTGTGGCAGTATGAACACTGAAAATTACACCCTTCAGTAGGAATCAGTGTGGCCATGAAGACATCCCAATTGAATTTTTGAGGTAATATTGGCTTGGGTTGAATACAACTGAAATTTTCTCCTAGGCAATCGGAGATGTATCCAGACATCATATATAAGCCCTCTTGATATTGTAGACTAAAATTAGTTGCCGTTCTTTTTTTCTTGAAGTGAAAGCAACCATGCGCTCTTCACAGAAAGACAGATGCCAATTCCAACTACGGTCATAAAAGCACCGAGGATGACAAAACAAGCCGTTGACCCGGCGCTCACCAGTAGTGATGAGCCAAACAGATAAAAAATTTCAGTAACATTGACGCCCATGTTGAAGACGGAAAGCAGCTCGGCGCGATTGTCTTCCCTGCCGGCAGCATCTACAATGCTGTTTTGGACTTCTCCCAGCAGATAGGATGGAATATCCAAAAAAAGCGGAAGGATCAGCATAAATAGGATAGTCCAAACCGGCACATTGACCAAGCCCAACACACCAAGGGCTATTCCACTCAGAATGAAAAACAGTGCCATCATTTGATTATAGTGTTCAGGCTTGGTACGGGCGAGAATCCGTTCGGACAGCAACTGAATTGCAGAATAACCCATAATAATTGCGGCGAGCCAGGTTTCATTGATCCCGCACAACTGCAGCTTCTCCGCATAGAAGAAATTGATCAGAATGCGGCCAATGTTCAAAGCTGCCAAAATCATTAGAAGCATCCATATCTTTTTCTGCTGAAACAACTGCGGATAGGGAATGTTTTTCTTTTGGCGCGTTTCACTTCTGGGCTGCACTGTTTCCTTGGGGATTTTTAAAGAGGTAAAGACAGCAACAAGGTTTGCGGCAATCGTTGCCAGAAGCAGACCCTTGATGCCAATCAGCGTGTACAGGACCGCATAAGCTAGGGTACTGGCAAAAAATCCGACAGTTCCATAATTGGCGACATGTGCAGATTTTTCAGCGTAATGTTCCTTTGAAAACATAATATAAATATAGCCGCTCTGCGTCCCAGAAGAAAAGGAAGCCGCTGTGCCTTCGAGGATAGCCTGTAAAATAAACAGACTATAATTGCAGCTTACATGAGCCAGCAAGAGGCAGGTTCTCGAAATGAGCAGCGCGATCTGGTATAGTACCAACGTGGATTTATAGCCAATGCGATCGGTCAGCTTTCCGAGAGGAATCTCTGTGAGGAGGACCATAGTAGCCATAATTGCTTGCAAAATGAAGAATTGGCTGAGAGAGATTCCTGCAGTGGTTCGTACCAGTAGAGAGACTGGGGAGAAAAACACCAGCCCATTGAGCAGAGAGGTAAGGTCAAGTGCATCTGTTTTCAGCTTTGCGTTCATTTTGATTCACCTCGTTATATTTGGATTTAATATAAGGAATAAACAGTGTTTTCATGAAGTGAGAAAAAACTTCTTCTTCATATGTACAGCACTTTTTGAAATCGATTTGGTGGGACAGCTGACATCCGCCACCGCAGAAGCCACCGATTTTACAATCCTTACACTCCGCATAAGAATTGCAGGTTACAGCGACGGGCCGATAATTTGTTAAATTTTCATAGGAAAAATCAAAAAGGCTGTACCTAGATCTACCAACTGTGCAAGTACAACGATATGTTTTCAGATTCATATCAACATAAAAAACATTACTGGATGACGAAGTGCTCCAACAATAACTATGTGTTTGTTTATGCTCCCGCAAATTCAACTTTAGGCCCATTTTGTCGGCAAAGTTATAGCAGGTCTTTAAAAATGCCGCGTGAACATTGTCCGGGAGAGGCTTGCTTTGAAGCTCAGCGAGAATCTCACTTTCCATCATGATGTCAGGGAAATTTGTTTCATACAAACGATCATCTACTCGACCAATAGTCCACGCAAAGTTTTTATCCTGCAAAAGCTGTAACTTCTTCAAGTCATCCAGTGTATTCCAGATTTCTTTATGATTGTGCCTATCGATATTGGTTCCTAAGTCCACATGGATGCCGTAATGCAGAAGTGTCTTAATACAGCACAGGAGTTTGAAAGTTTCATTTGTATTGTTCCGGCTCGGATCAAGATCGTATCGCGTCATATAATTTAACGCCATACTGTCGATTGTGGGATAAATACCGCTGATGAAGCGACGATTGATGATAAATTTCTTCAAATAATACGAAAGGAAACTTCCGTTTGTGGTGATATGAACAGTGGTTTTGTGCTCTTTGCAAAATTGGAGAATTTTATCAATTACTTTCTCATTCTCGATCAGCAAGGGTTCGCCACCAAATAAACCCAGTCGAACGGTCTTGTTCGGATTTGCTTCCATATACTGTGCAATGATACTTAAAATTTTATCCAGAGTTTCATCACTGATAAGTTTCTTTTCCAAGGTTTTATCGTTTTGCTGATAGCAGTAAGTACAGTGCATGTTGCATTTATACGTAATTGTTAAGATGAAAGTGACTTCTTCGCTTGACTTGTTTGAGTCGGTTTCATCGCTATCCAGCATTTTGTGGTATACTTCTTCGCTCACACCATGGTGGAGGAGATCTTTTGAGATGAGGAAACATCTATTGCTGTACGTATCAACAATAACACATTTTTCGGAATCAACATCTTCTAAATATTTATTTCCAAGGACCTGTGTCAGATCAAAATTCCCCTGTGCGTCTTTGGTTTCCACAAGCGTTCCGTTTTTCAATTCATAAAACATGGTTCCATTATACAGAAAAATCCCAAGAAGCAAACATTTGCTCCTTGGGAAACCGTCACTGATCAGTAGAGGCGGTGCCCGTTGTCATCATCGCAGCTAACGATAACAACCGCGTCGTTTGCCTTCATCTCTTCCAGCTCTTCATTGGAAAAAGTTACGGTATACATTTTCTGTTTCTCCTTTCTTTTTTCAGCTCTGGATGTTTGGTTCATCGCTGTGACTATATTGTAGCAGCACGACGCACTTCTGAACATATCGTACCAAGTTACTTTCAAATAACACAAAACGATAAGTTGGATTCCAATGAACTTATTCCTTTTTGATTTCCAGCTATCAACGACTGGAAAATTAGCTTGATATCCTTTATAATTATAAGAACTCTTTATTCAATCTGGGGTGGTTTCAATGAAAAATGTTTTTCTTGGAGAATATATCAAACAGCGGCGGCTGGATCTGGGCCTGACCCAGGAGCAGCTTTGCGATGGAATCTGTGAACCGATGACCCTTTCCCGACTGGAAAATGGCAAACAGACTCCCAGCCGCAATCGGATCAATGCCCTTTTGCAGCGGCTGGGCCTGCCGGATGACCGCTATTTTGCACTGTTGAGTAAAAATGAGCTGGAAATGGAAGCCCTTCAAAAGGAGATTGTTGCATGCAATGCTAATCATCGCGTGGAGGAAGGCTTTGAAACCTTAAAAAAATTTGAGCAGATTGCAGACCATGACGATCAAATCGCGCAGCAGTTTATCTTACGCTCTAAGGTGTTGTTGGGGCGTTTGGATCAACGATATACACCACAAGAACAGATTGACCTGTTGATGCAAGCAATTCGGCTGACGGTTCCCCGCTTTAATTTGGATGAGATTGAGAGGTTTTTTATTCGACAGACGAAATCAAGATCATCAATCAAATTGGAATTGCATACTCCGATGATGGACAAAATAAAAAAGCAGCTGATATCTATTACCAGCTGCTGAAATATGTCCGAAAGCATTTTGAAGAAACAATCACTTCGGTTGGTATCTTACCGATGGTTTATTTTAATTATGCCCGTGTTCTGGATTTGTGCGGTCGCTACGAGGATAGCGCAGAATGTGCAGAAGAAGGCAGGAAGGCTTGCCTCAAATATGGGCACTATCAATATTTACCACATTGTCTTGAAATCCAAGCTGAATGCGCTCATTTCATGGGAGATGACAAAAAAAGCGCGGATCTCTATCGTAAATGCTATTATCTGTGCCAGGTCATCGAATACCAGGAAGGATTGGAAATTACCAAAAAGGAAGCAAAAGAATATCTGGGCATGGAATTTGAAACTTAAAGAGCTTCACCGCCCCCCGGAAACGCGTCATATAACTGCATACCCGATTCGTCCGGGTCTTCGGGCTGTTCTGTTTCGGTCACGCCAGTCTGAGGCGTGGGCAAGTCTTCAGGTTCAGCGGCAAAGCAGGGGACAGCCAGCAGACTGGTGGCCAGAACAATAGAAGTAATCAGAGTAAAAAGACGTTTCATAATTTATTTTCCTTTCGTTTTATGTTGTTTTGGTGTTGGCAAAAGGATACCACTACAAGGCAGTACAGACCATATCGTGTCGTGTTGCTTTTTTCTAACATAAAACGATGGGTTTTCCTGAGAATAAGATCAGATGCTTTCCAATCGGCTTGTGATGCAGCAAGTACTAAAATAAGAGGATGGCCACCCAAAACAATGCCGTCAAGTCATTTGTGTGTGAATTGCTTCCGAGTTTCTAAAATTGTCCTGCACGGTTTCTGCACGGAATCTGCACGGTTTCACCCTGTACAATGGTTGACAACAGGTGCAAAATTTACCAGTGGACGTGAAACATGAATTCGGATAAATTACTTATTATCGATAAAATTTTATGTTTTACGGCAGGCGGCATAATGGAGGAATTACCCCTGACTTGCGCTACGAATCAGTAGGCCGGGGGTTCGAGTCCCTTCCATCGCACCAAGTAAAATCCCACGATTGACCGTTGAAAATACGGTGTAAATCGTGGGATTTCTTGCTTTATATAGGATTCAAAAGGACTGGAAAGTGCCTCATTTTTGCCTTGCTGCCCCAAAAACTACCTCTCGTGTGCCTTACAGAGTGCCTTGTGCTGGATGCCCGGCGGGGCGGGTGCTTTTGCCTGTTCATCGCCTGTTTGGGGCAAAGAAAAAGCCTGTCCGGTGTGTAGCCGGGCGGGCTTTCGTGCTGTCTGTAGGTGCTGCGGCTCTATCGTAGGTCATGCACTCTGGGCAGTTGGCTTCTCCTTCTCCGTCTTGGCGAGATAGTTGTAGGCCATCTTGCACACGCCGGCATCGGTGTAGTAGTCCCCCATGAGGTCAGCGACCTCCGTCCATGTCAGACAACGAACAAAGCGTAGACGGAAAATCAGATACAGGCGCGCGTCCTGAATCGTATCGCAAAAGGCAATGGCTTTATCTCGCTCCTGCTCGGCCTGTTCCTCAAGGTAGGTTATCCGTGCATCCATGTCGGCAATCTCAACGGCCAGTCGCCCGGTGCTGTCTTTCACACCGGATGCGTGGGGCATACCGTTTAGCGAGGGTGCAGCGGGTTCAGCTCTCTGGCGCAGGAACTTCAAAGCCTCACGGTTCTTTTCGATGGTTTCATTCAGGTGGAAGTAGCGAGAGATTTCTTGGAGTGTCATGGTTTCCCCTTTCATCAATTCGACTGCACCCATTTTACCACAGTGGGCGCAGAGAATCCATCATAGAACGATGAAAAATGCCCCCTGCGGCCGTTTGTGGGCCGCAAGAGGGCGTTGCTGTTACTGTTCGGCGGTCAGGGTCTTGCGCTTCCGCCGGGCACGTTCTTCCCGGATGCCCTGCACCCTGCCAGCGTTCCAGAGGGCTGCAAATTGGGACATAACCGTCAGAGAACCGCAATCATCAACCGGCTGCGGAATCTTCAAAAGAGCCTGATACAAATCGCTGACGGCTTTTAGCGTCTGCGCTGTGCTCCATGTCCATGACAGTTTCATGGCTTCTTCTGCGGTGATGGTGGGGATTCTAGGGGCGTCATCATGGTGCTGCATGGTATTCCTCTCTTTCAAAATTCAATTAAAGTGGTCAGAATTTTCCCGGATGACTGGGTAAAGATAGGGCTTGGAAAGCCCGCTGATAGCCCGGTGGGGCTGTTACAGTATCTTGAGTGTATTCGGTGTTCCCTCGGCGTTCGAGGAATGCTGTGCTGCATCGTGCAGCGCGTGGAGATAGGTCAATAGGCGTTCTTTGTCGGCCGCTGACAGGCTGCGGACACGGCAGAGGACTTCTTGCCACTGGGCCGCGGTCATACTGCTGCACCTCTTTCCCGTTCAGTGCGCAGGTGGGCGGCTTTCATTGCTGCTTGTTGGTAACTCATGCCCACTGGAACCAGCACATAACAACCATCCTCGTGCTTTGCCTTCGCTGCAACAAATCGGCGGCCTCGTCGAACAAAGTAATCTTCCTCGCCGATGCGGAAGCAGTGAACGGATTTGCCCTTGAATGTTCCAATCAACATCCCACTGCACCTCCTTCCAACAGCTTGGCTACGCTTTTGCCGGCCTTTGTTGCGGCTGCATCCAGTGCGGCCAGCTTCCACAGAAACCCGGTGTCTACCTTGGCGGTCAGGCGGTCGCCCTTGTGAATGGCTGCCACGGTGTAGCCCTGCTGGGCGTACTGCTGCCGGATCCAGCTCTGCGGGGTCTGGTTCAGGTGGTCAAGCGTGTTAATCCGGCCGCCGTCCAGCACGATGCTCTCTCGGTGCAGAGTGCGGGGCTTGGCTTCCCGCTGGTCGATGTACTCAACCTCAAAGGCGTGTAAGCTGATTTTCTTTTCCATCTTCATGGTCATATCCTCCTATCATGCCCGGCGGGCTTCCATCTTCCCGCCGGGGTCCTCTGTGCGTGTTACTGGGCTTCTAGCGGCTTCACCTGCGATGCACCGAAGAACGATGCGCGGTAGGTCTGGCCGTCACCCCTGCTGCTGTGGATGAGCACCGCCTGAAACAGAGCCTTTGCACCGTGTTCCACCATGTACCCGGCGGCTTTCCAGCCTGCCCAAGTGTTCACAGGCTCGGTGATCCCGGCGGTCTGCTGCGCTTCCTCGATGCGCTGGGCGTTGACCGGGGCGGCCTTTGCGCTGTTCCATGCCCGGTGCAGGGCCTCGGCAAAGCTGCCCACACCCTTGCGGTACAGCTTCCATGCCTTATGCATGATCTCGGAGAGATTGTACTTTTTCATACTGTCCTCGCTTTACTTTGAGGGTCAGCTCCTGTATAATGGGCTTGACCCTTTGGTGGGTTTGGCTCGGTGGTTCGTTGGTAGCGGTCGCCGGGCCATTTTCTTTTATACAGCTTTCAGGAAGTGGGTTACTGACTTAGCACGCGCTCACGACTTACTGCGCTCCCGGTTCTTACTTCGCCCCTTGCCTTCCGGTCGTGCTTCCCTTGCTGTGTCTTCATTATAGCACTCAAACAAAGTGCAGTCTATTGATAAAATGCACAAGAATTGAGTGCTATAATTATCACTTTTTGCACTTGTAAATAGTGCAAAGATGAAGTAAAATAAATCATAGAAAGGAAGGGATCAGAATGATTCGGTATAGGATGGAGATTCTACCTGCGCTCAAGGCAGCAGGATACAGCACCAACAAAATTCGTACAGATAAACTCATGGGACAGGCTACCTTGCAGCAGCTGCGGCATGGTGAACTTGCATCATGGAAAACGATTGATACGGTATGTCGTTTGCTCGACTGCCAGCCGGGTGATCTGCTGGAATATGTGCCCGATGAGATTCCGAACGCTGAAACGCAAGCGGCGATGGATGAAGTGAACGAGATGATTCAGACAGGCAGCGGTGAGCACTTCACAGGCTCCACAGAGGAATTTGTCAAGAAGCTGCTGGATGAACCCGCCGGGGAGGAATGAACATGGAAGAACTGTATAAGCAGCTGGCAGCACTCGCCCGCCAGCACGGTGCCCGGCGGCTCGTGCTGTTCGGCTCCCGCGCCAGAGGTGACAACCGCTATAACAGTGACGTGGATCTGGCCGTGTATGGGATGCCAGAGAGCAACCGGGCAAACTTCTGGATGGACTGCGAGGACTTGCCCACGCTGCTGAAATTTGACATCGTGCATATCACAGACGGGATGAACCCGGCGTTTATCGAAAATATCAAGAAGGACGGTGTAGACCTCTATGTTGCAGAAGATTGAACACTATATCAGCGCGCTGGCACAGCTGGAACAGGCGGTAGCCATCTACCAGAAGAGCCAGCCGGATGCCCTTTACCGTGACGGCCTGATCCAGCGATTTGAGTTCACGGTGGAACTGGCATGGAAGTCCATCAAGGAATATCTGGAAGATCAGGGCAGCACAACGCCCATTGCCACCCCGCGCGCTGTGCTGAAAGAAGCCTTTGCCGCTGGTATCATTCAGGACGCGGACGAATGGAACAAGATCATCACGGCCCGTAACATCACTTCTCACGTCTACGATGAAAAGACCGCCGAGGATGTGGCCGCGCAGATCTGCAACGACTTTCTGCCCCTGCTGAAAGCACTGGGCAAGTTCTACCGCGATTGATAGCCCGCCGGGGGCTGTCAGAGTGTGGATAGAGCCACGGCAAGGAAAAATACCCACAAGCAACAAGAAAAGCCCTCAGACGTGCGCTGTCACGGTCTGGGGGCTTTGTGCTGTCTGCGATTTTGTTGGCGTTACCATTTTCGTGGTGTCACGAAGATGTACGCGAGTGAACAACATGCCGGTGACGCCGCCGGGATGGTGTGGCAGCTGAAGTGTTGCGCCCGGCGGGTGCTGCACGGTCAAAGGGTTTGGGATGCTTCCCAACAAGGCCGCTTTGTATAGACAAAGACATTGCTTGCAAGGCTTTGTGCGTACAAAAGCACTGCTTGCCGCGCTTGTGTTGGTACCACGGCGCACTGATTGCGAATGCTAGGCCCCCTGCAAGGGTGGCTGAACGGCTTGATGAAGATGAAGTGAGCCAGACTCACATCATCGACAGTGTTGGCCGCCAGCAGGGTGTAAGTTATTCGGAACTGCTGTCAGCGGATGGGGATGCGGCTTCAGTGTTTTTCCGCTGCTGATATTTTTCCCATTCATTGTCCAGCAGTTCTCGACCGTTTGGCATGGCGATGATCCGATAATAGAGCCGTAGACAGCCGCGCGCTAGAGTGGCAGCTACTTCCGGGGGGATTTCGTCAAGATGAATGTGAATATCATTGCCCATAGTCTTACCTCCTGAAATATCCTTTGTTTGTTTCATCAGCGGGTGCAAAGAGGATACAGGGTCGGGTGCAGGATGCGTAACGAAACGGTCAAAATTTTCCTATAAGACTAGCCCACAACAGGGGTCAGCGAGCCCGCTAAGGGCTAGGGTACCCGTTCACAGTACCTTGAGGGGGGCGCCGGGCTTGAGATGGGGTGCTGGGTGTGATAGAATGGCTGCGGGATGTGGTCTGTCAATCGCTCCCGCTAGGCTGCCTTGCGAGTTCGCTGCTTGCATGGCGGCCTTTTTGTTTGTCGGTGTCACTTAATCATCGTGAGTGATCAGCTCGTCCGTGGTGATAGCTGCCTGCATCTCTGCCGCCTTGTCAAAGGCGTTCTCTTCGGCTGCAAAGACAGCATCAACGGCACGCTCGTACAGCTTGGAGCGGGTTTCCGGGTCGATGCCGTCCAGATGGTTGATTGCGCCCAGCAGCTTGGAAAGCTTCTTCATCAGCGGACGGTTGCTGCTGCGGTCGGTGACGAGTGCGAATAGGTTCGGGTTGGAAGTGTGATTGATAATCATGGAAAGTCCTTTCTGCACCCTTACTGGGCGCGTTCAAAATCAACACCGCCGGGGTGTGGTCAGTTGGTCAACTGTGCATATAAGGCAGCAGCATGTGATAGACTACCTGCAAGACGTGCAGCGGGATGCTCTGGCCATGCTGCAAGGCTGCTTCGATACAGGCGATGTACTGCGCGCCGGTTGCATCATAGTGGTACGGCTCCCGGCGGCGCGGGCGGTTTGGGTTGCGTTTCATGCGTTCACCTCCCTTCAAGTTCGCTGGTGACAGTGAGAAAACGCTGGCGGGTTTTATCAAAGGTCAAGGGGATTTCACCAACACGGCCCTCTTTGTTTTTGGCAAGGATGGCTTGAAACTTCTCATCATCGCCAGACAGGAGCAAAATAGCGTCCGCGTCCTGTTCTAACTGGCCAGATTCCTTCAGATCGGCGGTGCTGGGGGATGCGTGTGCAGCGTTGCGGTTCAACTGGGCAAGGGCTATCACAAGGATTCCTGTGGTTTGTGCAAACTCGTGCAACCCGATGGAAATAGACGTGATTTGCTGATAGCGGTCTTTTGCCTTGCTGGCGGCCAGAAGCTGCAAATAGTCGATGAAAACAACTTGCGCCTTCATTCGCTGGGCCTGCGCCTTGACCCAACCGACCCCCTTGCCGGATGCAGACCGGATGAACAGCGGCAGCTTGTGCAGATCCGCAAGACTGTCAAGGTCAGACTGCGGCACAGTCTTTGCCTTCACATCGGCCAGAGGAACCGCCAGACGGTTCGCAATAATGCGGGAGGTCAGGGTGTCCGGGTCGGTTTCCAGCGAGAAATAGCACACCCGGAAGCCCCGCCGGGCTTGTTCACAGGCTATTTGCAGGGACAAGGCCGTTTTGCCGGCACTGGGTCGCCCGCCGATGATGAACAGATTGCCGGGTGAAAGGTGTAGGTGCTTGTCCAAAACAGAAATTCCGCTGGGAAGGTAGCGCGGCTTTTCATCCAGTTTTCGGATATAGGTGTCTACCAGTTCCCCGATTGGCTTGAAATCCTGTTCTTCCCGGTCAAGGGTCAAGGCTTCGCCCATCTGGCTATACAGGTCGGGCAGGTCTGCAAAGGTGGTCAGGTTGCTGCCAGCCTGAAGGGCCAAACTCTGGAACTGGGTCAAGGCCGCCCGTTCCCGGACAAGCTGCGTCCATTCTTCCACGCGGTCGCGGGTTATGGCGATATACTCACCCTCGCATTCCTCTACGCACTCCATAATGGCCGTTCGCTGCTCTGGATATCGGGAACAGGCTTCCACCGCGTCCAGCTGGCCCTTTGCATTCCAAAGGCCGGACAGCGCGGCAAACACCGGCTGAAGGTCTGCCGGGAAGTGTTCAATCTCCAAATCCGGCAGCGAATAGGGCGCAAGGTCTGGTTTAATGAGGATTGCACCCAGTAAAACCTTGTGAATGTTCATGTCAACACCTCAAACTTTCTTTCCTGCGGCTGTTCGGACTTCTTCCGGGCTGCACGGCGGGCTTCTACATCGCCAAGAGTACGGACACCATCCGCTTGCCAACCTCTCAGGATCCCGTCTACATACTTCCACGACCGATGCCCGCTCTCGGCGGCTTCATCAATCGCGGCTCGGATGATCTCCGCTGGGTAAATTTTCCGCCAGCGTTGCAGCTTGTCTAGTGCGGACGGTGGGAAAACGCCTATAATCTCTTGAAAGTGCTGCATGATCTCGGCAAGGCCTGAATCTGTGCGAGGAGCAGCGGGTGCAGCATTATCTACAGCTACAGCTGTAGAATCATAATCATATCCATATTCATATTCATATAAGCCATTTTTGCCATCTTCGGAATGGCATTTGCTATTTTTGCTATCGTTTGCCATTCCATCAGAATCTTTATTCCAACGCTTTTCAGCACCTTTCTCTCCTGCTTTTTTGCGCTTTCTTGATGTTTCAGCGTATTTTTCGCGGTTCTTGTCGTCAAATGCCTTGATGGTCTTCCACATCATCCGCATAGAACGATCAGAGAAATTTGGTTCAACGCCAGTTTCAATGTAACTAGCGTAAGCACGGACGAACTTTCCAAACTCTTCGTCTGTCAGTTCATCCATTGTATGAACGTGCTCTAGGAGCATGATGAAACTTCCTCTTTTCTCAATCGGCATTGGTTCACACTCGTTTCTTTTTATGGTTCGGTGTGTTCAAGAATATCACCTCCCAGAAACCCGGCGGATACCGCCAATGGTTTCATCCAGCCCTGCCGGGCCGGGGTCGCCTGCTTCAAAATATCGGGCAAGGCTATCCATGTTGACCAACCAGCGGTGACCTGCATTGACGAAACGCACTTTGCCAGTTCGGCAAAGGCGGCGGATATAGGCCGGAGATAAGCCGTAAATTTCGGCTGCATCCTTCACCGATTTCATAATCGGATAACGGATTGAATCGCCCATTTTATGCACCTCCTTGGTATACTCAAAGCGTTGCTTTTTGTGATGTGTCAGCAGTAAAGCACAAAACGAAAATCTTTGCAATACCGACAAATTTCGATTGAAAATTGATGCCATGAACCATTGTTGAAATGAAGTCCTTTGCGTCAAAATCCATCTAGTATTATCTGGTGATATCCAGTGTCATGCTTTGCAATGGATTACCTTGTTTTGCAATAGATTTACAGAGGGATGCCCACCTGATTTATGGATAAATGCTGCCGATTTTGTACATCAAAAATTATTGATGAAATTGAATCATTAACACGGTGAATCTTGTTCACTGCACGTTAGCCCTCATCTTCAATAATTTCGGTCACGTCCACACCCAGCGCGGCGGCGATCTTGCCCACAGTGGCGGGCATGATTTCCTTTCCCTTGTTGATGTTCAAGATTGTCTGGCTGGACACAACGGCGTTATCGCGCAGGTCGCGCTGATTCCACTGCTTACGAGCAAGGGCAACATTAAGCTTGTTTTTTGAAATCTTCACAATTATCACCTCGGTTCAGACCAATAGTGGTCTGCTAGAAAGTATAACAGCTTTGTTTTGGTCTGTCAACAGGTGAAATAGATGCTTTTTGGTCTGGACTTTCAAACCGAGAACTGTTATAGTATGATTGAGGTGATTTCATGGCAGTTAGTGATAAAACCACTGGTGAAAAAATCAAACAAGCGCGGCTCAACTCTCACATGACGCAAAAACAGCTTGCTGAAAAATGTGGAATGGCTGATTCTGCAATCAGAAAATACGAGTCGGGAAAGGTCATCCCTAAGGTTGAAACGGTTCAAAAAATTGCAAAGGCTCTTGGTGAGAGATGGAATTGGTTTTATGCTTTGACAGCTGAAGATGGTGGAATAGATATTCGGAGTGAAAGGTTGAAAAAGGAAGGAACTTATGAAGAGCGTTTGTCTGCTGCGTGTGAATGGCTTGAGATAATTGAATCCGATGCAGAGAGAAAGACAAAAAGAATCTGGAGAGCAGATGAAGAAAATCAGTGGATAAAAAAACATCTCGAAGAGGTGGCTACAGAATACGATGTAAAACCCTGTGACCTAGAGCGTGTCTATCCATTTATTGACGATTCTTTGCAGCAACAGGTAAAGCGCATTGAGAACATGCTCAATAATGGTCCACTTAACTTAATGGCTGTTGAAAAAATATGCAATGCACTTGAACAGATGAACCCAAGAGCGCAGAATCTAGCGGCGGAACGTGTGCAAGAACTAGCTAGGATACCGGAATACCAATGGCAAAAAGAAAATGATGTAGAATAAAACTGTCGGCAAGAAGCAAATAGAACAAAAATGCTCACCCACAAAGGAGGGGTGACAGATGGCGAAAATCATAAAGCGCGCAAAGAAGGACGGCACCTGCTCCTACTGCATCCGGGTCTCCAACGGCTATGATCGGCAGGGCCGTCAGGTGCTGGTAAACCGCACCTATACACCCCCGCCGGGCATGACTGGGAAGAAGCTGGAAAAGGAGCTGCAACGTCAGGCAGATGCCTTTGAAAAGGAAGTGCACGGCGGCATTTCGCTGGATGCGTCCATGAAGCTGGATGACCTGATAGAACGCTGGTTCACAGAGTATGCAGACCGCCAGCTGAAGCCCAAGACGGCCACAGAGTACAGGAAGCTGGTGCCGCGCGTGTCCGCTGCTCTGGGTCACATGAAGGTCAACCAGATACGCCCGGCGCACCTCATGGCGTTCTATGCGAATCTGTCCGAGGGTGGAGTGCGGCAGGATTCCACCTATACGGCAACGGCCGCGCTGCTGAAGCTGCTGCCGAAAGGCCAGCGGGCAAGGATCCGGGAGACCGCCGGGGTGGGCGAGGAAACCATGCGGGGGCTGTGCAGCGGCAAGCCTGTCAGCCGCAAGACAGCCGAGAAAGTAGCCGATGCCGCCGGGATGCCCTTGTCCAAAGCATTCACCGAGAACGTCAGGGCGGGCGGGAAGCTGGGCGGCAACACACAGCTGCACTATCACCGCTTCCTGTCCAGCGTGTTTGAAAAGGCGGTCAAGTGGCAGCTGATTGATGAAAACCCCTGTCGGCGCACAGAAGCCCCCAAAGCGGCAGAAATCGAAGTGGAAGCCTTACAGGAAGAGGACGTTGCAAAGCTGCTGGAAGCCCTGCAAGACGCGCCAGCACAGTACAGCGTTATCACACAGCTGGCCTTGCTTACAGGTGCCCGCCGGGGCGAGATATGCGCCTTGCGCTGGTCGGACATTGACCTTGACGCGGGTGTGATCTCCATCAACAGGACAGTGCAGAACATCGCCGGGCGCGGTACGGTATTCACGGCACCCAAGACGAAACGCTCCCGGCGGTGCATCAAGATAGGCCCGGAGTGCGTACAGCTGCTGCGGGAGTACCGCCAGCACCAAAAGGCCGAACGGTTCAAGGTCGGTTCCGAGTGGGTGCGCCGGGTGGAGATCGAGAACGGCAAGACGGTGGACAATGACCTGTTGTTCACTCGCTGGAACGGTCAGCCGTTCGACCCCAATGCGGTTACAAGCTGGTTTCCGGGCTTTCTGGCCGCCCATGACCTCCCGGCGGTTCACTTCCACAGCCTGCGCCACACCAACGCCAGCTTGCTGATAGCGGCTCATGTGCCTGTTACAACTGTTTCGGGCAGACTTGGCCACGCAAAGACCAGCACCACCACGGATATTTACGCCGGGTTCATCCGTTCCAGCGATGCGGCGGCAGCGGACGCGCTGACGGACGTTTTCAGTCATATCAAGGAAAAGTCGCACGCATAACAAAAGACGGCTCACAGGGGCATTTCTGCCGCCCTCGTGAGCCGTCTGCTTTTTTACTTTTCTCATAGTGCCCGTTTTATGGGATGGTATGCTCTCTGGAATGTGCCTTATTTGTGCCTTGTTGAATCGAAAAGAAGTGAAACGACCATGCACGAACAAACACAAAAACAACGGTGAATCTATATAAACTGCGATGACCGAAAACGGCGAAACTCATATAAAGGCCCTCTACGAATCAGTAGGCCGGGGGTTCGAGTCCCTTCCATCGCACCAAGAAAAACCAGAACACGTTTGTGTTCTGGTTTTTCTTTTTGTCAGCACGATGGAATGGGCTCGAACAGGGCGGCGGCGCGCAGCGCCGCAAGCAATCAGCCCAGTGGGCTGTTGCTTAGCCCGCGGGTCCCAACGGCTAGGAATGTCTACCGTGGAAGCTGTAAATCGAAAGATTTCATGGCTTTTTTGTTTTATAAGCCATGGCTGCACGGCTGCGGAAAGAGCGAGAGCTATATCCAAAAGATTCAAGACGGAAAAGATGGAATTTCATATTGACAAGACATCAAGACAAGTATATAATCGAACATGGAAACAACAAGGCATCACGGCGAAAAGCGTTTGAATGCCGCTTTGGATAGAAACAGGTTAAGGAGATATTCAATGACTCAGAGACAAAAAGGTGCTCTTTATATGATCTTGTCTGCATTGTGCTTTGCATCCATGCAGGTGGTGGTGCGGCTGAGCCGCGAGATCCCCACGATGGAGCAGATCTTCATGCGGAATTCGTTCGTGCTGATCGTTTCGGCGATTATCATTCTGCGCAAAAAGGGCTCGCTGTTTGGCCCGGCCAAGTATCAGCCCTATCTGTTCGGGCGGTCGTTCTTTGGCTTTCTGGGCCTGATCACCCTGTTCTATGCCTCCAGCCATGCGGCGCAGGGCGATGTGACGATCCTGAACAAAACTTCCCCTATCTGGGTCACCATTCTGGCCGTCATCTTTATGAAAGAAAAGCTGCCCAAGATCCAGATCCCGGCGCTGGCACTTTCCATGGTGGGTGCCTTCATCGTGTTCCGCCCCAGCTTTGAGTCCAACCCCTTCCCGCTGGTGGTGGCATTTTTGTCGGCCGTGACCTCCGGTGTCGCCTATACCTTTCTCTCCTTCTTTAAGGGCAAGGTGGACGGCCTGACGGTCATGATGCACTTTTCCACCTTCAGCGCCATTGCTTCTATCCCCTTCATGCTGAAGGATTTTGTGGTACCCAGCTTCAAGCAGGCGGTGCTGCTGCTGCTCATTGGCGTGTTCGGCTCTTTGGGACAGGCCTTTATCACCTATGCCTATCGCTTTGCTCCGGCCTCGGAGATCAGCATTTACAACTACTCCGGCATCATCTTCAGCATGATCCTGGGCTTCTTTATTTTGGGCGAGCCGGTAAAATTTACCTCTGTGATCGGCGGCGCACTGGTGGCAGCCGCTTCTGTTATGGTCTATGTTTACAACAACCGCAGCAATAAGAAGGCAGGTGACGAAACTACGAAATAATCATTGCCCCCAAAGCAAAAGTATGCTATGATACAAATGAATAGCATACAGAACTCTTTCTCGTTGTTTGGCAACTTATCAACCTGAGAAACCAAAAAACGAACGGAGAGTTTTACTATGTGGACGAAAAAAGAAAGATTTGAAGCAGTTCTGAACCATGAGTTGGCAGACCGTCCGCCGGTATCGGCGTGGCGTCATTTCACCGAGAACGAGCACAGCGGCGCGGACCTCTTTGTAGAAACGATGCTGAAGTGGCAGAACACCTACGACTGGGACTATGTCAAGCTGCAGCCGCGTGCTTCCTACTATGAGGAGGCATGGGGCGGTCAGTTCGACTACAACGACTACGAGGGCGTTTTGCCCAAGGTGGTAAAGGGTCCCATTGGCGGTGTGGCGGATCTGGAAAAGATCACGGTGCTGCCGGGCGATCAGGGTGTGTTTGCAGAGCAGATCGAGGTCATTCAGAAGATGAAGGCTGGTCTGAACGAGGACATCCCCATGTTCCAGACCATGATGTGCCCCACCAGCGTCCTGCAGAAGCTGTGCGCCGTCAACCCCATTGGCCGTTACCGCGCCGCAAGCCGTGACGACCTGATGATGACCCTGATGCACGAGCAGCCGGAGCTGATCCACAAGACCCTGCAGAACATCACCGATACGATGGCCGATTATTCTAAGCACCTCATCGAGGATGCAGGTCTGTACGGTGTGTTCTACGGTGCCACCGGCCTGTCCCGTTCCACCTACATGACCAAGGAGGAGTGGGAAGAGTTTGTCAAACCCTATGATCTGCAGATGATGGAGGCGCTGAAGCCCTGCAAGATCATGGTCCATGCCTGCGGCCTTGAGGTGAACCCAGAGTATTTTGCGCACTACCCCATCGACATCCTGCACTGGCCCGAGAGCGCTACCGGCAACCCCAAGCTGGACACCGCACCCCAGTGGCTGGACAAGTCCATCACTCCGATGGGCGGCTGTGACGAGCGGCTGTTCGGTCAGCACAAGGCTGAGGAGATCGCTGCGCTGACCCGCAATACCCTGAAGCGGATGAAGGACATCCCCTTTGTGCTGGCACCGGACTGCTCACTGGCCACCAATACCTATGATGAGGAGCTGCGCGCCTTTATCGAGGCCGCACATTCCAACGATTGATCTTCTTTTTTCACTTCCTCCTGTCTGTATGCTGACCGATTGCATGAATAGAGAGTTTTGTCTGTCTGCAAGCTGTGAAAGAGCGGACAGGAGATGGGAAGAGAGGAAAGATTATGGCGGACGAGAACTACTCCTATGCGCCCAAATATGTTCAGATCCAGAACTATATCCTGCAAAAGATCGAGTCCGGAGAGTATGCGGCCGGGGACAAGATCCCTTCAGAGACCGAGCTTGCCAGACAGTTTGATGTCAGCCGCCTGACGGTGAATACTGCCGTTAAGGAGCTGGCCAACAGCGGCATTGTGGAGCGGGTACAGGGTAAGGGTACCTTTGTCCGGTTTGTCCCGGGCCAGTCCTTTTCCAGCCCCATGGCATTTTCCGGCGGCATCAAGATCGCACCCTTTGAACACTCCAACAACAAGCCGCATCGCTTGCTGGAGCATGGGGTCATCAAGGCGGATGCTGCTTTGTGCCAGAAGCTGGGCCTGACGGCAGAAAACCCCTATGTCTATAAGATCGTTCGCTGTGTGGATGTGAGCAGCGAGGTGGATGAGGTGGATTACAGCTATGTTCCGCTGTCGGTGTGCAAGGATCACACGTTTGACTGCGAGGCGCTGAAGACCTTTTTCCTGCACGATTATATCTGCCGCTATTTCAATGAAAAGCCGACCCACATCCGCATTTTTGTGGACACGCCCCTTACTTCGGATATGGAGCTTTCTCTGCTGAACGCGCCGCCGGAGAAGCTGTTCAGCTGGGATACCTTCTTATATCACGGGAATCAGGTGCTGGCGGTCACCACCACGGTCTCCATGCCCAAGGAGAACCGTCCCTTCATCACGCTGGAATTCTGAGTGTTTTCTCTCTGCCAAACAAAATATGTACCCGGAGGCTGCTGCACAGTGCGCTGTGCGGCAGCCTTTTTTGCGTGGAGATGGTTCTATACGCTTTGGGACGGAGCTGTGTGGCAGATCCGTCCTGTTTTTACAAAAAGGGACTGCTTTTGGCAGAACAGAGAATTTTCAACGAATAAATTGGGACTACTCACAATTTACAACAGAGGACATCACGGTTATATTTACGTCAGGTTGATAAGTTGTCTTTACATATAGACAATAAAACGTCTTGAAAAACCACAGCACAAATCGTACAATTCATTTTGGAGGTATCACTGTTATGACAACACAAGCGATCATTACCTGCGTCATCCTTGTGATCACCATGGTCCTGCTGATCTCTCAGAAGGTCCCGCTGGTCATCCTCGGCGCGGCCATCCCCGCAGCACTGGCCGCCACCGGCGTTATCAATGCCGGAAGCGCCTACACCGAGTTCGGCAACACCACCATCGTGTTCTTCATGGGTCTGGTGGTCGTTGGCGAGGCCTTCTTCAAGACCGGTCTGGCCGACTTTATCGGCGGCAAGATCATCGGTCTGCTGGGCAAGACCGAAAAGGGCCTGCTGCTGGGTACCGGCCTTGTGGCCGGCGGCCTGTCCGCATTCCTGAACGATACCGGCTCCACTGCCTGTCTGATGCCCATCGTCAGCTCCATGGCCTCCAAGGCTGGCGTCAAGAAGTCCAAGCTGCTGATGGCTCTGGCATTCTTCGCCTCTCTGGGCGGCACCATCACGCTGGTGGGCACCACCCCCCACATCGTGGCAAACGGCATCCTGAAGGATATGGGCCTGCGGGAGTTCGGCTTCTTCGAGTACACCAAGATCGGCCTGCCCCTGCTGGTGTGCGGCATACTGTACATGTGCTTCTGCGGCACAAAGCTGCTGCCGGATAAGGACATTGAGATCAAGGGCGGTGACCGCACGGCAGAGTATGACACGAAAAAGATGGTTCTGGTCGCTTTGATCTTCATCGGCGTTCTGGTTGCTATGGCTACCAGCATCGTCCCCATGCACATTGCAGGCGTCATCGGCGCGATCCTCGTCGTCGTCACCGGTTGCATCAGCCTGGAGGAGGCTATCAAGGCCTTCCCCACCTCCACCATCTTCATCGTTGGCGGTATCTTCCCCCTGAGCAAGGCTCTGGTCAGCAGCGGCGCTGCTGAGTACCTGGTCAATGCTATCAGCCCCGTGCTGAGCAACCTGCCTCCCATCGTTCTGCTGGGCGCCATCACCTTCCTGATGCTGCTGACCACCCAGTTCCTGATGAACTCCTCTGCCACCGTTCTGGTGCTGCCCATCGCCATCATGCTGTGCCAGGCCGCAGGCATCAACCCGCTGGCCGGTGCCATGTCCGTGTCTGTGTGCGCCTCCGGTGCCTTTGTTACCCCCTTCGGCACTGCACCCAACCTGCTGGTCTGGGAAGCAGGCGGCTACTCTGTGAAGGACTACCTCAAGTGCGGCTTCCCCATGCTGATCATCTTCGGTGTCGTCACCACCGCTCTGTGCGCAGTGTTCTACCTGTAAGTACGCTGTAAAAAAGAAAACCGAGGTTTTTAGAATGGAAAAGACGGATAAGAGATACCAGGCTTATATTGATATCCTGCGGGAGGAGCTGATCCCGGCTATGGGCTGTACCGAGCCTATCGCCGTGGCCTATGCCGCCGCTGCTGCCCGCAATACGCTGGGCGAGCTGCCGGACAAAGTGCTGGTGGAAGCCAGCGGCAGCATGATCAAAAACGTCAAGTCGGTCATCGTACCCAACACGGATAACATGAAGGGTCTGGAAGCCGCCGCTGCTGCGGGCATCGTAGCCGGCAAGCAGGAAAAGAAGCTGGAGGTCATTGCCGATGTGACCCCGGAGCAGACCAAAGCCATCCGCGCATATCTTGACCAGACGGATATCAAGGTGCGGCACGTTGAGAATGGCGTTACCTTTGACATCATCCTCACGGTCTGGAAGGGCGAGCATTCCGCACAGGTGCGCATTGCGGTGTTCCATACCAATATCGTCCATGTGGAAAAGGACGGCGAGGTATTGGTGGACATTCCGGTACACGGAGATAACGAGGAGACCCTGACCGACCGCAGCCTGCTGGATATGGAGCATATCTGGGACTTTGCAAACACGGTGGACGTGGAGGATGTCCGTTCCATTCTGGAACCGCAGATCCGGTGCAACATGGCCATTGCCGAGGAGGGTCTGCGCGGCAACTACGGTGCCAACATCGGCAGTGTGCTGCTGGATATGGAGGGCAATGATGTAAGAGTCCGTGCCAAGGCATACGCCGCAGCCGGTTCCGATGCCCGCATGAACGGCTGTGAGCAGCCGGTGGTCATCAACTCCGGCAGCGGCAATCAGGGCATTACGACCTCTGTACCGGTCATTGTCTATGCACAGGAGCTGGGCGTAAGCGACGGAAAGCTTCTGCGGGCGCTGACCCTCTCCAATCTGACCACCATCCACGAAAAGACCCCCATTGGCCGCCTGTCTGCCTACTGCGGCGCTATCAGCGCGGGCGCTGGTGCGGGTGCTGGTATCGCCTATCTCTGCGGCGGTGATTATGATGCCGTCATCCATACGGTCGTCAACGCACTGGCGGTGGTTTCCGGCGTCATCTGCGATGGCGCCAAGGCCTCCTGCGCAGCAAAGATCGCAACTGCGGTGGAGGCCGGTCTGCTGGGCTACAATATGTACATCCGCGGCAATCAGTTCCGCGCCGGTGACGGTATTGTGGCCAAGGGCGTAGAAAACTCCCTCAAGAATGTGGGCCGTCTTGGCAAGCAGGGCATGAAGGAGACCAACAACGAGATCATTGATATGATGGTGGGCTGCTGATTCTGCTTATCGCGATTTTCAAAAATAGTGCCTATCAAAATGGCATATTTGCGATATGCAGTTTGCGGATGTTGCTTGTGCATTAAAAACGCAAACTGCTATAGTAACGCTATTTTCAATGCTGTATGAGGTCAAAGTCAACCTGAGCGAGTTTCTCTCCCATTCATGACATACTCCTACTTGCCATAGATCATACCTCTACCTTCTACTTGCCACGGGATCTCAGACAGCCTTTCTCCTTAAATAGCAAAGCCGCACTCCGGATCTGCTCGGAGTGCGGCTTTGCTTATTCTATCAGTGGCACCCGCCCCCGCAGTGGGAGCCGCAGCTGTGGCCCTCGTCGTGGTCGTGGTGGGTGCAGTGGATGTCCGGGTCGAAGACCAGCTTCCCGGCCAGATAGTCGGCCACGGCGGCGTCTGCGGTGCCGGAAAGGCCGCCGAACAGCTGGATGCCGGCCTGCATCAGCGCCACCTGCGCACCGGTGCCGATGCCGCCGCAGAGCACGACGTCTGCGCCATGCTGTACGAGAAAGCCCGCCAGTGCGCCGTGGCCCTGACCATTCGTCGGGATGACCTCGGTGCGCAGGAGCTGGCCGTTTTCGGCCTCATAGAACTTGAACTGTGCGGAGCGGCCAAAGTGCTGGAACACCTGACCGTCTTCGAATGGAACTGCGATTTTCATGAGAACGTCTCCTTTACTGTTTGTTTTGTACAGCCTCCCGGATGCTCTTTGCCAGCTTTTTGGCGTCCAGAGGCTTGACGATGCGCTGGGTCTTGCCGCGCACGAGGCCGACATAGTTGACGACCCGGGCCGTACCCTGTATCTTGCCCACCAGCACGAGGACACCGAAAAACAGGCTGATCAGGATGGCTGTGAGAAGGACGGTGAAAAGCTGGATGAACTGTTGAAATTTCACAAGTGGTGCGGGTCTGCCGCGGCTCATAGTTCTCCGTCTTCAAGCTTTCTGCGCACCTCGTGGAGCGAGGCGCACTCGCAGGTATAGATCCTGCGCATCTCGTCGGTGGCGGGCGAGAGGTCGGGGACCATCACGGTGACAAAGCCCCCTGCCGCGCCGGCCCGGACGCCGTTGTAGCTGTCCTCGAGCACCATCGTCTTTGCAGGCTCGGTGCCGAGTTTCTGCGCCGCCAGCAGGAAGATGTCCGGCGCGGGCTTGGAGCGGGTCAGGTGCTCGCCCGAGATGACGGCCTTGAAGTAATGGCCGAGGCCCCAGTGTTCCAGATGTCCCTCGATGACGGTCATGGGGCTGGAAGACGCCACCGCCATGGGGATGTGATGTTCGTCCAGCCAGGCCAGAAGCTCGTCGAGGCCGGGCATTTTGGGGACAGGCTTGTTGAAGGCTTCATAGGCCAGCCGGTACAGCTCCTCCACGATGCCCATGGCGGGGCAGTCCTCGCCGTAGAAGCGCCGCAGCACGTCGCAGCTGCCGGCCTTGGTGGTGCCGCGGGCAGCCTGCGAGAGACCGTCCTTGCAGGGCAGGCCGAATTTTGCCAGTGCCGGCTCCCAGCAGATGTTCCAGATGCGCTCGGTGTCGAACATCAGCCCGTCCATATCAAAAATAACACCCTGTATCATAACGCAAGCTCCTTTTGGCGAAAAATCTACACACATGCTCTATTGTACCATGTTTTTCCGCTTTTGAACACCGATAAGGTCATAATTTGTGGCAACTTGACTGCCCCAAAGATGAAACATTTTTCGGTTGCTTGCAAATCCGTTTCACGGCATTATAATAGAAAACAACATTCGGCATATTTGGCGCAGGGCGTGCAGCCCGCGCGGCGCTGTGTGAGATCAGAAAAGAGGGAAATTTATCATGTTGGACATCAAGATCACTCGTACTACCTGCCCGAAGGAAAAGCCGCAGGACGAGTCTAAGCTGGGCTTTGGCAAGAAGTTCACCGACCATATGTTCGTTATGGACTACACCGAGGGTGAGGGCTGGCATGACGCCCGCATCGTCCCCTACGCACCCTTCCAGCTGGACCCCGCTACGGTCGTGTTCCACTATGCACAGGAGATCTTCGAGGGCATGAAGGCTTACCGCACTGCGGATGACACCATCCAGCTGTTCCGCCCCGAGTGCAACGCAAAGCGTATGCAGGACTCTGCCGACCGTCTGTGCATCCCCAAGATCCCTGTTGAGGATTACATCCAGGCCGTCGAGGCTCTGGTGGATGTGGACCGTGACTGGGTGCCTCACGCTGACGGCGCTTCCCTGTATATCCGTCCCTTCGTGTTCGCAAACGATGTGGGTCTGGGCGTCCACGCTTCCAAGCACTACATCTTCTGCATCATCTGCGCTCCGTCGGGCGCTTACTACGCCGAGGGCATCAACCCTGTGCGCATCTACGTCGAAGACGAGTACATCCGTGCCGCTCCCGGTCTGACCGGTTTCACCAAGTGCGGCGGCAACTACGCTGCTTCCATCAAGGCCGGCGAGCTGGCTGAGGAGCAGGGCTACGCTCAGGTGCTGTGGCTGGACGGCGTCGAGAAGAAGTACGTCGAGGAAGTCGGCAGCATGAACATCATGTTCAAGATCGACGGCAAGGTCTACACCGCCGCCACCGTCGGCACCGTCCTGCCCGGCGTCACCCGCCGCAGCTGCATCGAGCTGCTGAAGGACTGGGGCTATGAGGTCGTCGAGGGCAAGCTGGCCATCGCCGACATCATGCAGGCTGCCCGCGACGGCAAGCTGGAAGAGGTCTTCGGCACCGGTACCGCCGCTGTCGTCTCCCCCGTCAAGGAGCTGGTCTGGAAGGGCGAGCACGCCTACATCGGCGACGGCAACATCGGCCCTGTCACCCAGAAGCTCTATGACACCATGACCGGTATGCAGTGGGGCAAGATCCCCGATACCAAGGGCTGGATCGTCCCTGTGGAGAAGAAGTACTAAGAGCCGAAAGGCTTATAAACGCCGCCCGGCTGTACGCCCGGCGGCGTTTGCTGTATCCGGTGCGGATTGCAATTCTCTGCTGCGGGTGATACACTTAAAGTACATCTGAAAACGAGAGGGAATGAGAAGATGATAAAGAAGTGGAGCATCCGCTACCCCGCTGTGGGCGGCGAAGAAGAGCGCCGGGCCTATGTTTATCTGCCCACCATGTACGAGGCTGACCCGGACCGGCGGTATCCGGTGCTGTATATGTTCGACGGGCAGAACGTGTTTTTCGACGAGGACGCCACCTACGGCAAGAGCTGGGGCGTGGCGGATTATCTGGACTACACCGATACGCCCCTCATCGTGGCGGCGGTGGAGTGCAACGCCGGTGCCAACAATGAGCGTCTGGTGGAGTATTCGCCCTACCGCTTCGACGATAAGCAGTACGGCCACTTCGACGGCAAAGGCAAGGACACTCTGAACTGGTTCATCCACGAGTTCAAGCCCTACATCGACGCCAACTACCGCACCCAGCCCGACCGGGCTCATACCTTCATCGGCGGCAGCTCCATGGGCGGCCTCATGAGCCTGTACGCTCTTTTGCAGTACAGCGATGTGTTTGGCCGTGCGGCGGCGCTCTCGCCCTCGCTGTGGGTGGCTCCGGAGGCGCTGACGGCGCTGGTGGGCCGCTGCAAGCTGGCCCCGGGTACCGTGCTCTACATGGATTACGGCTCCAAAGAGATGGGCAACCACGACGGGATGCGGAAGGGCTTCGGCGAGATGTGCAGCAAGATCTTTGCCCGGGGCATCAACCTGACGGCCCGCGTCGTGCCGGGCGGAAACCACAGCGAAGCCAGCTGGGAAAAGCAGCTGCCCTTTGTGTTCCACACCCTGATGTACGAGCTTGATTGAACCAAACGGAGGAGGAAAGTATATGGAGATGCAGTATTTCAAGGAATACAGCCCGGCGCTGGGCCGGGAGATGGAGTGCAAAGTCTACGGACACGGGGGACGGCCCATGCTGTACATCCCCTGTCAGGACGGCCGCTTCTTCGACTTCGAGGACTTCCACATGGCCGACACCCTTGCACCCTGGATCGAGTCGGGTCAGCTCATGGTCATGTCCATCGACACGCTGGACAAGGAGACCTGGTCGGACACCAATGGCGACCCTTACTGGCGCATCCGCCGGTATGAGCAGTGGCTGCATTATATCGTGGACGAAGCTGTCCCCAAGCTGCGCTATCTGTCCAAGGAGCGCAACGGCTGGGATGACCTGCCCGGCGTCATCGCCTTCGGCTGCAGCCTCGGCGCGACCCATGCGGTCAACCTTTACCTCCGCCGGCCCGACATCTTCTGCGGCTGTCTGGCCCTCAGCGGCATCTACACCGCCCACTACGGCTTCGGCGACTACATGGATGAGCTGGTGTATATGAACTCTCCCGTGGACTATATGCGCAACTTCCCGGAGGATCACCCCTATATGGAGCTGTACCGGAACCAGAAGGCTGTCATCTGCTGCGGTCAGGGCGCATGGGAGCAGCCCGACACCACCTGGATGCTCAAGCGCATCTTTGAGGCAAAGAACATCCCTGTCTGGGTGGACCTGTGGGGCCGCGACGTCAAGCACGACTGGGATTGGTGGTATAAGCAGGCGGTTTATTACATGCCGTATATTTTAGGGTGACGAAAGGCTCTCCCCTTGGGAGAGCTGGCGCGTGAGCGCCTGAGAGGGCAAGGACGCTGACCGGAAAATATGGAGACGGTGATAGTTTCGCTCTGACAAAGGGCCTGCTTATCGCTGTGCGGCGGCGCTGTTTTACCGGGCTTGCCCTCTCCGTCATCTGCGGTGACACCTCTCCCAAAGGGAGAGGCTTTTGAAGTGTCTCTTTGCGGGAGGCAGCAAATAGAGGATATTCAAGGAAAGAAGACGCGAAAATATGCAGAATTTTATTTTTATCTCCCCGAACTTCCCGACGAACTACTGGCAGTTCTGCCGGGAGCTGAAGAACAACGGCATGAACGTGCTGGGCATCGGCGACCAGCCCTACGATGAGCTGAAGCCGGAGCTGAAGGACAGCCTGAACGAGTACTACAAGGTCGGCAGCCTCGAGAATTACGACGAAGTCTACCGCGCTGTGGCCTTCTTCATCTTCAAGTATGGCCGCATCGACTGGCTGGAGTCCAACAACGAATACTGGCTGGAGCGGGACGCTGCCCTGCGCACCGACTTCCACATCACCTCCGGCTTCCAGACCGAGGATATGCCCCGCATCAAGTACAAGAGCAAGATGAAGGAGTACTACCGGAAGGCCGGTATCGCCACCGCCCGCTACCACATGGTGGACGATCTCAACGGCTGCAGGGCTTTCATCAAGCAGGTGGGCTATCCTGTGGTGGTCAAGCCCGACAACGGCGTGGGCGCTTCCGACACCCACAGGCTGTCCAATGACGAAGAGCTGAAGACCTTCCTCGCCTGCAAGGCCGAGGATCACCCGGACGTCTCCTACATCATGGAGGAGTTCGTCCGCGCCGAGGTCAACAGCTACGACGCCATCATCGACGCCTCCGGCAACCCCATCTTTGAGGCCGGCAATGTCAGCCCCATGTCCATCATGGACATCGTGAACGACAACGACAACTCCATCTACTACATCATCAAGGACCTGCCCGAGGACACCCGCGCCGCAGGCCGTGCCGTCGTCAAGAGCTTCGGCGTCAAGAGCCGCTTCGTCCACTTCGAGTTCTTCCGGATGACCGAGAACCAGGCCAGCATGGGCGAAAAGGGCCAGATCGTAGCCCTCGAAGTCAATATGCGCCCCTGCGGCGGCTTCACCCCCGATATGATAAACTTCGCCCGCTCCACCAACGTCTATAAGATCTGGGCCGACATGATCGCCTTCGGCGGCACCGATATGCCCGTGGGCGAGCACTACTACTGCCCCTTCGCCGGCCGCCGCGACGGCAAGAACTTCGTGTACAGCCATGAGCAGATCATGCAGAAGTACCAGAAGAACATGAAGATGGTGGACCGCATCCCCGACGCCCTCTCCGGCGCGATGGGCAACCAGATGTACGTCGCCACCTTCTCCACCCGCAAGGAGATGGAGCAGTTCTACTCTGATGTTCTGGCCGTCACCGACGGTGATGCTGCCGCCGCACAGGCCGCGCTTTCCCAGGTGCTGGCTCTGGGCGAGCCCACCACCAAGGCCCTGACCCCGAAGCCCAACCTCAGCCCGGCGGTCAAGCCCACCACAGCCGTGACCAAGATCCCCACCCGCGCCGTCACCAAGACCAGCCGCAAGGGCCGGAAGTAATTTCCACAAAAACTTTACAAACCGCAGCCGCAGAGGGAAAGAAACGCCTCTGCGGCTGTTTTTTGACATGGGGGCAAATGTGATGATTGACAGTGCCCCGGAAAAAGTTGTAAGATAATGCAAATGCAAAAGAGGAAAAACGCCTTTGCAAAATGAGCTGAAAGACAGGAGAATTTTCTATGAAGCTGTATCAGAAACTTACTTCTCTGCTGGTGGCTGCAGTGATGGCCGCCGTGCTGATGCCGGTGTGCATGGCTGCTCCCGGCGACTCCGTTGAGACCCGCATCAACAACGCACTCGCACAGCGCACCGGCGCAGAGCTGTATCAGGAGATCGTCACCACTGCCCCCGATGGCACCGCCCAGACCATGATCGCAGCCCGCAGCAACGGCAACGCTTATATCAAGATGGATATGGGCGACGCCGGCAGTCTGGTCTATATCCTGAAAGACGGTCAGGGCTATCTGGTGGACGATGCATCCAGGATGGCCGTCAAGGGCGAAGTACCCACTGTGAGCGCAAGCGAGGCAATCTCCGCTGACAAAGGCGAAGCACAGGAGATCCCCTGCACCGTGACCACCGTGAATGTGAACGGTCAGGACTGCGAGGCCCTGTCCTACACTGTCACCGATGCCAACGGCCAGACGGCCACCGTTTCCTACTGCCTGGTCGGCGATGACCTCAAGTATGTCGTTACCGATGCTGCCGAGGGCCGCACCATCGTGGAGTACCGCGTCACGAGCACCACGGTGGACCAGAATCTCTTCAATATCCCTGCGGATTATCAGATCCTGACGCAGGCAGAGTTTGAAGCGGCACAGGCCAACCACTGAGAAATTTTTCTGTAGAATATGGGAGCTGCTGCGTCATGCGGCGGCTCCTTTTTGTTGTCCGCCGCCCGGGAATGTGCTATACTGTGTGCAACAGAATGCATGAGAGAATGAGGAGAACCCCCTATGAAAATACCCGCAAACGGCTTTACCCACGCAGGCAAGTTCCATGCCGACGACGTGTTCGCCACTGCCCTGCTCCAGATCCTCCGCCCGGATATTAAAATAACCCGCGGCTTCGTGGTGCCGGATGACTTCGACGGCATCGTGTACGACATCGGCTTTGGCATGTTCGACCACCATCAGGAGCCCCGCGAGACCCGCCCCAACGGCATCCCTTACGCGGCCTTCGGCCTGCTGTGGCAGGTGCTCGGCCCCGGCCTTGTAGGCGAGCGTCAGGCCCGGCTCATTGATGAGAACTTCATCCAGCCCCTCGATCTGAACGACAATACCGGCGAGCAGAACAGCCTCTGTGACGCCATCGGCTTCTTCAACCCCGTGTGGGACTCGAAAGAGGACCAGGACGCCTGCTTCTTCAAGGCGGTGGCCGTGGCAAAGCAGATCCTGGAGAACCAGATCGAGAGCGCCAACGCCGTCAACCGCGCCGACGAGAAGGTCCAGCAGGCATACAAAAATTCCCGCGACGGCATCGTGGTGCTGCCCTGCTATCTGCCCTGGAAGAACGGGCTGTACAAGACCGACGCCCTTTTCGTCATCTACCCCAGCCAGCGGGGCGGCTGGAGCGCCCAGTGCGTCACCGACCACAAGACCAAAAAGCCCAAGCTCCCCTTCCCCCAGAGCTGGGCCGGCCAGCCGCAGGAGGTCATCGAGCAGAAAAGCGGCATCGAGGGCATCAGCTTCTGCCACGCCAGCCGCTTCCTCATCACGGCCAAGGACAAGGAGACGGCCCTTGCCGCCTGCCGTCAGGTGCTGAAGAACAATGGCCGCATCTGAGAAGCCGGAAAAGACAGCTTACGTCTACATGGTGCGCTGCGCGGGCGGCCAGCTTTATACCGGCTGGACGAACGACCCGGAAGCCCGCCTCAAGGCCCACCAGAGCGGCAAAGGCGCAAAGTATACCCGCACCCATACGGCACTGGGCTTTGCCTACCTGGAAGCATGTGCGGACAAGTCCGCCGCCCTCCGGCGGGAGATCGCCCTCAAAAAGCTGACGAAGGCCCAGAAAGAGGCCCTCTGCGCCGGGTGGACGGCTGAAAAAGAATAAATAAAAACACGAACGCCGTGCCGTGCCGGAACTGGGCCGTCAACCCCGTGCCGACGGCGGACAGAATGTATAAAACGGACTGTATACAGCATGCATATACAAACTGAAAATGCATAAAATTTGTATATATTTAGAAAATAATGCATAAACATACAAAATAACAGAAAAGGACCGCCAAATCTGCACAAGGTTTGGCGGTTTTCTGCATTGACGGAAAAACCGCTTGGCGTATAATAAAAGCGTACTCAGAAAGACAAGACGTCGAGCGCCCCGGGAGGGATGCCCGGGCGGCAAACGAAAGTATAAAAAGTGTAATAAACAAAGGAGCGATCATCATGAAAAAGGAAGATATTAAGAAAGTTGTTCTGGCTTACTCTGGCGGTCTGGATACCTCCATCATCATTCCCTGGCTGAAAGAGAATTACAACAACTGCGAAGTCATCGCTGTCTCCGGCGACGTGGGTCAGGGTACTGAGCTGGACGGTCTGGAAGAGAAGGCCAAGGCTACCGGCGCTTCCAAGCTGTACGTCCTCGACCTGAAGAAGGACTTCGTCGAGAACTACATCTTCCCCACCCTGAAGTTCGGCGCAAAGTATGAGGACTACCTGCTGGGCACCAGCTTCGCACGTCCCTGCATCGCAAAGGCTCTGGCCGACATCGCCATCAAGGAGGGCGCAGACGCCATCTGCCACGGCTGCACCGGAAAGGGCAACGACCAGGTGCGTTTCGAGCTGACCCTGAAGGCCCTCTGCCCCGATATGGCCATCATCGCTCCGTGGCGTGAGTGGGACATCAAGAGCCGTGACGAGGAGATCGACTACGCCGAGGCACACAACATCCCCCTGAAGATCAACCGTGAGACCAACTACTCCAAGGATAAGAACCTGTGGCACCTGAGCCATGAGGGTCTCGACCTCGAGAGTCCGGCCAACGAGCCTCAGTACAATAAGCCCGGCTTCCTGGAGCTGGGTGTCAGCCCCGAGCAGGCTCCCGACACCCCGACCTACATCACCCTCCACTTCGAGAAGGGCATCCCCACTGCCGTTGACGGCAAGGAGATGGGCGCTGTCGAGCTGGTCGAGTACCTGAACAAGGTCGGCGGCGAGAACGGCATCGGCCTGCTGGACATCGTCGAGAACCGTCTGGTGGGCATGAAGAGCCGCGGCGTGTACGAGACTCCCGGCGGTGCGATCCTGTACAAGGCCATCAATGTTCTGGAGACCATCACTCTGGACAAGGAGAGCGCACACTTCAAGGCTCAGCTGGCTCAGAAGTACGCCGACATCGTTTACAACGGCCAGTGGTTCACCCCGCTGCGTGAGGCGCTGGATGCCTTTGCTGACAGCCTCGAGAAGACCGTCACCGGCGACGTCAAGCTGAAGCTCTACAAGGGCAACATGATCAACGCCGGCGTCACCTCTCCGTATACCCTGTACGATGAGCAGACCGCTTCCTTCGGTGAGGATGAGGATTACAATCAGGCAGATGCTGCCGGTTTCATCAACCTGTTCGGCCTGTCCATCAAGGAGCGCGCAAAGCTGTCCAAGAACTGGCCCGAGGTCAAGGAATAACCTGCTTACCATCCCCTTTGGCGTGTTTTTTACACTTTCACGCTGAAGGCTCAAATTACCGGCATCATTGCTGGCGGCACCGCCGCGGGAGCTTTTTCCCCTGCGGCGGCTTTGCCGTTTATAAGGAACAACCTCTCCGTCAGCGCTAACGCGCTGCCACCTCTCCTATCGAGGAGAGGCCTTGGCATACCGTAAAGCTTTCCCTCTTCGCCAGAGGCTCCCCTCGGTAGGGGAGCTGTCGAGCGTAAGCGAGACTGAGAGGTTTATGAAAGGGACTTAACAATGGCAGAACAACTTTGGAAGGGCCGTTTCTCCAAGGCGGTCGATTCCCGCGTCAACGACTTCAACTCTTCCATCCGCTTCGACCAGCGGATGATCGCGCAGGATATGCGCGGCAGCGGCGTCCACGCCGCCATGCTGGCAAAGCAGGGCATCATCTCCGAGAAGGACTGCGAGGATATTCTGAGCGGTCTGGCCTCCATCGCGGATGACCTGGCCTCCGGCGCTCTCACCATCGACCCCAACGCCGAGGATGTCCATACCTTCGTGGAGCAGACCCTCACCGCCCGCATCGGCGACGCCGGCAAACGCCTCCACACCGGCCGCAGCCGGAACGACCAGGTGGCGCTGGACATCCGCCTGACTCTGCGGGACTACAGCCACACCCTGCAGGCTTACATCGTGGAGCTGGTCAAGGTCATCTGCAGGAAGGCCGCCGAGAACACCACCGCCGTCATGCCCGGCTACACCCACCTGCAGCGCGCCCAGCCCATCACCTTCGGCCACGCCCTGATGGCCTATGCATGGATGCTGCTGCGCGATCTGCAGCGCTTCGAGGACGCCACCGCCCGGATGGACGCCCAGTGTCCGCTGGGCTCCGGCGCTCTGGCCGGTACGACCTACCCGCTGGACCGTCAGTTCACCGCCGAAAAGCTGGGCTTTGCGGCACCCTGCCCCAACAGCCTTGACGGCGTGTCCGACCGTGACTTCTGCATCGAGCTGGTAAACGCCATCTCCATCTGCATGATGCACCTGTCCCGCCTGTCCGAAGAGATCATCCTCTGGTGCAGCTGGGAGTTCAAGTTCATCGAGCTGGACGACGCCTTCACCACCGGCTCGTCCATCATGCCCCAGAAGAAGAACCCCGACGTCACCGAGCTCATCCGCGGCAAGACGGGCCGTGTCTACGGCGATCTGAACACCCTGCTGGTCATGATGAAGGGCATCCCCCTCGCTTACAACAAGGATATGCAGGAGGACAAAGAGGCCATCTTCGACGCTGTCGATACGCTGGAGCTCTGCCTCAAGACCGTGACCCCGATGCTGGATACCATGAAGACCCTGCCCGCCAATATGCGCCGGGCCGCTGCCAAGGGTTTCATCAACGCCACCGACTGCGCCGACTATCTGACCAAGAAGGGAATGCCCTTCCGCGACGCCTACAAGCTCACCGGCCGCATGGTCTCCGACTGCATCAGCAAGGATAAGACCCTCGAAGAGCTGACCCTCGATGAGTTCAAGGGCTACAGCGCTCTGTTCGAAAACGACATCTACGACGCCATCGACCTCATCAAGTGCTGCGAGGGCCGCACCAGCTACGGCGGTCCCAGCGAGGCCAGCGTCAAGAAGCAGATCGAGCTGGCAAGCGCCCAGCTCGGCACATGGGAGGCGGCAAACGCATGAGCGTAAAAGTCTTTATCGACGGTTCTTCCGGCACCACCGGTCTGCGCATTGCCGACCGTCTGGCCGCCCGGCCTGACATCGAGCTGCTGAGCATCTCGGCTGAGGGCCGCAAGGATGTGAACGAGCGGGCAAAGGTCATCAATTCCGCCGACCTTGCCTTCCTCTGCCTGCCCGATGCGGCCTCCAAAGAGGTCATGCCTCTGCTCCGCCCGGACGTCAGGGTGCTGGACACCTCCACGGCCTTCCGCACCGACACGGCCTGGGACTACGGCTTCCCGGAGCTGAAGGGCCAGAAGGAGAAGATCAAAAATTCGTATCGTGTGGCGATCCCCGGCTGCTATGCCAGCGGCTTTATCAGCATTGCGCGGCCTCTGGTGGAGCTGGGGCTGGCCCCGGCGGACTATCCGTTCAGCTGCACCGGCATTTCAGGCTACTCCGGCGGCGGCAAGAAGATGATCGCCGAGTACGAGAACGCCGACCGTCCGGCTCACAGCAAGCTGGATGCGCCCAAGAGCTACGGTCTGGGCCTCGCTCATAAGCATCTGCCCGAGATGCAGAAGATCAGCGGCCTCGCCCACACCCCTGCCTTTGTGCCGGTGGTGTGCGATTATTACAGCGGGATGCAGGTCCTCGTTCCGCTGGACCTCAAGCTGGCTGGCACCAGCGCCGAGGCGGTGGCCGCAGGCATTGCGGACTATTACAAGGAGGGCGCGACCGTTTCCGTCCACGCCCTCAACGAGCCGCTTCCCGAGAACGGTCTGTACTCCAACGCCCTGTCCGGCAGCGACAGGATGGAGCTGTACATGACCGTCAACGCAGCGGGCGACCAGATGATGCTGGTGTCCCTGTTCGACAATCTGGGCAAAGGCTCTTCCGGCGCAGCCATCCAGTGCATGAATCTGATGCTGGGCCTGCCGGAGACCCAGGGGCTGGAATAAAAAACTCCCTTCGTCTGCTCACGATGTTCGCATCCACCTCCCTCGAAGAGGGAGGCTTTTGCAGCTGATGGTTACGCAAAGGCTCCCTCCATGAGGGAGCTGGCACGGCGAATGCCGTGACTGAGGGAGTGTTTGTGGGAAAGGAAAAGTGTTATGCAGTATAAAGAAGTTGCGGGCGGCATCTGCGCGCCCAAGGGTTTTGCAGCAGCCGGTGTCCATTGCGGCATCCGGGCAAATCACAGTGAAAAGTACGATCTGGCGCTCATCAAGGCCGACGTCCGCTGCGCCGCCGCCGGTGTTTACACCACCAACAAGGTCTGCGGCGCACCCATCAAGGTAGACCGCGCCCACCTGACGGACGGCTATGCACAGGCCATCGTGGTCAACAGCGGCAACGCCAACACCTGCGCCGCCAACGGCGTGGCACTGGCGGAGGAATGCTGTGAGCTGGTGGGCAAGGCGCTGAACATCGACGCAAAGGATGTCCTGCCCTCTTCTACCGGCGTTATCGGCCAGCCGATGGTCATCGACCCCTTTGCCCGGGGCATCCCTGCTGCCGCCGCCAAGCTGGCGGCTGACGCACAGGGCAGCACCGACGCGGCGACGGCCATCATGACCACCGACACCCACAAGAAGGAATATGCCATCCAGTTTGAGCTGGGCGGCAAGAGCTGCACGGTGGGCGCTATCGGCAAGGGCAGCGGCATGATCGCCCCCAACATGGCCACCATGCTGGCCTTCTACACCACCGACGCCGCCGTCTCCCCCGCCCTGCTGGAAAAGGCCCTCAAGACCGTCGTCCCCGGGACCTACAACCAGATGAGCGTGGATCTGGACACTTCCACCAACGATACCCTGATCATCATGGCCTCCGGCCTCGCGGGCAATCCGGAGATCGCCGAGGAGAACGCCGACTACGACGCCTTTGTGGCCGCACTGACCGCCATCGCCGAGCATATGTGTGCTGAGCACGCCGGTGACGGCGAGGGCGCGACCCACCTCATCACCTGCGAAGTCACCCACGCCCCCGACCTCAAGACGGCCCGCGCCGTCAGCCGCAGCGTGGTCTGCTCCAACCTCTTCAAGGCCGCTGTCTTTGGCCGCGACGCCAACTGGGGCCGCATCCTCTGCGCCATCGGCTACACTCCCGGTGACTTCTCGATCGATAAGGTCTGCGTCTGGCTGTCCAGCAAGGCTGGTGAGGTCTACGTCTGCGAGAACGCCGCCTACCACCCCTACAGCGAGGACGAGGCCGCAAAGGTGCTGGCCGAGCACGATATTCTGGTCAAGGTGGATATGGGGACCGGTGACGCCAGCGCCAAGGCATGGGGCTGCGATTTGACCTATGACTATGTGAAGATCAACGGCGACTACCGCACCTGAGAAGGAGAACAGCAATGAAAAACGAAGAAATGGCCCTCCTTTTCTCGGAGGCGACCCCTTATATCCAGAAGTACCACGGCAAGACCATGGTCATCAAATACGGCGGCAACGCCATGATCAACGAGACGCTGAAAAACGCGGTCATGAACGACCTTGTCACCCTGACCCTGCTGGGCGTGCGGGTGGTTCTGGTACACGGCGGCGGCCCTGCCATCAATGAGATGCTCAAAAAAGTGGGCGTCGAGAGCCACTTTGCGGGCGGCCTGCGCGTCACCGACGATGCCACCATGGAGATCGTCCAGCAGGTGCTGGCCGGTAAGGTGAACAAAGACCTCGTGGCAAAGCTGCGGGGCCGCGGCGTCGGCCTCTGCGGCATGGACGGCCAGATGCTCCGCTGCACCGAGCTTGACCCTCAGCTGGGCCATGTGGGAGAGATCGTCCACGTGGACCCGACGCTGATCTCCAGTCTGCTGGACAGCGGCTATATCCCCGTTATTGCAACGGTGGGCATGGACGACCTGGGCCAGGCGTATAACGTCAACGCTGACACCGCCGCCGCACAGATCGCGATCGCGCTCAAGGCCGAAAAACTCGTCTCCATGACCGATATTGCGGGCCTGCTGCGGGATAAGGAAGATGAATCCACCCTCATCCCCGAGGTGGAGGTCTCCGAGATCGAGGGCTACAAGTCCGCCGGCATTATCGCGGGCGGCATGATCCCCAAGATCGGCGGCATGGCCGATGCGATCTATCAGGGCGTCCACGAGGCTGTCATCATTGATGGCCGCGTGCCGCACTCCATCCTGCTGGAGCTGTTCTCCGACCGTGGCTCCGGTACCCGCTTCTATCGCCGCAGCCATCACGAATAAGGGTTGCGCGATGCGCCGGAGTACCCTATAATAGTTGATAAGAAAACTTTCCGATATGCCAAGGCCTCCCCTCGATAGGCAACAGCGATGACCGCCGCCAGCCGTGACGGAGGGGTTTAGCCTCGCTGCGATTCACGGCTAGGCTCTCCTTCGTACGACCTCTCAGGCGCTTCGCGCCAGCTCCCCTTGTAGGGGAGCCTTTGGCAAAGAGGAAAAGTATGTGGCTCCACCGTCAGGAGGTAGATATTATGGATTCCGAAAAAGTCATCAAGCGGGACAACGAGTATGTCCTGCATACCTACGCACGCAACCCCATCGTCCTCGAGAAGGGCCACGGCCTCTATGCCGAAGGCCCCGAGGGTCAGAAGTACCTCGACTTCACCAGCGGCATCGGCGTCAACAGCTTGGGCTACTGCGATATGACCTGGGCCGAGGCCGTCTCCGAGCAGGCACACAAGCTACAGCACACCTCCAACCTCTACTATACCGCCCCCTGCGGCAAGCTGGCCAAAAAGCTCTGCAAGCGCACCGGTATGAGCAAGGTGTTCTTCGGCAACTCGGGCGCAGAGGCCAACGAGGGCGCCATCAAGGCCGCCCGCAAGTACAGCTTCGACAAATACGGTGCTGACCGCTACAACGTCATCACGCTGGTCAACAGCTTCCATGGCCGTACCATTGCTACCCTGACCGCCACCGGACAGGGCGTGTTCCACAACTACTTCGGCCCCTTCAACGAGGGCTTCCAGTACGTCAAGGCCGGCGACATCGACGCCCTGACCGAGATGGTGGACCGCCACACCTGCGCTGTCATGCTGGAACTGGTACAGGGCGAGGGCGGTGTTGTGGCGCTGGACCCCGAGTATGTGCAGGCTGTCCGCGCCCTCTGCGACGAAAAAGACCTCGTCCTCATCGTGGACGAGGTGCAGACCGGCGTGGGCCGCACCGGCACCTTCCTGTGCTGCGAGCACTACAACCTCCAGCCCGACGTCGTCACGCTGGCCAAGGGTCTGGGCGGCGGCCTGCCGATTGGCGCTGTCCTGATGAATGAGAAAGTTGCTGCCGGTATGGGACCCAGCAGCCACGGCTCCACGTTCGGCGGAAACCCGGTGGTCTGCGCCGGTGCGAATGTCGTCGTGGACCGGATGGACGCCAGCTTCCTCGCCAACGTCAACGAGCGGGCCGTCCAGCTGCGCACCGGTCTGGAAAAGCTGCCCCGCGTCAAGAGCCTCTCGGGCATCGGCCTGATGGTCGGCATCGAGTTCCTCGAGGGCATCAAGGCCGCTGACGTGCTGGCCGCCTGCCGCGAAAAGGGCCTGCTGGTGCTTACCGCAAAGACCCGCCTCCGCCTGCTGCCGCCGCTGACTCTGACCGCCCACGATGTGGAGATGGCGCTGGAGATTCTGGGCAGCGTCCTCGCGGAGATGGACCCCAGCAAAACGGAGGAGCAGGCATGAAGCATCTGCTGAAAATGAGCGACCTCACCCCTGACGAGGTGGCCCACATCCTTGATGTGGCCGATGAGCTGAAAGCGCAGCAGAAGGCCGGAGGCACCGAACCTCTGCTCAAGGGCAAGAGCGTCGCGCTGATGTTCTCGAAAAACTCCACCCGTACCCGCACCAGCTTCGAGGTGGGCGTCTACCAGCTGGGCGGCCTCGGCAACTACATGAATGCCGCCACCGAGCTGCAGTCCGGCCGCGGCGAGCCGCTCAAGGATACCGCCCGGGTGCTGGGCCGCTATTATGACTGCGTTGTCTGGCGCACCTACCGCCAGAGCGATTTGGAAGAGTTTGCTGAGTTTGCGGGCGTCCCCGTCATCAACGGTCTGACGGACTATGCTCACCCCTGTCAGGTGCTGGCCGACCTCATGACCATCCGGGAGCGCCGGGGTGCGCTGGCGGGCCAGAAGCTCTGCTTCGTCGGCGACGGCAGCAATATGGCCAACAGCCTCATCGTGGGCGGCCTGCTCTCCGGCATGAAGGTGGACTGCGTCTGCCCCCACGGCTACCGCCCGGCGGCGGATGTGCTGATGTTCGCCCATAAGTACGGCAGTGCATTCCGCCTGCTGGAAGACCCCGCCGAGGGCGTCAAGGACGCCGATGTGGTGGTGACGGCTGTCTGGAATACCGCCGCCCCCGGCACCTCCGAGAGCGAGAGCCGCCTGCGGGACTTTGCAGGCTTCCAGCTCACCAGCGGCCTCCTGAAAGCCGCAAAGCCGGACTGCATGGTGCTCCACTGCCTGCCCGCTCACCGCGGCGAGGAGATCTCTACCGCTGTCTTCGAGGCACACGCCGACGAGATCTTCACCGAGGCAGAAAATCGACTGCACGTCCAGAAGGCTGTGCTGGCGGTATTGCTGGCGGGAAAGTAAAATATGCAATGAAAAAGGGGCTGTTGCAAAATGGCTCCAAATAAAAAATGAGATAGACTTCCCCGAAAGGGGTTGCCTATCTCATTTTTTGTTGTAAGCTGAAACTGCAATAAACCAACGATGAACGCCTTTTGAATTGCAAAATGATTTTTCAGTTGCTATACTGGACTTATCAAAATCTTTTTGGGAGGCTGCCGCAATGGGCGCACAGACAATGCAAATCGGGAACCGACCTTGCCGCATTTACGGCGAAGCTCATGCAGAATACCTGCTGCTCCAAATGACCGGTGAACATGAGCTGCAAAGCATAGACAGTGAGGTAGCCGCTATTGCACAGAGCGCACATCAATTTTTGTTTGCCGCTATTCCGGTAGAGAACTGGAATGATGCACTTTCCCCGTGGGAAGCTCCTGCGGTATGGGGCAAAGAGAGTTTCGGCGGCAAAGCTGCGGACACCCTGCGCTTTCTGACGGAGCAGGTGATTCCCGCCCTGAAACAGCAGTTTGCACTGCCGGGAAACGTCCGGATCATTCTGGGCGGCTACTCGCTGGCCGGGTTGTTTGCGCTGTGGGCATCCACCCAGACTGATTTGTTCTACGGTGTCGCCGCCGCCTCGCCCTCTGTATGGTTTCCGGGCTGGATGGAGTTTGAACAGCAGCACCCGATGCAGGCACAGCACATTTATCTGAGCCTTGGCGACAAGGAAGAGCATACGAAAAACGCTGTCATGGCTGCGGTAGGTGATAACATCCGCACCCTGCACAGCCGACTTATAGAGCGTGGCGCAGACTGCACCCTTGAATGGAACAGCGGCGGGCATTTCAAAAACGCTGACCTGCGCACGGCAAAAGCATTTCGCTGGGCGATGGAGGAAAACCGATGAATATTTTGATTGATGCCGATGGCTGCCCGGTGGTGGATCTGACATTGCAGATCGCAAAGCAATTCAGCGTTCCAGTCATCATTCTGTGCGACGCCTCTCACCAAATCGAGCGGGAAGGTGCGCAGACGCTGGTGTTCGATAAAGGGGCTGACAGCGTGGACTTTGCACTTGTCAACCGGGTAAAACCGGGGGATGTGGTCGTGACGCAGGACTACGGGCTGGCGAGTATGTGCCTTGCCAAATGCGCCCGGGTACTGAATCAAAATGGTCTGGAATACACCGCCGACAATATAGACGCTCTTATGCTGCGGCGTTATGAAAACAAAAAACTCCTTCGTGCCGGAAAGCACCCCAAGGGGAGCCCAAAACGGACGAAGGAGCAGGATGCCAGGTTTGCGGATACGCTCGAGAAGATCCTGAATTACAACCATTGATACATACTATTGGAAGTCTGGAGAAATCCAGTCTTCTTTTTTTATGAGAAAATTGTAACATTTTTTGCAATTTGGTTGCGTTTTGAGGGGGAGTGAATCGGCCCCGTCGTTCTTTCGGCTCGTTTTCTTGCATCTGCTTTCCCGAATCTGCTATACTGAAGCTACTTTTTTAATCGGAGGCTTTCATGACAACCCTTCTTCTCCTGCGCCATTCCATCCCGGAGCGCGGCGGTTCCAGCCCCGACCCCGGCCTTTCTGCCGAAGGTCTTCAGCGGGCCGCCGCAGTCTTTCAAAATGACGCTTTCCGCACGGTCTCGCTCGTCTGGTCGTCCCCTTCGCTGCGTGCGCTCCAGACCGCACAGCTGCTGGGGCTTCCCGTCCGGCAGGACACCCGCCTTGCCGAGCGCCGCACCGGCGATACGACCGGGCAGGACGCTTCGTTCTGGAAACGCCAATACGAAGACCCGGACTTCAAAAATCCGGACGGCGAGTCCTTCCGTGAGGTCAGCGCCCGGATGGCAGACTGCATCCACGAACTGCTGGATTCGCTCCCGGAGGGGCAGAACGCCCTTGTCGTCTCCCACGCCGCCGCTATTTGCAGCTACTTGCAGCGCTTTTGCACCGTTGAGGTGACCGACGCCGCACAGAAGCTCCGCCGGATTACATTTCAGGGCGAGGTTCTGTTGGATGGGCACTTTTGGGAGGCTGATGGATTTGTGCTGCACATCGAAAATCGCCGCCCTGTTCTCATCCGCACCATCTAGCCGCAAAAAAGGCACCAGCCTGAGCTGATGCCTTTTGTTGGCGGAGCATCAGGGAGTCGAACCCTGGCACCGGTCTCCCGGCCTATCGCATTTCGAGTGCGACCTCTTACGACCACTTGAGTAATGCTCCATATTCACAATACAGCTTAATTATTATAGCAAAATCCCGCCTTTCCGTCAACTGGAAATACAAAAAGCCCGTCCCCTTGTGCTTGACAGGCAGAGCGGGGTGTGCTATATTTATTTCAAATTTGAAGTATATGCTCAAAGGAGAACCTATGGCACAGAATCGACAGGATATGGGCAGCGGGCCGGTCAAGCCCCTGCTTTTGCAGCTGATGATACCCGCCGTGGTGGCGCAGGTGGTCAATCTGCTCTATAACATCGTAGACCGCATTTACATCGGCCACATCGAGGGCATCGGTGCGGCGGCGCTGACGGGCGTGGGCCTGTTTGCGCCGATCCTTATGCTCCTGAACGCCTTCGCCATGCTCATCGGCGCGGGCGGTGCGCCCCGCACGGCCATCGCGCTGGGACAGGGCAATAAAGACGAGGCCGAAAAAATCATCGGCAACAGCTTTACCATGCTGCTGTTTTTCGCTGTGGTGCTGACGGCGGGCTTCTATGCCGGTGCGCCCGCCCTGCTGCGGCTCTTCGGTGCCAGCGACGCCACTCTCCCCTATGCGGTGGCCTATGGCCGCATCTACATCCTCGGCTCGGTGTTCGTGCTGCTGGTCATGGGCATGAACCCCTTCATCACGACCCAGGGCTTTGCGAAGATCAGTATGCTCACGACGGTCATCGGCGCAGTCATCAACATCATCCTCGACCCCATCCTGATTTTTGGTCTTGGCTGGGGCGTCCGGGGTGCGGCAGTGGCGACAGTGCTCAGTCAGGCCGTGGGTGCCTGCTGGATATTGAAGTTCCTCACCGGCCCCAAGACCATCCTCAAACTGCGGAAAGAAAATCTCAAAGTGGAGCGGAACATCATCCTGCCGGTGATGGGGCTGGGCATCTCCACCTTTGTGATGCTCTCCACCGAGAGCCTGCTCTCCATCAGCTTCAGCTCCAGTCTGGCCCGCTACGGCGGTGATGTGGCGGTGGGTGCCATGACGGTGATCACCAGCGCCTCCCAGCTCTGCACCCTGCCCATTCAGGGCATCTGTCAGGGCGGCCAGCCGGTGATGAGCTTCAACTTCGGCGCAGGCAAAAAGCCCCGCGTCAAGGAGGCGTTCCACTTCCAGCTCACCCTCTGCTTCGGCTATACCACCCTGTTCTGGCTGCTCATGATGCTGGTCCCCGGCGTGGTGGCGGGCATCTTTACCTCGGATGCCGCCCTCATCGAATACACCACATGGGCTATGCGCATCTACATGGCGGGCATCCTCGCCATGGGCGTTCAGATCGCCTGCCAGCAGAGCTTTATGGCGCTGGGTCAGGCCAAAGTCAGCCTCCTGCTGGCCTGTCTGCGCAAGATCATCCTGCTTATCCCGCTGATTTTTATCCTGCCCTGCTTCACGGCAGATAAGTGCTTCGGCGTCTTTCTCGCCGAGCCGGTCAGTGATATTCTGGCAGCGACCGTTACAGCCATCACCTTCTTTTCCCGATTCGGCAAGATACTGGACAGGGGTGCCGGGAAGGTATGATTTCACAGGAAATAAAGCCATCCTGCGGGCATTGCCTGCGGGATGGATACAACGAAATCCGGACGATGAACAGATGGAATTTCAGAATGACTGGATGCATCAAAAATACATCAGCAAAGAACTTTGGATATAAGAGTTAAGAATCGAAAGGAAGGCTTGCAGAAAGCTCCAAAAACCAATCAAACGGGTCACTTTGTACAAACATTGCCTGAAAAATTTGTGCTTGAATCTAATTGCGGGATGAGAAAATATGCGCTATCATAATATTCAAAGGCGACCCGTATGCGGAAGGAATGGCGCTGTGAGCAAAGCACGGCGCTGCCATAATACGGATAAACGCAACGTGAATCGGAGGTAACAAGAAATGAAAAAAGATCTCTCGTCGTGACTTCCTCGCAGCTTCTGCTGCTGTGGGTGCAGCTGGCGTCCTGACCGCTTGCGGCGGCTCTTCCAGCACCGCAGCATCCACCGCAGGTTCTGCTGCAGCCAGCTCCGCTGCCGGCGGCAAGTCCACCGACTACCCCACCAAGGGTATTTCCGTCATCTGCCCCTGGTCTGCAGGCGGCGGCACGGACTCCTGCCTGCGCGCATTCTGCGAGGCTATGGGCAAGAACCTGGGCGTCACCCTGACTGTCGATAACCAGACTGGCGGCGGCGGCATCCTGGGCCATCAGGCAATCGCAGACGCCAACACCGACGGCTACACCATCGGTATGATCACCTTCGAGCTGGCTACCTATAAGAAGCTGGGTACCAGTGAGCTGACCTGGGAGAATTACGCTCCCCTGTGCCGCGTCAACACCGACGCAGCTGCCATCACCGTCGGCGCAAAGTGGGCTGCTGACAACGGCATCACCGACCTGCCCGGTTTCATTGATTACTGCAAGGCTCACCCCGGTGAGGTGCAGATGGGCGGTTCTTCCAACGCTTCTGTCTGGCACATCGCTGGCGGCTATCTGATGAGCGCTACCGGCATCGACATCCAGATGATCACCTATCAGGAAGGCGCTGCTACCGCTGTCCAGAACGCAGCCGGCGGCTTCATTCAGGGCGTTACCGTCTCTCTGGCCGAAGCTCGCAGCTTCATCGAGTCCGGCGACCTGATCTGCCTGGGCGTCATGGACGAAGAGCGCAACCCCGTCTTCCCCGATGTTCCTACCTGTAAGGAGCAGGGCTACGACATCACCTACTACACCCAGCGCGGTATGGCCGCTCCTCTGGGCGTTGATGATGCCATCATGACCCGTCTGGAAGAGGCTTGCGCCGCTGCCATCGAGGACCCTGACTTCGTGACCTTCATGAACAACAACGGTCAGGCCATCTCCTATCTGGATGCACAGGGCTATGCTGACTACCTGAAGCAGGCTGCTGTCGATGTCGCAGCTGCTATGGACGCTGTCGGCCTCTGATTTGTCTCTCTGAGTATTTGCTGGGGCAGGCAGTTCATGCCTGCCCTTTTTTATGAGAAGATATAGAGAGGAGGAACCCCTTTTGAACAAAGACAAAATGAAAACGATGGCCTTCTCCAATCTGGTAGGCTCCATCATTTTCCTCGCCATCGGCATCTGGGCGTGGTTCCAGACCGATAATTTCCCTGAGGTGGCCAACACCTATGTGCAGGCTTCCACCTTCCCCCGCGTCATGATCGTGGGTATGCTCATCTTCTCGGTGGTCCTGCTCATCCAGTCCATCTTCAAGCTGATGGGTACCATGAAGCCCACCGACCCCGTTGCTGTCGAAGTCGGCACCCTGAATCCCCTCAAGGATAAGGGCGTGGCCGCTGCTTACCTCGTCATGCTCCTCTGTGTGCTGTTCGCTGCTCTGTTCAAGAGCTGCGGCTACATCCTGTGCGCTGTGGTGCTCTCGATGATCATTATGTTCCTCATCGGCAAGCGCAACTGGGTGCAGATGGTCCTTGTGAGCGTTCTGGTGCCGCTGCTGATGTGGCTGGTGTTCTACAAGGTGCTTACCGTCAATATTCCGCTGGGTCCGCTGAACTTCCTGCGCACCCTCGTGGACATGATATAAGGAGGGAGCACAGTTATGGATTTTAGTCTGCTTCTTTCCAGCTATGCGACTGTCTGGTCCAACCCCGAGGTCCTTCTGATGACCTTCATCGGCGCACTGGGCGGCGTTCTGCTGGGCGCGATCCCGGGCATGACCGCCACCATGGGCGTGGCGCTGCTCATCCCCTTCTCCTTCGGCATGGACCTCATCCCGTCCATCGGCCTGCTGCTGGGCATCTACTGCGGCGGTATGTACGGCGGTTCCATTTCCGCTATCCTCATCCACGCCCCCGGCACGCCCGCCGCAGCCGCCACCCTGCTGGACGGCTACCCCATGTGCAAGAAGGGGCAGGCCGGCAAGGCTCTGTCCGTCGCTATGTTCGCATCCTTCTGCGGCGGCGTCATCGGCGCACTGGTCATGACCTTCCTGTCTCCGCTGGTCGCTGACATGGCCATGAACTTCGGCCCCGGCGAGATGTTCATGCTGGCCGTCTTCGGCCTGTCGGTCATCGTCGCAATTTCCGGCAAGTCTGTGGCCAAGGGCCTCATCAGCGCCTTCTTCGGTATGCTGCTCTGCACCGTCGGCCTCGACCCCACCAACGGCATCCCCCGCTTCATCACCACCAAGCAGACCGGCCTGCTGGATGGCTTCCAGTTCATCCCCACTCTGATCGGTCTGTTCGCTGTCTCTGAAGTCATCGCCGGCGTTGAGCGCATCATCCGCGGCGAAGAGCATGAGCAGAAGTCCAACGAGAAGATCACCAACGTCCTGCCTGACTGGAAGACCATCAAGAAGATCTGGCCCAACATCCTCTCCGGCGGCCTCATCGGCACCTTCATCGGCGCCATCCCCGGCGCAGGCGGTGACATCGCGGTCTTCGTCTCCTACGGTGCCAGCAAGTCTGCAAGCAAGCACCCCGAGCTGTACGGCACCGGCATCCCCAACGGCGTTGCTGCTACCGAGTCCGCCAACAACGGCTGTTCCGGCGGCGCGATGATCCCCCTGCTGTCTCTGGGCGTCCCCGGTGACTCCGTCACCGCCATCCTGCTGGGTGCCTTCATCATGAAGGGCATCACCCCCGGCCCCATGATGTACGTCACCGAGCTGCCCACCGTCTACCGCGTCTTTGCGGCTCTGATGCTGGCAAACCTCTGCATGCTGGTCGTCGGCTGCCTGGGCGTCCGCTTCTTTGCAAAGATCGTCTCCGTCGAGAAGAAGATGCTCTACCCCATCATCCTCGTCATCTCCCTGCTGGGTGCTTTCTCCATCAACAAGAATGCCTTTGATGTGGGCGTCTGTGTCGCCTTCGGCATCATCGGCTGGCTGATGAACAAGTACGAGTTCCCGCTTTCTCCCATCCTGCTGGCCCTCATTCTGGGACCCATGTGCGAGAAGAACTTCGTGCGTTACATGAACATCCAGCGCGGCAACTTCTTCGCCATCACCACTTCTCCCATCGCAATGGTCTTCGCAACGGTCGCTATTCTGGTCATCGTCTACTCTGTCTATAACCAGAGCAAGATCAACAAGCGTGCTGCTGCAAATGCCGCGAAGGAGAACGCATAACCCCAACATCCAGACAAGCTCTGTCTTTTACATTCCCATGAAGCTGCGGCTGTCCCGTTCCGTCGGGGCGGCCGCGCTTCGCTTTTATAGGATAATGAGAAAGCCCCCGGCGCTGCCGGGGGCTTTCGTTGTGCTGTATTTTATTCTTCCGATTTAGGAGCTTCGGGGTGGCGGCACTTGGCCAGCATATCCAGCTCCGGCATCAGCTCGGTGCTGATGACCGAGAGCATCTGCTCCATCTTGTCGCAGTCCTCAGCCGGGAAGCGCTTGCGCACACGCTCGATGACCGTGTGCAGGTAAGAATAGCTGATGCTGTAGTAATCGATGTATTTCTGGGTGGGGCGCAGGAAGTATTCGCGGCGGTCGGTGGTGGACTGGATCTTCTCCACATAGCCCTTTTTGACAAGGCTGCCGATTTTATAAGCCGCGTTGGGGGTGGAGATGCCCATCATGCGGGAAAACTCTGCAATGGTGGGCTCTCCCATCGCCATGATGCCCTCCATGCAGAAGGACTCCACCGTAGTCAGCGTGGCTTCGCGGGTGGCAAAGCGCTGAAATACATTCTGATAAAAATGCAGCTTGAATTTTGTATAGACGTCCTGAAAGACTTCTTCCAGCATGGGTTTTCCTCCAGTGAGCAAATAGCTCAAAAAATTTACTCTTTTGATAAGTATACCATGATTTGCGCCGGAGGGGAAGACAAAAATCTACGATTCCGTTAAGATTTTGTGACCTCTTCCTTCCCAGTATGGCCCATCCGCGCCCTGACGATGCTGAGCACGACGAGTTCGATGACGATGGCACAGGCCAGCAGCACGAAGGAGGTCAGGGTGTTGGCGGCATCGCCGAGGACAGCCTGTGCTGCGCCGCAGAGCAGATAGCAGCCCGCCGAGATGGCGGCGGCGGTCATGGCGTAGGGCAGCTGGGTGGAGACATGGTTCACGTGGCTGCAATGCGCGCCGGCAGAGGCCATGATGGTGGTGTCGGAGATGGGCGAGCAGTGGTCGCCGCAGACCGCGCCGGACAGGCAGGCGGCGATGGAGACCACCAGCATCTCACCATCCGGGAACGCATGGCAGACGATGGGGACCAGAATCGAGAAGGTGCCCCAGGACGTGCCGGTGGCAAAGGCGAGGAAGACCGCCACCACAAAGATGATGATGGGCAGCAGGTACTGCAGAGCCGCCGCAGAGCCGCTGAGCAGGCTTGCGACGTAGTACTTTGCGCCCAGCAGGCCGGTCATGCCGGAAAGGGTCCATGCCAGCGTCAGGATGAGCATGGGGCTGACCATGGCCTTGAAGCCCTCGGGGATGCAGGCGGCGAAGTCCTGAAAGGTCATGACGCCCCGCACCCGGTAAAACACGAAGGTGAACATCAGGGCGATGGCGCTGCCCATCACGAGGCCCACAGAGGCGCTGCAATCTGCGAAGGCGGTGATGAAGTCCACACCCTCGAAGAAGCCGCCGGTGTACACCATGCCGAAGATGCAGGCCGCGATGAGCACCAGCACCGGCGCGATGAGGTCTACCACATGGCCGCGGGTGTCGCTGCCGTCGTCCACGTCGTCGCCGTAGGGGCGGTCGTCGGTGGTGAAGAGGTCGCCCAGCAGGGCGTTATCCTCGTGCTTTTTCATGGGGCCGTAGTCGAGGCCGCTGAAGATGAGGAAGAGGCTCATCACCATGGTGAGGATGGCGTAGTAGTTATAAGGGATGGTGCGCAGGAACATGGTAAAGCCGTTGATGCCAGAGCCTTCCGGCACAGAGGATGTGACGGCGGCGGCCCAGCTGGACACCGGCGCGATGATGCAGATGGGTGCTGCGGTGGCGTCGATGAGGTAGGCCAGCTTTGCGCGGGAGACCTTCTGCCGGTCAGTGACCGGGCGCATGACGGAGCCGACGGTCAGGCAGTTGAAGTAGTCGTCCACAAAGATGAGGATGCCCAGCAGCAGGGTGGCGAACTGTGCGCCCGCCCGGGTGTGGATGTGGGTGGAGGCCCAGCGGCCAAAGGCGGCGCTGCCGCCGGCCTTGTTCATCAGGGCCACCAGAATGCCCAGCATCACCAGAAAGACGAGGATGCCCACGTTGCTGGGATCGGACAGCTTGGACACCATGCCGCCGTCTTCGTTGAAGAAGAGGGTGGTCAGCGCCAGCTCAAGATTGCCGTTGGCGTAGAGCAGTGCGCCGGTGGCGATGCCCACCAGCAGCGAGGTGTAGACCTCTTTGGTGTTCAGGGCCAGCACGATGGCCACCACAGGGGGCAGCAGGGACAGCGCCGAGCTGTACACGGCGCAGGTGTAGGTGGAAGGGTCGTCGATTTTGCCGGGCGTTGCGGCGGTACACCACAGCAGCAGGGCAAATACCAACAGAGCACCCACCCACGAGAGATTGGTTTTTTTCATGATAAACTCCTCAGGTGATTTTTTTGCAGCCTGTCGGGCAGACTAACCCTTTAGAAGCCGTTTTCATAAGCATTGCACACCGCCCGAACGGCCTTTTTGCCCGCATACTGCGTTGCTTTCCCTTGCAATCCGCTCAGGATTGCTGCGGAAAATCGCCTTGTCTGCGAGCAAAAATTCTCGTCGTTCGATGCACTCTGCTTACAAAAACAGCTTCTAATGTGATGGGACACGGAAGGGGGTGTTGGCTGCGCCGGACTATAAAGCGATGTATTTAGAGCTGTTCCGTGCCAGCGAACAGGCGGCACGGCTTTTGCAGGAAGCTCAGGCCCGGGCCGAGCAGCAGCTGCTGGCTGCCGACCCGCCGCCCATCGAGCTCGCCGAGAAAAAAGAGTCTTAGCCCTTCTTGCTCTCGGCCTTGGCGGCAAACTTTGCGTCGTTGACCACAAAGCGCTCGTGGACGCCGCCGCCCACGGGGCCTTTCTCGTCGTACAGGGAGACTTTGAACACCAGCTTGCGGCCTTCCACAGCGGTCAGCTCGCTCTCGCAGGTGACGGTCATGCCCACGGGGGTGGGTGCGGTGTGCTCCAGCTCCAGCTTGGTGCCCACAGAGCCGCAGCCCTCGTCCAGAGCGTCGGCGACGCTCATCCAGCAGGTCTTTTCGGCCAGCGCCACCAGTGCGGGGGTGGCGAAGACATTCAGCGTGCCGCTGCCCATGGTCTTGGCGGTGTTCTCGGGGGTCACGGCGACGCTCTGCTTGCCGCGGATTCCGGTTTCTAACATATAAAAATTCCCTCTTTCTTAATTTGTCGTGATGCCGCGGTTTGCGGCAGATAATTTCACGTTTGTAAGGATACCACAAAATCCACGCCATTGCACCTGTTTTTTGGATTTTCCTTCAAAACTCTTTCCGTCTGAGGCCAAACGCGGTATCATAAGCTGGACAAGGAGGGAAAGAAGATGAACGATTTCTGGAAATCCTATGACATCACCCACGCCGAATACGGGGCCGATTACCGATGCTACCCGCTGTATGGCACGGTCCACCTCATGGAGCTGGCCATTTCGCTTGCCTTTATCGTGGGGGCGGCCCTGTGGTATCGCCGCAGTTCTGCCCGCACCCGGCGGCGTATTTTAGTCGGAGTCACCGCTTTGCTCCTGCTGGACGAAGCTGCCCTTCTGCTGGGGATGGCCCTGACCGGCCAGTGGAATTGGAGCTATCTGCCCCTGCACCTGTGCAATATCAACGTCTTCGTCTGTCTGTACAACACGATCACGGACAGAAACTGGTGCAAAGAGGAGCTGTATGCCCTCTGTATCCCGGGTGCAATGCTGGCCCTGCTCTGCCCCAGCTGGCTGGATGTCCCCTCTTGGTGGACGCTCATCAATCTGCACTCCGTCAGTATCCATGCCCTGCTGGTACTCTATCCAGTCCTGCTGGTGGCGGGCGGCTACCGTCCCAGTCCCCGGCGGGTGCCGCAGGTGCTGGCGTTCCTGTTCGGCTCTGCCCTGCCTATCTACTTTCTGAATCAGTCCCTTAACACCAACTTCTATTTCCTCAATAATCCCTACGGGAACATCATCACCAGCACCTTCACGGCCCTGCTGGGCGAAAAATATTATATCCTGGGCTTCCTGCCTGCCATCGCGCTGGCGCTGTTCCTCATGTATCTGCCGTGGGCGGCGGACGATAAAAAGAAGAAGCGGGCATGAATGCAGTGCTTTAGAAAAAGGCAGTTCGGTCAGGACGGCCTTTTTCTTTTGCCCTAAATTGCACCCTTCCTGCAAAATAAAACTGCAAATTTCTTGCGTTTTGAGGTCTGTTTTATCAATTTTAAGAGAATGCTGATTTTTTATACAAAACTCCTTGACAGGAGCCACACGGCGTGTTATCATGAACATATGAACAGATGTTCATATATTGAAGCGAAAGGATGACAACGATGGCTGAGAATGCTCTTGCCCCAGAACAGAAGCTGCCCAAGGCCCCGCCGGAGCTGCCGGACGATGAGGTGCTCTACGAGCTGGCCGATTTGTTCCGGGTGTTCGGCGATTCCACCCGCATCAAGATACTCTACGCCCTCCACGACGATGAGCTGTGTGTGCAGGACATTGCAAATGCCGTTCAGCTCAGCCAGTCGGCGGTGAGCCATCAGCTGCGGGTGCTCAAGGACTCAAAGCTCGTCCGCTTCCGCCGCGACGGCAAGACCATTTACTATGCACTGGACGATGACCATGTGCGCAGCATCCTCTCCATGGGCATGGACCACATCGAAGAGTGATGCCCCGAAAACGCTGCAAGTTCTGCCGCACCCGGCGGCGGAGCGGGGATATAGAAAGAAAGGCTGGTACTTATTATGAAAAAGAGCTACAAGATCGAAGTTGACTGCGCAAACTGCGCCCAGAAGATGGAGGATGCCGCCAACACGGTCGCCGGCGTCGCAAAGGCCACCGTCAGCTTCATGACCCAGAAGATGAACGTCGAGTTCGATGAGGGCGCGGACGTCAAGGCTACCATGCAGAACGTCCTCTCCGCCTGCAAGAAGGTCGAGGACGACTGCGAGATCTTCGGCATCTGAGTTTCGACTTACACTGCCGGGATGCGCGTGGAAAATGTGGAAAAATAAATCAGTTTTCAACAATTTCCACGGCGTTTTCAACATTCTGGACGCAAAAAAAGAAAAATGAACGCGCATTTGCGGCTTTTTGCGGGAAAAACTCGTGGAAAAGCCGGGGGAAAGCGTGGAAAACAAGCCCCTTGTGGGGAAAACCTGTTGAATCTGAGAAAACTGCCCCAAAAGGAGGCTGGTACCCGTGACGAAAAAACAAAAGAAAATGCTGTACCGCATCATCGCCGCTCTGGCGCTGGTGCTGGTGCTCAAGCTGCTGCCGCCTCTGCCCACGTCGGTGGAGCTGCTGCTCTACTGCATCCCCTACCTCGTGGTGGGCTGGGATGTGCTCCGCAAGGCCCTTCTGGGCATCAAGAACCGTCAGCCCTTTGATGAATGCTTCCTGATGGCCGTCGCCACCGTGGGTGCCTTTGCGCTGGGCGATTACGTCGAGGGCTGTGCCGTTATTATCTTCTACCAGATCGGCGAGCTGTTCCAGGGCGTTGCCGTCGGCAAGAGCCGCCGCAGCATCTCGGCCCTGATGGACATCCGGCCCGACTACGCCAACATCGAGGGCGAGGACGGCAAGCTGGAGCAGGTGGACCCCGATGAAGTCGAGATCGGCACCATCATCGTGGTCCAGCCCGGCGAGCGCGTGCCGATCGACGGCGTCATCGTCGAGGGCGCTTCCACCCTCAACACCGCCGCCCTCACCGGCGAGAGCCTGCCCCGGGATGTCCGGTCCGGCGATGAGGTCATCAGCGGCTGTGTCAACATGAGCGGCCTGCTCAAGGTCAGGACCACCAAGGAGTTCGGCGAATCCACCGTCTCTAAAATTCTCGACCTCGTGGAAAATTCCAGCATGAAGAAGGCCCGCGCCGAGAACTTTATCACCCGCTTTGCCCGGGTGTATACCCCGGCGGTCTGCTACGGCGCGCTGGCGCTGGCCTTCATTCCCCCCATCGTTCTGCTGCTGATGGGCCAGCCCGCCCGCTTCGGCGACTGGGTCTACCGCGCCCTCACCTTCCTCGTCATCAGCTGCCCCTGCGCTCTGGTCATCTCTATCCCGCTGAGCTTCTTCGGCGGCATCGGCGGCGCCTCTGCCTGCGGCATCCTCGTCAAGGGCTCGACCTATCTGGAAGAGCTGGCCGATACCCGCGTCGTCGTCTTCGATAAGACCGGCACCCTGACCCAGGGTACCTTCAAGGTCGTCAAGGTCTGCCCCGTGGAGGGCGGTACCGAAGACAGCCTCGTGGAAGCCGCTGCGCTGGCCGAGAGCTGGTCGAAGCACCCCATCTCCCTGAGCATCAAGGCTGCTTACGGCAAGGACATCGACGCTGCCCGCGTCACCGACGTGGAGGAGCTGGGCGGACACGGCGTCACCGCCAAGGTGGACGGCAAGCCGGTCGCTGCCGGTAATGCCCGCCTGATGGAAAAGCTGGGCCTCACCGTCCCCGATGTCCCCCAGACCGGCACCATCGTCCATGTGGCCATCGACGGCAAGTATGCGGGCTATCTGCTCATCTCCGACGTGGTGAAGCCCCACAGCGCACAGGCCATCAAGGGCCTCAAGCAGGCCGGCGTCCGCAAGACCGTCATGCTCACCGGCGACGCAGAGCCGGTGGCAAAGGCTGTCTCGGCAGAGCTGGGCATCGACGAGTACCACGCCGGCCTGCTGCCCGGCGATAAGGTGGACCAGATCGAGAAGCTCCTGGCCGCCAAGAAGCCCAAAGAGATGCTGGCCTTCGTGGGCGACGGCATCAACGACGCCCCTGTCCTCTCCCGTGTGGATGTGGGCATCGCCATGGGTGCTCTGGGCTCTGACGCCGCCATTGAAGCCGCCGACGTCGTCCTGATGGATGACGACCCGGCCAAGATCGCCCTCGCCATGCGCATTGCCCGCCGCACCAAGAGCATCGTCTACCAGAACATCGTCTTTGCTCTGGCCATCAAGGCGGCCTGCCTGCTGCTGGGTGCTCTGGGTATCGCCAATATGTGGGCGGCCATCTTCGCCGATGTCGGTGTCATGGTCCTCGCTGTCCTGAACGCCACCCGCGCCCTCTACACGAAAGACCTCACCAAAAAATAAAAGATATAAGGCAAAGAGGGTCCTGTGCGTCCGCACAGGACCCTCTTTGCCTTATAAATAGTTCTTGCAAATGCGGATAAACCTGTTATACTACTGTATTGGAGGGTTGAAATAAATGCAGGAAGAAAACAAAACAAATTTGAATCGCGCACCGGTATGGCGCGCCTTCCGGGCCGCAGCGCCTCAGACGCTGCCGGTGTTTGCCGGATATTTGGTGCTGGGCCTCGGCTACGGCATCTATGTGCAGTCGCTGGGCCTGCCGGTCTGGCTGCCGCCCCTGATGGGTACGGTAGTGTACGGCGGCTCGCTGGAATTCGTGCTGGCGTCGCTGCTTCTGGGCAGCTTTGCGCCGGTGTCGGCCTTTCTGATGGCGCTGATGATCCAGGCGCGGCATCTTTTCTACGGCCTGACCATGCTGCAGCGCTACCGCGGCTACGGCCTGCGCAGCGCCTACATGATCTTCGCCATGAGCGACGAGACCTTCTCCATCACCTGCTCGGCAGAGCCGTCCGAGGGCGTGGATAAGGGCTGGTTCATGTTCTTCATCACCCTGCTGGACCAGATCTACTGGGTCGCCAGCGCGGCCATGGGCGCGGCCCTCGGCTCTGTCCTGCCCTTCAGCACCGAGGGCGTCGATTTCGTCATGACGGCCATGTTCGTGGTCATCTTCCTCAACCAGTGGGAAAAGGAAAAACAGCACGCCAGCGCCATCATCGGCATTGCCGCCCCGCTGGTCTGCCTGCGCATCTTCGGCTCGGGCAGCTTCCTCATCCCCTCGATGGTCTGCATCCTTGCGGCACTGCTGCTGTTCCGCCGCCCCATCGAGGCCAAAGAAAGCGAGGCGGCAAAATGAGCAAGATCCAGTTCATCCTGACCATCGCCGTCTGCGCGGCGGCGACCATGCTCACCCGTTTTCTGCCCTTTCTGGTGTTCGGCTCCCGGGGCGGCAAGGTACCTGAGGTGGTGGAGTATCTGGGCCATGTGCTGCCCGCCGCCATCTTCGGAATGCTCATCGTCTACTGCCTCAAGGGCGTCAGCCTCACCTCGGGCAGCCACGGCATCCCGGAGGCCATCGCCATCGGCGTGACCGTTGCGCTCCATAAGTGGAGGCATCAGACGCTGGTTTCCATCGCCGGCGGCACGCTGTGCTATGTGCTGCTGGTGCAGATGGTGTTTTGAGAATGCAAAAAGGACACGGCACTGCCGTGTCCTTTTTCGTGCTCAGTGTTCGTGCTCAGTGATAGAATGTATCAAAATTGACCTGCCGGTAGAACCGCTGCTGCAGCTGGTCGAAGCTGTCGCAGTCCTGCGCCAGCAGCCACATGATCTTCGTCACGACGGCCTCAATGGTCATGTCGTGGGCCTCGAGGAAGCGGAAGCGGTTCTTGACCCGCTTGCCCACCTCGTAGATGCCCACGTCGCTGCCCTCGTAAGTGACCTGGGTGGTGAGGATGAGCACTTTGTGGGTCTTGTCGTAGTCGCCGAGGCCCTCGGCGAAGGCGTCCATCAGCCGCTGGGGGATGCCGCCTACGCCGAAGCTCTCCACGATGACGCAGTCGTAGAGGCGGAAAATGTCGGGGATCAAATCGGGGCTGAGGCCGGGCGTCAGCTTGAGCAGAAAGACGCGGGGGCTGAGCGAGCGGCCAAACTCCACAGGGCCGGTGGGCCAGGGCGAAGGCACATACCGCACCAGACGGTCGCCCTGTACCAGTGCCAGCGCCGGGAAATTCACCGAGGCAAAGGCGTCGTAGCTGATGGTCTTGTTCTTCTTGGCGCGGGTGCCTGCGATGACATGGCCGCCAAACACCACCATGACGCCCCGGCTGCCGGGGTCGAGGGCGCAGATGACGCTGTCACGAAGGTTTTTCTTGGCGTCGGTGATCTCGTTGGAGATGGGCTGCTGTGCGCCGGTGAGGATGACGGGCTTGTCGGCGTTCTGGATGAGGTAGGACAGCGCCGCCGCCGAGTAGGCCAGCGTGTCGGTGCCGTGGCAGATGATGAAGCCGTCGTAGAGGGCATAGTTCTCCTGCACGGCCTTCGCCATCATCAGCCAGTGCTCCGGGCCGAGGTCGGTGCTGTCGATGCTGCACAGGGCCAGCGTGTCGGGGCAGCAGAGCTCGTTCAGCTCAGGCAGATGAGCCAGAAGCTCTTCGCTGGTGAGCACGGGCTTGAGGCCCTGCTGGGTGCGGACGCTGGCGATGGTGCCGCCGGTGGTGATAAAAAGCAGACGCTGCTTTGTGGACATAAAAAAGCCTCCATCAGGAAGATTGAATCGCATTCATAGAAAGTATAACACACTCGCCCGCCCTTGCAAAGTGGCGCTCGGGCGGAAAATGGAGGCTTTTGGACTTGGTCATAGAAATCAGGGGGATTTGGTGTATAATAGAGGTATAGAGCGCTGTCACGCAGGGTTAAGTTCTCTTTTGCGCACCAAAAGAGAACCAGAAAAGCACCCGCTACTTTCGAGGCGCGGGAGGCACGAGAAAGGGGCTGCTCGCCCCTTTCAGACCCCGAAGGGGAAGTCGAAGTGGAAAAATGCTAGCCGCTTCGCTAAACGCATTTTTCTCACTTCTCCGATTTGCTGCTTCGCAGCTGGTGTTACCTCTCTGCTGACGGTAAAGTTCTGCGAAAGCCTGAAATCTTCGGCGAAGCCGTAAAACGGCGGAGAGCGAAAATGCGGTTAAGAGATCTTCGTGCGAATGCACGAATCTCCAGCATTTTTGCTTGGAGCCTACTTCTTTGGAATCGTTAAGGGCGAGCAGCCCTTAACTCGTTGCGGGGAGAGTGGAGTCCAGAGGTAGGGAGGGGGGATTCGAAACACCCCTCCCTGCCTCTGGCCCGCGCGGAGCGCATAGCCATTTGACCAAAAGAAAAAACCAGCCCCGCGCCACCAGCGCGAGAACCAGCTCAAAGAAAAAACCAGCCCTGCGCTCTGGCCTGCGCGGAGCGCAAAGCCATTTGACCAAAAGAAAGAACACAAATCCGCGCCGTCGGCGCGCAAAGAACGTAACGGATTTTACGATAATACAAGAAGTATAAGGAGGCCCACTATGTCCAACATCGTCATCATCGGCTCCGGCCCGGCGGGGGTGTCCGCCGCGCTGTACACTGCCCGTGCGGGGGTGGACACCACCGTCCTCACTCGGGGGCCGGGTGCGCTTGACCGTGCAGAGCTTATCCAGAACTACTACGGCTTCGCCGCCCCCATCTCGGGTGCGGAATTGGAGCGTCAGGGCATCGAGGGGGCCAAGGCTGTGGGCGTCAAATTTGTGACCACCGAGGCCGTGGGTCTGACCTATATCGATAAACTCACTGTAGAAACCCTCAATGGAGATTACCCAGCGGACGCTGTTATCCTCGCCACAGGTGCTTCGCGGGCGACGCCCCGCATCCCGGGGCTGGCGGGCCTCGAGGGCCACGGCGTCAGCTATTGCGCCACCTGCGATGCCTTTTTCTATCGCGGCAAAGATGTGGCCGTGGTCGGCAGCGGCGAATACGCCCTGCATGAGGTGCAGGCGCTCCTGCCGGTGGCGGCCAGCGTCACCCTCCTGCTGAATGGTGCGCCGCCGGCGGCAGAGTTTCCGCCGGAGGTGACTGTCCGGCCTGAAAAAATCGACGCCATCCTCGGCGAGCAGAAAGTCACCGGCGTCCAGCTGTCCGGCGGCGATGTGGTGGAGCTGGCGGGTGTGTTTGTGGCGCTGGGTGTTGCGGGCAGCACGGCGCTGGCCCGGAAAATCGGTGCCGCCGTGGAGAACGACCGCATCGTGACAGATGAAAAAATGCAGACCACCGTCCCCGGCCTCTACGCCGCCGGAGACTGCACCGGCGGGCTTTTGCAGGTGGCGAAGGCCGTCTATGAGGGCGCTCTGGCAGGCACCGAAGCCGCCAAAGCGCTGCGGAAGAGGTGATTTAAGATGCCGGAGATCCTGCCTATCCCCAAATGCAGCGAGCACCGCCAGTGTCTCGCCTGTGCCTTCCCCTTCTGGGACAAGCTGACCGCCGAGCAGCAGGAGATGCTCTGCCGCACCACCCGCCTGGTGCGCTATCGCAAGGGCGAGCGGGTCCACAGCCCGGTGGAGAACTGCGTGGGCATCCTGCTGCTGCGCACCGGCCAGTTCCGGGCGTATCTTCTCTCCGACGATGGCCGGGACGTGACCCTCTACCGCCTCTTTGGCGGCGAGATCTGCATCCTCTCCGCCTCCTGCGTTATGGACTCGGTGAACTTTGACCTCTACATCGACGCCGAAGAGGACACCGAGGCCTACTGCATCAGCGCAGGCGTCTTCCGCAGTCTCATGCAGCAGAACGTGGAGGTGCGGTGCTTCGCCTACCAGATGACCGCTGAGCGCTTCTCCGACACCATGTGGACGATGCAGCAGATCCTCTTCATGAGCGCCGACCGGCGGCTGGCCATCTTCCTTGCGGACGAGCTTGCCAAGATCGGCGGCGACGATGTCCGCCTGACCCAGGACCAGATGGCAAAGTACATGGGTTCCGCCCGCGAGGTGGTGAGCCGCCTGCTGAAATACTTCGCCGGTGAGGGCATCGTGAAGCTCTACCGCGGCGGGGTGACCGTGACGGATAAGGACAGACTGACGAAGATAGCACACGGAGAATAAAACAGAAAAGGGACGCTGCGCATATGCGCAGCGTCCCTTTTATCGTGCGGAATTACCCTTTGCACCCCTGCTCTTCCCAGTCGCCGAAGTCGGAGACGTCGGCGATCTTAGTCGGGTCGAACTTACCGTTTTCGTCCTTGGGGGCGACGGCGGGGCCGGCCTCCACGGGGTTCGGGTTCGGAGCCTCGGGGTCACAGACCGGGCGCTCTTCGCTCAGGTCGGGCAGGGTCACAGGCTCTGCGGCCTCAGCGGGCGCTGCCTCCGTCTCAGGGGCGGCGGGCTCCTCAGCGGGAGCGGTCTCTTCTGCCGGTGCGGCGGCTTCGGCCTCTGCCCTGGCCTCACCCTCGGCGTATGCCTCGGCGGTCTTGGCGGCCTCTGCGTCGTCCTTTTCGGCTTCCTCGGGGAACTCGATGGATTCGATGATGGGTGCGGCCTTCTCGTTCAGGAGCTTGTCCATGATGACGATGGCGGCACCGGTGGCCGCCACAGCGGCGGCAGTACCCAGAATGCGGAAGATTGCTTTCATGCCATGACCTCCTTGGTTGTGTTGTAGTTAGGAGAAGGTGACAACATCGTTCAGCGGCTTCTCGGCAGGCTCCACCGACAGTGCGGTGAGCACCGGGCCTTTGCCGCGGTAGATGTTATGGAACTTATAGCCGACCTTTGCGGTCACTTTGACCCATGCCCGCTGCTCGAGGGCCTTGTAGCCGTCGTAGCTGCAGGGGAAGCCCACGAACTGGATGTCCTGTACGCAGCAGGTCATGGCGAACCGGCCCGGCACGAAACTGTTCTTGCCGGCGCGGTTGGTCTGGCAGACCTGTGCAAGGAACTTGACGGTCTTGCCCGCGTACTTCTGGGGCTCGTCCTGACAGTCCATGTACCAGATGCCGTAATCGTCGTCCGGGATGTCGATGACCGGGGCGTTGATGTCGAAGGGCAGGGGGTCGGGGATGTCGTCGTAAGCCACGCTGCCGTCCTTGAACTCGTAGGCGATGTCGCACTTGCGGGATGCCTGACGCACCAGCTTGTGCAGCTCCTGACGGGCGGCGTCGTTGTTGACGGCCTCGGCGCGGTTGAAGACGATGAGCTCACTGCGGGCGATCTTGTCCAGCATCAGCGCACGCATGGAGTTGTCGCGGGCGTAGGTCAGCGCGGTGGTGCCGTCGGCGGTGGCGATGCACTGGTAGACGATCCAGTTTTCGGGCAGATTGTTTGCCAGATCCTGCAGCATCCACATACCGTTATACTCGATGACCACGCGGCCTGCGTCGGCCTCCTTGGCCAGCTTTGCGAGGTTCTGGGGGTTCAGCTCGGCCTTGTCCTCGAGGTTGTAGAGGGTCACGCCGGGGAAGGCGAACTTCTTCTCATTGTACTCTTCTTCGCCCTCCTCGCAGACCAGCAGAAGGGTCTTGTCGCCGGAGTCGAAGTTGGGGTCTTCAAAGGTCTCCTGAATGAACTTGGTCTTGCCGCTCTCGAGGAAGCCCACAAACAGGTAAACCGGGATCTCATTTGCCATAATCTTTTATCCTTTCAGGGTCGGGGCCGATCAGCAGCCGAACAGTGCGGCGATGGCCTTTTCATCCAGCTTGGAGCCGATGACCACCAGCTTGCCGCCGACGTCTGCGCCGCGTGCGCGGACTTCCCACTCGCCGGGAACGTAGTCGAACTCCAGCCAGCCGTCTGCGCCGCCGTCCACGATGCCCTTGGAGCGGAGGATCATGCCGTAATTGCCGGTGTCCAGCTCGGTGAGGGCGTGCTCAATGTCAGCCTTGGAGAACTTTTTGGCCGTCTCGACGCCCCAGCTGGTGAAGACCTCATCGGCGTCGTGGTCATGATGATGGTGATGATGGCCGCAGCAGCACTCGCCGTCATGGTGGTGATGGTGGTGCTCATGCTCGTCCTGATCATCGTCGTCATCATGGTCGTGGTGGTGATGGCAGCATTCGTGGCCGTGGTCATCATCCTCGTCATGATGGTGGTGATGCTCGTGCTCATCCTCATCATCGTCGTCATCATCATGGTCGTGGTGATGGTGGCAGCACTCGTGGCCGTCCTCACCATGGTCATGGTGGTGGTGATGATGCTCTTCCTCATCCTCGTCCGCATGGGCAGCATTGGAAGCCTGTGCTTCGCTCAGAAGCTCGGCAACCAGGTCGCGCTTACCATCCATAACGGAAACGATCTGTGCACCGGTCAGTTCGTTCCAATCGGTGGTCACAATGGTGGCGGTGGGGTTCTTTTCCTGGATCAGGGCAACAGCAGCAGCGATCTTCTTCTCGTCTGCGCTGCCAGTGCGGCTCAGGATAATGCAGGATGCGTGGCTGATCTGGTCATCATAGAACTCGCCAAAGTTTTTCATATACATTTTGACCTTGTTCACATCGGCCACAGTCACAAAGCTGTTCAGGCTGACCGGCAGGGTCTCGCCCACACCCTCAACAGCGCGGGTCACATCACTCAGCTTGCCAACGCCGGAAGGCTCGATCAGAATGCGGTCAGGATGATAAGTCTCCACGACCTTTTTCAGTGCCTCGCGGAAGTCGCCCACCAGGGAGCAGCCGATGCCGCCGGAGTTAAGCCCGTTGACCTGAATGCACACCTCAAGCATAAAGCAGCAGCCAATGCCGATCCAGCCGAACCCGGTTTCAGTA
>ENA-OQKO01000167-OQKO01000167.1-human-gut-metagenome-genome-assembly--contig:-NODE-167-length-77321-cov-4.570977_pt1 | contig 77321 bp, 61 predicted proteins | sample MGYA00242777_ERZ504796 | MGnify/ENA primary metagenome ERZ504796 (study PRJEB26092, sample SAMD00036404) | human gut metagenome | host: Homo sapiens | study: EMG produced TPA metagenomics assembly of... | reverse complement strand
GGAACTGCCGGGGTGGTTTCACTAACGAGGGGAACAGACGCTGCGGCGGGTTTTATATACCTCTTGCTCCCCCGTTGTCACAGAAAATCTTTCCGCACAGCTTCAAGATTTCCTATGCCAACTACACACGAACAGGCGGATTTTGCTCATGCTAAATCCTTCGTTTTGTGTTCCTTTCAGCCCACAAAATCCGCCTGTTCTGCTTCCGCCGAAAAGTGTCTGTCTGGCGTGGGACAGCCCCTTTCCAGCGTCAGCGGTCGCCAAAGGTATAACACACTAGACTTTGCAAGCAAAATCGTGTGCCAATAGGGATGCTGCTCACCCCTATTGGAAACCCGGAGCCAAGGGATTTCACCCCTTTGGATACCCCCATCATTTTCTCACAAATGGTACCCACATTGAAAAAACTGCGTTTTACCATGTCGGACCTTTTCGCGAAAATGCCACAGCACACGACATTCATTTTTGCAGAGGCTTTGCAAAAATCTCAACCTGTGCCGTGGGGTGCCGAGCAAAAATTCCGTGTTTGCCAACACAGAAAATTTCCTCGTCACGCTGCTGCGGCAGAAAAACAATAGCGGACTTTTTGTTGATAGTACCTGGTCTGCTATCTCAAAAATATTTTTCAAAAAATTCCAATAAAAGTGTAGTGAACAGCGTGTAACCCCGGTGTATTAGGGTGAAAGGCCTTGATACAAACGAAAGGAGTGTGATGATATGGATGATAGCAAAATCATAGAGCTTTACATGGAACGTTCCGAACAAGCCATATCTGAAACTTCCAAGAAATACGGAAGATACTGCCACTACATTGCCTACAGCATTCTGCATAACGATGAAGATTCGGAGGAATGTGTCAACGATACATATCTCCGAGCATGGAACTCCATTCCACCTAAACGCCCGAGCAAATTGCAGACGTTTCTTGGAAAAATCACTCGCAATTTATCTTTGAATAAATGGGAAAAGCTCTCTGCTGAAAAGCGTGGTGCGGGACAAACCTCACTAATTCTCGACGAACTATCAGAGTGCATCCCTGCTGAACAAGATGCAGTAAATACTGTTGAGAATATGGTCATCAGAGATGTACTCGACCGTTTCCTTGATGAACTCCCAGCAGAAACAAGAAAAATATTTGTTCGTCGTTATTTTTATATGAGTCCCGTAAAAGAAATTGCAGATGAATATGGCCTTTCTGAAAGCAAAGTGACAGTTACCCTTTTCCGTACAAGAGGTAAACTTAAATCTGTATTGGAGAAAGAAGGTATAACGTTATGAAAAACAAACGTCTTTTAGACATTTTTGGAGAAATTGATGATCGACACATTGCCGAAGCAGCTCCCGTTGCAAAGAAATCTCGAAATAAGCCAATTTGGTTTAGATGGGGTACAATCGCTGCCTGCATGGTCTTAGTCCTGTCCGTTTGCTTCGGTTCCTTTGCGGTTGTTGCTGAAGCCAAGGAACATAAAGCTGCTGTTCAATTCTTTAATGACTATGGTATGTCTACGGAAGGACTTACTCGTGGTGAGATTAAGGAAGTGTATCGTGATATTACAACGAAGTCGTTCACTTATTCTAAGACCGCCGAAGTGATTCGAAACAGTATTTCTTCCGATAATATCGGTGGTTACGAGATTGTTCAAGACAATCCAACACCAGAGGATATTGAAAATCTTTGGAATTATAAAAATTATACCGGTGGTTTTATTGGTGCCACACAAACAGGCGTACACTATAAATACCATTCGGAATACAAAGAAGATGAATCTCTTGGCTTAGAGGTGCACGATAAGAGCTATCTCGAGAAATACGATGGAGATAACTTGCTTTGGAGTGTTTCTATTTCCGATTTTTGGATTGAAGATTATAGCATCGTATCGGATGGTGTAATTGCCTACGGTAGAACCGACACTTGGTCCAGTACTCAAATTTCCCATGCATGGATGGCTAAAATCGACTTAGATGGTAATCTCGTTTGGAAACACATGCTCAATAACGGATTTGACGATGAATACATCGCTTCCGTTGGAAAATGCTGATGGCAGCTATGCCGTAATCAGCCGTGGTGATCTGAAATATTTCTGTCTTAGCCAGTATACGGTGGATGGAAAAGAAACCTACTTCCATAAAACCGAAGTAGGTAACTACGGGATTTGGAATGCAGCTCGGTTTGAAGATGGTTACATGGTTCAGCTCGGTAGCTATATGACGAATGAGCACGCAAAAATCGTTAAGGTTGACCGCGAAGGTAATATTACAGAGTCCTTCTCCTATGGCGATGAAGATTCTTACTATTACATTACCGATATGATTGAATATAACGGAAATATCTATTTGTCTGCGTACGCTGTTCCGAGACTTGCTAATGAAGATCAGAGTGCAGGCGGTAGATATGAAATTGCCGGAGTATTGAATTATCTGTTTGATAATAACATCTGGGAAATTTCCAGTGATGAACTGACGCCTATGGTACGGGACAACTACACCGCAATGTTGTTGGTATGTGAGCCTAATGCAGGGAAACCCCAAGAATACTACTCTGTCAACGGGTCTCTTGGTGGAAAGCTTTCTGTGAGTGATACGGGAAATCTACTTTGGGATGTAGAAAGCATTACCTCCACATTCTTCTCTCCCGCAACAAGTTCCTTCACAATTGGCGGCACAAGCTATGTATTCCGATACACTTTTGATACTTCTGGAATGCTGATTAGCCAGGAGAAAACAGGTGAGGTTGTGAATTACAGAAGATAATCAAGTTAAAATATGGCTGAAAACACAGCCCGTAGGATTTTGACGTCCTACGGGCTGTTTCCATGTCAGCTATCCAACGGCTTATACTGCGTGACCGCTTTCAGATACTTCTCCGGATCGCCGTTCAGTATCAGATCGGCGTACTCCAACGGCGCATTGTAGATCAGCCAGTCCAACTCTGACCGCTGATACATATTGTCGGCAACCTCGTTCTCCACTGCAATAGTATCAATCGCAATCATGCTGCCATCGGCGAATTTCAGTTCTACACAGCAGTTATCCATATTGTAGGCACAAGATATTAAGGTTTTCATGGTATGTCCTCCGTAATTCTGCGCTGACAGACCGTTACATGCCGGGAGTTTATACATTCGTTATGCAGATGTATACGATGGAATTATGCCATCCAAGAAGGCTCGCAAAAGCATATAAGAGCTACTCCAGAGAGATTATTCTGGAAATTGATAAAAACAGAGGATTTTTTGAATTAAAGAGAACGAAAATGACTCCCAAAAAGCCGTTGTGGTATCAGGATACTAAAAATGAACTCCCTTTTCGGAAAAGTGTTCCCGCTGTTCATTTCCCTAATTTTAGTGTATATTCATACATTTTTTAATTTTTCGAGCAATTTGAGCAACTGTATCTTGGATTTTGCCTACTGAATATTGAGAAAATTTAGGCTGAGAATTGAAAAAGGCTATCCCTTTATTGAGACAGCCTTTTGAATTTAATTCGACTTATCTATCGTTTATTCTCTCATTCAGATTCTTCTCTGTATTCAAAGACGAACCACTTTTCATTCATATAAATTTCTATTGTATCGTCTGCCCCATACTGATAACCAAATCCACTTCCAAAATTAGACTGACTATCTTCTGTTGGTATTTCAGTTCCATCGACAGTTGATGTTATTTCTCCATCCATAGTGCCACAACGTGCATCCATGATGCTTTCTCTCCCTGTATCGTAGTATAATTTACCATCTATTCTTACCATAGGTATTCTATCCCACATGGCATTTGCTTCTGTCTGTTCTATCACGGTAATTTTATAAACCTCTCCTAATTGTGCAGGATATGATTCCATTATTTCTCCGTTATAGCTAATTTCTACGAAATCTCCAATTTGTAATTCAAGGTTCTCTTCGTTTGATATATAAAACTTATCTGCTGAATCAAGTTCCAAAGAACCATCTACCGGTTTTACTATTATTGAATCATGATTCGTTTCAATTACCGATGCCTGAAATGTTACCATTAGCGGTCTATTATCTGCCGAAGCAAGCATTTCAGTTATACAATTACCTAAAGCAGGCGTTGGTTTATAAATTCCTTGATATGGCTGTTCTACATATTCGATTCCTTTATCTACATAGTAAAAAAGAGTAGTTCCTGCCGCCCCATCACAATTTATATTGATCGTAATAGAATCTTTGTTGACCGGTGCATCATTGATTGATTGCTGACTGGTTGTTTCCATATCCATTAGCATAGATAAAAATTCATCAATAAACTCCGTAGCTTCACCTTCTGTGTTAGGTGACATAGCATATTTGTCACCGTCAGAGACACCAATCGATACAATATCCTCTCTGGCTGGCAATCTAATAGGATTCCCCTGTTCTTTTCTTCCACATGCACATAACATAATTGAAACAAAGTAGCAAAGACAAACAATACTGCATAATTTCTTTTTCATGGTCATAATCCTCCCCAAAATATATTTCGTATTATACGTTATCTAAGTGTATATTTCAATGTGTGGGAAATAGCCAGAACGTGTTTTTATGCATTGTGAATGCATGTTTATAGGCTCGTTTTCAGTGGGTACACAATTCCGAAAAGGGAGAAAATGAATGGATTCAGGCGGAAAGAGGATTCGAGCCGGTTGCCCTGATCCGGTATAACAAAAGAGGTGCTTATCTCGAACTTACGATTCGGGAGATGGATGCAGTGTCAAGAGTCAATGGAGAGGATATGTTCGGACATCCGGCTTCACTAAAATATCTTCACCAGGAAATATTCCGATATGCAGATATAAAAAACGGAAAAGTCCGGATTCCACTGGATGCCTGCTATTATCAGAACTTTGATAATGGTATGCAGCGCGGAAATGTCATGATCACAGTGACCTGTTCGGTAGGGAATGCACATATGCCGGAAAGTACAGCAAGGGTGGTGTTTAAACTATAGCAAAAATACAGGGGAACTATAGAAATCAGGTAACAAGCCTCCGCCGATTGTGTAATCACGCAGTCGACGGAGGCTTGCTTTATAGGAGGAAAGCATCCACTTTTTTAAAGTGAAAAATGAACAAAGTAAATGATAAAAATATTAAAAACTCTGGAAAGCTTTGTTCAGAAAAGAGCCATGACAATGGGAACAAAATGCAAGATTATCGGAATGGTAACAGTGGTCATGGCAATCGGATTTATATGTATGAAGAATGTACCGATTGGCAGAATCTGTATCGCAGTGGTTTGGGTATTTTTGATATACAATAGAATAGATGTTTGACATAAAAAAGAAGCGGTGATAATATAATAATAGAAAAGGTGCTACCGATGACGGTTCGCCTGATTTATAATTGGTTAAAGAATAACCGCTCTCAGTTTCTCAGGCTAAGGGGCGGTTAATTCTTTGTCTTGGAATCATGCTTTCCACGCACGTAACCAAGACTGTAAAAAGTCGCACACAGCGAAATTACTGCGATAAGGTCACTAATGGTAAGCATAAGCAAAGTCCTCCTTTCCAAGAGATTTCGCTAAAAAGCGATGAATCTATGTAATCGGAGCTATGTATTATATACTTTATACTTTACTCTCCGCACAAAGCGAACCGCCATTTCACGTCACGTGAAGTAGCACCTCAGGCATAAAGCCTGCGTTTATTCTATCAAACATTTGTTCTGAACACAAGATGTGTTATCGAAATTTGTAAAAATCCCATAAACCTCTGATAATGAAATGAATAAAGTAGAAAAACAGTAAAAAAACTGAAATGAATTGGTAAAAGCAAATGATTAAAACAAGACTGGTGAGGCATTTATCCCACGCAAAAAAGTATATTGTCTATACCATCCTGTGGCAGTGGGCGGCATTGCTCTCGCAGGTGCTGGCAGTATTTACGATTGCTGATCTGTTGGAGTGCGTGGTCTATCGTGCAGTGACAGTGCCGGTGATCGAGAGGACAATTCTGATCTTCATACTGGTGGTAATCATTCGTTTCCCGTGTGAACGGATGGGGGCAAGGTCTTCGTATCTTGCATGCGTAGATGTAAAGAGAATTTTAAGAGAAAAAATTTATGACAAGATGCTGAAACTTGGGGCATCTTACAGTGAGCAGGTATCCTCCTCAGAGGTGGTTCAGGTTTCGACGGAGGGTGTCGAACAGCTGGAAACGTATTTTGGAAAATACCTTCCGCAGGATTACCATGAAGGTGCTGACTATGCAGCTCAATTCCACAAGCGTGATGGACATTGTAGCATATGGTGGTGCGGCAATTGGTATGGCAGTAGCGGTATCAGAGTTTTTAACAAAAGTTAGCAAGAATTCTCCTTCCTCTACAGGTGGGAGCTTGAATGAAAAAGTAAATTCTACTTTTTAGCTTTCTTGAATTTATGCGGGATTAACTTCTACTTTAGGAAGTATACATCCCGCATTTTTTAGTATATAATGTCTTCATACGGTACAGATTGTACGTTTTTCTGCATGAGAAAGAGACATCTGGAAATAGTGTGCGAGACTAAATTCCACATGTCTGTTGGAAAGACTAAATTCTATGCAGTGAAACTTGCCTGTGCTTACACTATTTTTATTTTACTAATGCTGGGATTAGTGTTACTTCATCTGCCGGGATTTCAATTAATCCAAGAGCTTCATGAAGTCTATTATCCAGCAAGATTCGAGACACCTCATATGGACTATGTCCATTGAGGCTGTCTCGTTTTTCACTATTGATATGATTAAGCAATAACAGTGTTGTTTCTTCTGTTATGTTCTCAAAACTTGTTCCTTTAGGAAGAACATATCTTATGTATTCGTGATTTTTTTCAAGCGCACCCTTTTGGTCAGAACGATTAGGATCACAATAATAAATTCGCGTTCTCATTTCACCGTTATCATCACACTCTAAATTCCATCTATCCTGGAATTCATGTCCATTATTATTACCTCAAATAGTTTTTGAAATAATTCAATGCCAAGGACTTCAGTTAAATAGTCAAAAACTTTATTGACCTCATCCTGAGTTTGCTCTTTCAAAAGGAACATAAGCATTAACTTACAGTTTCTAAAAAGCATCGTCAAAAAACATGGTTTTGTGCCTTTAACACCCTCCACTGTATCCATTTCTACGATGTATGTAGGTTTATTTTTATTTATATATTCTTGAAACTCTTTGTAGCCTCTATCTTTTCTAAATGCACGATCTTTTGTACTGGTGGCAGTTTTTTCCTTCCTTGGTTTGTATACGACCTTACGACGTAAATCCATATTTCTGACTTCGAAAACACCACTATCAATATAGGAGTAAATAGTTCTTCTTGAACAAGCAATTTCCTCTGCATGAGAAGCATAGATATGAGCTATTGATTGTCCCTTTTTAATGAGCGGAGACAGCAGGTCATTTAATTTCTGAATGCTTTCAGGCGTTTGATTAATACCTTCTCTGCTTGTCGTTCTCAGTGTCTCATAGGTATCCTGAGCGTACTTGGATGAATATATTTTTCTATCCATCATGCAGTTCGTTTTCTTTGGACAGCCGTTACATGCATATGGAGGCTTAGCAAGTTTTTCACACTGTCTCGGCTTATAGTGGTTACAAATTTCACTGCATCTTGCCTTTCTGCAGTTAACACATTTATGAGTGCACTCATTATCTCCGCATCCGTGAAGTATCTTGCATACATTGGCTTTCGGTTTAGAGGCATCGTAATTATTAGCGCAGGGTATAGGTGCAAAGGCATCAGGCTTACATTCTTTAATAACAGAATGACGTCTTACCTCTTTAGATATAGTGCTAGGATCCTTGTTTAAATCTCTAGCAATAGTTCTAAATGATTCGTCATTATTTAGACCTTGTTCTATACGAATTCTTCCTGATAGATCTATATGCTTCTGATTGCCTTTTGGTCGGTTCTCATTCATAATAACCTCACTTTCTGCACAGGCAGGCAATCAACTGCATTGACATTGTACAAAAAATGAAGAATAAAATCTATGCAAGAGTTAATTCTACAGACGTAGAATTAACTCTTGCCAGGTAGAATTTACTTTTTCATTCAAGCGAATACATGGAAAAAGAAAAAGGCGGTATCTGTACTTATGGTATTTCTGATTGCCTGCGGACTCATATGTTATACGGCTGCTGTGCGGCAGAAACAGGAACTTCTCCTGTATCAGAGCCGGGTCACATTATTTCAGAGAGACCGGCAGTTTTATACCTATGAAGATGCGAAACAGATGCGGCAGCGAAATGAAGAAGCGGAAGAACCACTCTCTTATGCCATCTGGGGAACGGAAGGAATGCATGTGCTGGAAAATCCGGTTCTGAGGCGCAGCAGTATGGTGGAGATTTATGCTGTGGAAGGAAACAGTCAGTTATTATTTCCTTCGGCTGTGATGCTGAATCCGGCACTCACAGGTGGCTGTCTTCTGGGAGAAAAAGCGGCACAGGAATTGTTCGGTGTATCGGATGCTTCCGGTCTTACGTTTACCATGGATGGACACAGTTATCAGGTGCTGGGCATGCTGGAGCAGAAGACGCAGGGAGCAGTGTTTCTGGCGGAAGATCTGCATACAACGAGGCTGGAACGGATGACAGTAGAGATATCAGATCATATGACATTGTCTGTACTGGAACAAATGGTGGAATGGAAAACAGGATTTGCAGGAACTGCATTTGATGTTCGCTTTATGAACAGTATAACCAGTCTGTTCAGTGTCATTTTCTGTATTTTGTTATGGATATGGCTGATCCGTCTGTTGTTGGGCGAATGGAAAGGCTACCGGGTGCAGTATATGGCACAGGCACAATATTATAAAGACGGATATCGGATTGCACCTGCTTATATAAAAGGAACAATAGTCAGAATCACCTGTATTACAAGTGGAGTTTTGCTGATGGTGATTTTCCTGCATTCTTATGTGAAGATACCGGAAGATATGATTCCTACAAAATGGTCCGATTTTGCATTTTGGAGCGGATGGTTTGCGGATAAGTCAGAGCGGATGTCTGACTGGATACGGTGTGTGAAGTATGCTCCGGAACTGCGATATTTGGAACAGACAGGAAAGATAATGGTGTATTTCCTTAGTGCTGGTTTATGCTATTTTGGGATACGTTTGTGTGTGTTTGTAATGAAACGAAATAATAAAAATAATGAGATTTAAATGGATTTTACTGAAATTTAGAAATTTATGCTTTGAGAAAGATGGTGTTGAAAATGAGCAAATCATGGAAATCCGGTAGTTTGGAGGTGTAGAGAATATCAAAGAAGCTCTCTACCAAAAACAAAAATGTTAAGTAGAAAGAGCTTCTTTGATGAACGTATCGTATTGGAAGAAAGATATCATAATTGCTCATATGGGATGATTAGCAGAATCTATGACGTAAATTTCCATTTGCATGATCATATTCTGCCTGCATAGCTTTTCCGAAAAGTGTTTTCTGGTCTCTTCTCCAAACTTCTTTCAAATCATGCTGCTGAGCTGTCAATTTCAGTGTCAGGTTATTTGTGCTTAAAACCTGTCTTGTGCTCATTTTCTGTCCTCTGTTGTATAATCTTTTTAATAATTTCATTGTCATTGTTATGTCCTCCTTATATGATGAAAAATTGAATTGTTCGTGTGTTCCTTTGTTGATCTTATTATATGATATATAATAAAAGAAGTAAAGCTACTGTATCTTAGCAATATATTAAGTAAAACTTAATGATTGAAAACGCAGTATTATAAAAAACACTTGTTACACGGTACTTAATACTTGTGATAATGGCAACTATCTACTATAATATAAAGAAAATATGATGCTAGGGTCAAAAGCCTGAAACCACGATGTACTTGCACAGGAGTGGTTTCAGGCTTTTGACCCATCCGTGTAATCATATATGAGGTTACATGAAGTTCAATTAGGAGGACAATATGGATATAAAAGAATGCTATCGGAAAATGGGAGGAGATTTTGACGATGTAATGCAGCGTCTGGGAAACGAAAGTTTTATCCAGCGCTTTGTAATTCGTTTTTTAGATGATCCCAGTTTTCAAATGATAAAAGATGGAATTGAAAAGAAGGATGCTGAACTGGCTTTTCGTGGGGCACATACATTAAAGGGGGTATGTTCAAATCTTGGATTTTCAAAACTGTGTGATCTAAGCTCACAGTTGACGGAGATTTTACGTGGAAGAGAATTGAAGGGCTATGAAGCTGTACTGGCGCAAACCGAGAAGCAATACCAGATTACGGTAGAGGCAATCAGGGAATTAGGGCAATAACATGGATTCAGAGATAAAAATGACAATGGAACAGGCACGAAAGCAAATGGAAACTTTTCGTCAGTTGTTTCATGAAGTACGTTTATTAAATGCATCGGATTTGGGAGTAGAAACCGGAGACAGTGGAGAGCCGAACATATGGAAGACAAGCTGTGAATGCAGATCGTGCCTGGGACAAAAAAGCTTTGAAGAGGCGTGTATTGCGAGAAAAGTTCTGAAAGAAAAAGGGCAGAAGACAAAGTATGAAAATACGGGGACAGAACTGAATGAAATTATTGTGAAATATGTAGAAGTGGATGATGCTCCATATGTTATGGAATATGTCCGTCGTGTAGATACGGATGCAGTATTTGGGGAAGTAACGTCAGAAAGTGCAAAGACTAATATGACAGAGTTTTATAAGATGCTGTATACGGATGCGTTATCACAGGCATACAATCGCAGATATTTTGAGGACAGGATCCGTAAAAAAGTGGTGACTGCCGGTATCGCCATGATTGATCTGGATGATTTTAAGACGAGCAATGATACCTATGGACATGAAATCGGCGATATTTTACTGCGGGCCGTTGTAGCTACGATCCGAAGCGTTATCCGATCTTCTGATGTATTGATTCGCTATGGGGGTGATGAATTTTTTTTAGTTATTCCCAATATCTCTCAGGAAATGTTTGAACAGAAGCTAAATGAAATTCTTTATCATATTCGTATGATACAGATTCCGGAAAGTAAGAATCTGTATCTATCTGTCAGTATTGGTGCTGTAATGGCCAAAAATCAGGCTGTTGAAGAAGTGATGCCGAAAGCTGATAAGTTGATGTATGAAGCAAAAGAGACAAAAAATACAATTGTAACGGAGTGGGGACGTTCCGGAGACAAAGATGAAATGATACGGTATTCCGGAAGGCATTCACGTCAATGTATTCTGATTGTAGATGATTCTGAAATAAACAGGGCAATTTTGTATGAAATGCTTCATCAAGATTATGATATTCTGGAGGCAGAAAGCGGAGAACGGTGTATCCGGATGCTGGAGGAATGCGAAAGAGAGATATCTCTGCTTCTGTTGGACATTGTGATGCCCGGCATAAATGGTTTTGATGTGCTGGAGCAGATGAATCGAAAAAAATGGATCGAGTTTATTCCGGTTATTATGATATCAAGTGAGAATTCTGATTATTATATGCGAAAAGCATATAATATGGGTGTATGTGATTACATTAGCCGCCCATTTGATATCAAAGTTGTTCAGAGACGTGTAAATAATACCATAAAACTGTATGCAAAGCAGAGACGTTTGACGACAATTCTGACAGAACAGATAAAATCAAAAGAAGAAAGTCGAAAAATCATGGTGGCTATTTTAAGCCAGATTGTTGAATTTCGTAATGGTGAAAGCGGGTTACATGTTACCCGTGTAAATGCGTTGGTAAAAATGCTTCTGGAGCGTTTGCGTCAGGTGACGGATCAGTATAACATTTCCTGGGTGAAACAGGATCTGATCGTGATGGCTTCTTCGCTGCATGATATAGGGAAAATTGGTATTGATGATAAGATTTTAAATAAAAATGGAAAATTAACTAAAGAAGAGTTCGAGGTCATGAAAACACATACGTTGATTGGTGCATCTATTCTGGAAAATCTGGAAGAATATCAGAAAGAACCACTGATTCAGACGGCTTATGAGATTTGCAGATGGCATCATGAACGATATGACGGAAACGGATATCCGGACGGTTTGAAAGGGGACGATATCCCTATTTCTGCACAGGTGGTTTCCCTTGCTGATGTATATGATGCATTGGTAAGCAAACGTGTATATAAGGAAAGTTATACACATGAGACAGCTATGCAGATGATCATGAATGGAGAATGTGGAGTATTTAATCCTGTCCTATTGCAGTGTCTGAAGGATATTGCTACGAATATTCCGGATGAAATTTATAGGGGGGGGTAAAACTCTGTTAAGATTAATCTGATTCGTATGAGAAAGATCTGTATAAGCAAGTTTTCTTTCGCATGATGATAATTTTCCGGAAAATAGGAGAGATAACGGATATGGATTTATTTGATATTGTTGGACCAATCATGGTAGGTCCTTCCAGTTCCCATACAGCAGGGGCAGTCCGCATGGGTTATGTGGCAGGAAAACTGCTGGGAGAGCCGATTCAGAAAGCAGAGATACTGCTGTACGGTTCTTTTCTTGCAACCGGAGAAGGACATGGAACAAGAAAAGCTATTGTGGCAGGTCTGCTGGGAATGCAGACAGATGATTACCAGATTGCGGATAGTTTCGAGATTGCCGCACAGCGAGGCATGGAAGTGGCATTCGGGGAAGCCAGACTGGAAGAGGCGCATCCGAATACGGCAGTAATCTGTCTGAATGGCATCAGCGGAAAGCAGACGGAGGTTCAGATTTCTTCTATCGGAGGTTCACGGATCAGCATTGATAAAATTGATGGTATCAATACCGGTTTTTCCGGAGAATGTCCGACGTTGATCGTGCATAATATCGACCAGCCTGGATGTATCGTGGCGGTAACTTCCATGTTAGCTAAGAAGAATGTCAATATTGCAACCATGCAGGTGTACCGTTCTGCAAAAGGACAGCAGGCGGTGATGGTAGTTGAGTGTGACCAGTTGATTCCGGAGGATGGAATTGTATGGCTTGCCGGAGTAGAAGGCGTACAGAAAGTGACTTATTTCCCGGGACTTACGGCGTAAAACAGATAACAGATAACGAAAAATGGGGTACAGGTATATGACAGCAGGATATCATACACTGAGAGAATTGCAGGAACAGGCAGTTTTACAGAATCGTGAAGTTTGGGAGATTGTCCGTAATGCGGATATGAGTGAGAATGAGCGTAGTGCCGAGGCATCATTTGAAAAAATGACCATCATGTATCAGGCGATGAAGCAGGCGGATGAGAGCTATAACGGTGCACTTCGTTCCGCCAGCGGACGGGCAGGCGGTGATGGCGCAAAATTGCAGCAGTATAATGCACAGGGAAAAAATATCTGCGGGGACTTTATCGGAAAAGTCATGGAGAAAGCGATTAAAATGGGTGAGTCAAATGCCTGTATGCGGCGGATCGTGGCAGCTCCGACAGCAGGATCCTGCGGTGTACTTCCGGCAGTTTTATTAAGCTATGAAGAGGACTTTTCAGCAACGCAGGAAGACCTGGTAAAAGCGCTGTACGTGGCGGCAGGCATTGGAACTGTGATCGCTGAAAATGCATCATTGGCGGGAGCTTCCGGTGGATGTCAGGCGGAGATCGGATCAGCGAGTGCCATGGCTGCAGGTGCGTTGGCAAGTCTTCAGGGAGGGGACGCAGAGACAATCATGCATGCGGCGGCACTGGCTCTGAAAAATATGCTGGGACTGGTCTGTGATCCGGTAGCAGGTCTGGTGGAAGTACCATGTATCAAACGTAATTCCTGCGGAGCAGTGAATGCGGTAACATCTGCCCAGCTGGCGTTGGCAGGCATACGAAGTGCCATCGCACCGGATGATGTGATCGACAGTATGCGGCGCATCGGGAATCAGCTTCCGGCTTGTCTGAAGGAAACCAGCGAGGGTGGACTGGCAGTGACGGAATCGGCAAGAGTATATCAGAGGCATTCAAATAAAAGAAGGATAGGGAAATGATGGAAAAAAAGGAAGAATGTGCAGAGACTGTTCAGAAAAAGAATTTTACGGATGCCTATGTGGCCGCCAGTGCAGATATCATAGGAGACGTTTCCATGGCAGAAGGCAGCAGTGTTTGGTATCAGTCCGTAGTCAGAGGAGACCATGATCGGATTGAGATCGGCGAAGGCAGCAATATTCAGGATGGTTGTGTGCTGCATGCAGATCCGGGATTTCCGGTGATGATCGGAAGTTATGTAACGGTCGGGCATAAGGCAATCATTCATGGGTGTGAGATTGGTGACGGTGCACTGATCGGCATGGGGGCGATTGTATTAAATGGTGCAAAAGTCGGAAAAAATGCAATGGTTGGAGCCGGTGCACTGGTAACGCAGGGAACGGTGATTCCGGATGGGATGCTGGCACTCGGTTCTCCGGCAAAAGTAAGACGGGCAGTGACAGAGGAAGAAATGGAAGAAAATCGAAAGAATGCGTTGGAATATATTGTCTGTGCCAGAGAGCAGTTTGGACAGGATTCCTGAAATTAAGATCGTTCGGAAAATGCTTTCCATAGGCAGATGGAAAATGCATAAGCAAAATGATAAGATAAATATGAAATGACAGAAAACTCACAAAAATATAAAAAATATACAGAAAAAGTATTGACAAAAATACAAATGTGCAATACAATAAAGACAACAAAAGAAGAGAGACAACTTCAGAAAACATTATAACACGATATATAAGTAGAGAAGTTGAATCACATCTTTCGTTAAATAACAACAGGAGGTCAGTCCAATGGAGTAAGCAGATAAATATAATCTCTTTTGACAGAGTTTATCATTATAAAAGAAAATCGGTTAAAGGAGGAATAATCCATTGAGAGGCAGAGATCCATAGTTGGGACAAAAAAGAGAATATAGAAAGGGAGGTTATATAGTGAAACTTCGATTTAACAGGTGAGAGAGCTATCTGATGACGAGAAAGTCGGATAGCTCTTTTTTTGCGTTCATGAGCAAGTAGCGAAAGCGGATTGCGAATGTCTGCTTTATATAGGAGATATAGAACATCTAAAAAAACGTCCTTTTATTCTAAAAAAACTGCCTTTTGTCAAAGAGCTCTTTTTGCAATAATATTCCTATCAGTTATTTACTATGTAGGAAGGTTTTACGGAAAAGAGAGGAGAGCGTATGAACAGAAATTCTAAATTGTTACGGAAGTCTTTGGCCGTAGCAGGGGCAGTAACTCTTTCATTGTCAATGTGCAGTCCGGTGCTTGCGGCGGATGTATCAGCAACAGGAAGCAAACTGACGATCACAGATGTCAGCTATGGAGATGAGAGAGCAGTAACATCTACCGGAAAAGCATCTTCCGTCAGCAGTGTTACTTATACACTGGATGGCAAGAGCTATACCAAGAAAGCAGAAGATGGAAAAGTGCTGACTCTGGTTGTAGATGGACAGCAGGAAGATCTTACAGTAGGAAGCAGTTATGATGTAGACGGTGGCTATAACATCGCAGAAACCAAAGTTTACAAAAGTGGTGGTCCGAGTGCTCCACCATGGAATGGCCCGGATGCAGTAAAATCTATCTACAACTTCCGACAGGCATTACTTGTAAATGATGGAAAAGTTGTAGAGGACGGATCTGTTCTGGATGCGATTTCCGGTGATTATTCAGATACCGAGGCAAACAATGTAACCGTAAAATCAAACGGTGCACATTTTAATGGTATTTACGTAACAGGAAATTCCAAATATGCGATCAACAAAGCAAATGTGACTGCCAACGGCGACGGTGGTGATGATTTCTCCGGATGGGGATCAGCTGTCATGGCAGATCAGAATACAGATGTAACCATTAATGATTCTTATATCAATACAGCGGGAACCATTCGTACTGCAATCTGGGTTGGAGATAACTCCAAGACTACAGTAAATAACTCTGTCATCTATGCCCAGGAGACAAATGATGATTACAATACATATAGTGAACTGGTACCATCCATGATGAAACGTGTACCATTCGCACTTGGTATGGAGGGAACCATCCGTGCAACAAACGTACTTGGTGCAGGTCAGGCAATCTACAACAACAGTATGATCATCTCCACAGGCTGGGGTGCTCTGTCCACAGATTCCGGAACATCTCACAACAATACCGGTACATATGCACTTCAGGTAAATAATTCTGTTTCAGGTATCGGTACAGTAGAAGTGGCACAGGCTGCAAAGAAATATACTGCAACACAGACCGTAAACGGTGTGACTTACGGATACACCATGGGTGGTTCCGGATATGTAACATATGCGGATTCCGGTGTATGGAATAAATACAGCAATGTACGTTTCTACTCTCCAGACTATGTACAGATCCTTGCATCCGGTGAATCAAGTTCAATTTATGACGATTCCTATATGTATTGTGACCGTATCGCATTCATGACACAGCAGGCTGGCGGTGGTACACTGACATTGAAAGACAGTGAAGTGGATACCAAAGATGCTCTGATGCAGATTAAATCCGGTAAGGCAAACAAAGGCTACAGCCATCTTGTAGTGGATAACACAGATGTAGATTTCTCCGGTGATTCCAAACGTACTGACGATGGTATCCTGGTGGAACTGGTAGAATCTGACGATGCAGGTAACCCGGGTGTAACAAGCTACACCATCAATGATGTGGGCGCGGATGCGATCCCGACAGGTAAAGAGATCGATGATTCCAGTGCAACATTCAAAAATGGTGCGTACACCGGTGATATCTGGAACAGTATCTATAACAATAAACAGGCACTGGATGTATCTCTGGAAAATGCACAGCTGACAGGTACGGTATCTTCCTCAGTAGCAGTACATATTGATCCGGAGACAGGTGATGTGGTAGAGAACGGTACTGTTCTGCAGGCATACACAGGATCCGAAAGCGGAAACCATGCAAACTATCTGGCTGATGACGGCACAGGTACGACTGGCGATTATATGACAATCGGAAGCTTCTCTCATACAGCTCACAAGACAATTAATAACCCGGTCAACCTGGATGTTGACAAAGATTCCACATGGACCGTTACCGGTGACAGTTACCTGAATACACTGGATCTGGCAGCAGAAGACTGTATCACAGCAGCAGATCCTGAGACTGTTTACACAACAGCATTGACCGTTGGCAATGTAGCATATGAGTATGGTACATACACCATCAACAACGTAACCATCAAAGTAGAAGCAAGTGATATTGTAATTCCGGATACCGGTATTGCGGCAGAAGGACAGACTTTCGTAAATATCCCATATGTATTCTATGTGGAAAATGAGGATGGTACCTACAATTCAGCAGCTGTAAAAGTAGCGACACTGAATACCCCATCAGGTACGGTACTGTTCAGCGTTGATGTACAGGATGGTTATGAGATCGTTTCTACTACACCGACAAATGGACAGATTGATCCAAGTACTGATTTTGCTGAGTACCCATATGTTCTGAGTTCCACCGGAGGCCCGAGGGATCAGATGCAGGTTGTCATCAAAGTAAGAGCAAAAGGTGCAACTCCGGCACTGGATGGTCTTGCAATGGCAGAAGATGGCAACTGGTACCTGTATCAGAATGGTGTTGTAACATCTGGTTATAATGGACTTGCAGCAAACGAGTATGGCTGGTTCAAAGTAACGAATGGAAAAGTAGATTTTGATTACACAGGCCTTGCAAGCAACGAGTATGGCTGGTTCAAAGTAACCAACGGAAAAGTAGACTTTGATTACACAGGACTTGCAGCAAACGAGAACGGCTGGTTCAAAGTAACCAACGGAAAAGTAGACTTTGATTATACAGGTCTTGCAGCAAACGAGTATGGCTGGTTCATGGTAGTCGGAGGAAAAGTAGACTTTGGCTATACAGGACTTGCATCCAATGAAAATGGCTGGTTCATGGTAATTGGCGGAAAAGTAAACTTTGATTACAACGGACTTGCAGCAAATGAGTATGGTTGGTTTAAGGTAATCAATGGAAAAGTGGACTTTGGTTACACAGGACAGGCATCCAACGAGTATGGGACCTGGAATGTAGTCGGAGGAAAAGTGGTTTTCTAATCCTTACCATAAAAAACAATTATTAAAAAGAAGAAGGCGTCGTATCCTTGCGGTATGATGCCTTCTTTTTTTGGAAAAAAGCAGAGATTTTCATTTGAAAGTAAAGTTTTTTACAAAAGCTTTACTTTCTTTTTGCATGAATCGGATAGTATGAAAAACAGATTCGGGATAAAGTATACCGCGTAAGGCAAACAAGAAATAACTTGCCAACACAATTAAAAATAAGATAGACAGGACAATGATTGTAAAAAGGAGAGAATAAGATGAAATTAAAAAAAATGATGGCGCTTGTACTTTGCGCAATAACAGTAGCAGGACTTGGACTTACAGGATGTGGAAACAGCAGTGACAACAGCGCAGCAGGTGATGCAACAAGCGCAGCAAAAGAGAGCAGTGATGCAGGAAAGACAGACGCATCTGATTTTTCCGGAAATATCACAGTATTATCCCGTGAGGATGGTTCCGGTACAAGAGGTGCTTTCATCGAGCTGTTTGGAATTGAAGAGAAAAATGAAGCAGGCGAGAAAGAGGACATGACAACCGTAGATGCAACCATCACAAACAACACAGAGGTTATGATGTCTACGGTAGCCGGTAACGAATATGCAATCGGTTACTGCTCCCTCGGTTCTTTGAATGATACAGTTAAAGCTGTAAAAATCGACGGTGCTGAAGCAACCACAGAGAACGTATCCAACGGATCTTACAAAGTATCCAGACCGTTCAACATTATCACAAAAGATACTGTAAGTGATGTGGCACAGGACTTTATCAACTATATCATGAGTGCGGATGGTCAGGAAGTAATTTCCAATGACGGATATATTTCCGTGGCAGAAGGTGAGGCATTTACCTCTACAGGAGCAAGCGGAAAAATCACAATTGATGGTTCTTCCAGTGTATCACCGGTTATGGAGAAACTGGTAGAGGCTTACAAAAAAGTAAATCCGAATGCAGAAATTGAGCAGCAGACAACGGATTCAACAACAGGTATCACATCTGCAATTGACGGAAAATGTGATATCGGAATGGCTTCCCGTGATCTGAAAGAAGAAGAGACAGGTGTAAAAGCTACCAAGATTGCACTTGATGGTATCGCAGTTATCGTAAACAATGATAACCCAACCGATGAGATCAGTTCTGATATGGTAAAACAGATCTTCACCGGTGAAGTTACAAAATGGCAGGATGTAAAATAATTGATTCAGTAAAATAATGATTTCAGAACTACATTTGTTATAGAAAAGTTCCTATGTTCTGAATGACTATGATATATGCGTCATGAAAGATTCGAATCTCCGCTTTGCACAGGAAGGGTCTGCATGGCGCATTCCCGCAGGGAGAAATAAAATATATGAAACGAAAAGAAAAAGTGTTTGAAATCATTTTTCTGTTAGTTGCCTGTATTTCCATTGTGGCAGTAGCCATGATCTGTATCTTCTTATTTGCAAATGGAATTCCGGCAATGGGAAAAATTGGACTGGGAAAATTCCTCGGCGGACAGGTGTGGAAGCCGGGAAATGATAAATATGGTATCTTTCCGATGATCATCGGAAGTCTGTATATTACAGGCGGTGCCATTGTAGTAGGTGTACCGATTGGTATTTTTACTGCAGTATTTCTTGCAAAGTATTGTCCGGAAGGACTTTATAAAATTATGAAACCGGCAACCGAACTTCTGGCAGGAATCCCTTCTGTCGTATATGGATTCTTTGGATTGATGGTAATCGTACCGGCGGTCCGTATGATCTTCGGAATGGATAACACAGACGGTATGAGTATTCTGACAGCATCTTTCCTTCTTGGAATTATGATATTGCCGACGATCATCGGTGTAACGGAGACGTCCATCCGGTCTGTAAATAACGCCTATTTTGAAGGCGCGCTGGCATTGGGTGCTACAAAGGAAGCAAGCATCTTCCGTTGTGTGATCCCGGCAGCGAAATCCGGTATTTTAGCCGGTGTGGTACTTGGCATCGGACGTGCCATTGGTGAGACCATGGCGGTAGTAATGATTGCAGGAAATCAGCCACGTATGCCGCAGGGAATTTTGCAGGGAGTACGTACACTGACCACAAATGTTGTGCTTGAGATGGGATATGCAACCGGACTTCACAGAGAAGCACTGATCGCAACCGGTGTGGTACTGTTTGTATTTATCCTGATCATTAACCTGGCATTCAGCATCATGAAAGGAAAAGGAGAGAAGGAGTAATGAAAAAGACAAAGAAAAAAATTTATGCCGGCTCTCTGATTTTAAAAATACTGGTTATTCTGGCAGCTGTTTTTACGCTTGTGATGCTTGGTTATCTGATTGTATATATTCTTGCAAAAGGTATTCCGCATCTGACTCCGTCGCTGTTTTCTATACATTATGACAGTGACAATGTATCAATGCTTCCATCTATTATCAATACATTGATCATGATCGGAGTAGCGTTACTGATCGCAGTTCCGGTAGGTGTATTTTCAGCGGTATATCTGACAGAGTATGCAAAAAAAGGAAATAAACTTGTAAAAGTAATCAGAACTACGGCAGAAACTCTGACAGGTATTCCTTCTATCGTATATGGATTGTTTGGTATGTTGTTTTTCGTAACTGCCTGCCATATGTCCTATTCCTTAATGGCAGGTATTTTAACAGTAGCGATCATGGTTCTGCCAACGGTTTTGAGAACCACCGAGGAAGCACTTTTAGCAGTTCCGGATAGCTTCCGTGAGGGAAGTTTCGGACTGGGTGCAGGAAAGCTTCGTACGGTATTTCGGATCGTGCTTCCAAGTGCGATACCAGGTATTCTTTCCGGTGTTATTCTTTCTACCGGACGAATCGCCGGTGAGACAGCTGCATTGATCTACACCGCAGGAACTATGGCAACTTTACCGAAAAATCTGCTTTCTTCCGGACGTACGCTGGCTGTTCACATGTATGTGCTTTCCCAGGAAGGTCTGCATACGGATCAGGCATTTGCCACTGCAGTTATTTTGCTGGTAATGGTACTTTTGATCAATATTTTATCTTCCGTCATTGCAAAAAAAATGCAGAGAGATTAAAGGGATACGATCGGCACTGTAAAAAAATCTTTTGAAATAGTTTTTACAAATACCAAAAGAGAACTGGATGAACATAATTTGCAAACAGCAATATGTGAGAGAGGACAACGAAAAGAACATGTTAAAAAATAAAATGACAATCGAGCATATGAATCTTCATTACGGAGATTTTCATGCGTTAAAAGATATTAATCTGAATATTAAAGAAAATCAGATTACAGCGTTTATCGGACCTTCCGGATGTGGTAAATCCACCTTGCTGAAATCCTTAAACCGTATGAATGATCTGGTAGAGGGATGTAAAATTGACGGTCTGATCGCATTGGACGGCGAAGATATTTACGGAAATAATATGGATGTAAACCTGCTGAGAAAAAGGGTTGGTATGGTATTTCAGAAGGCAAATCCATTTCCGATGAGTATTTATGATAATGTGGCATTCGGACCGAGAACTCACGGTATCCATAATAAAGCACAGCTGGATGAGATTGTGGAGAAATCGCTTCGTGATGCAGCTATCTGGGACGAAGTAAAAGACCGTCTGAAAAAGAGTGCACTGGGTGTATCCGGTGGGCAGCAGCAGAGAATCTGTATTGCCCGTGCTCTGGCTGTTCATCCGGAGGTACTTCTGATGGATGAGTCCACATCTGCGCTGGATCCGATTTCCACATCCAAGATCGAGGATCTTGTTATGGAACTGAAATCCCAGTACACCATCGTTATGGTAACACATAACATGCAGCAGGCAGTACGTGTATCTGATCAGACCGCGTTTTTCCTGCTGGGCGACCTTGTAGAGTATGGTGATACCGATCAGTTATTCTCCACACCGAAAGAGAAAAAGACAGAAGATTATATTACCGGTAGATTTGGTTAATGCAAGGGAGAACATAAAAAATGAGAAATCAATTTGACAGACAGTTAAATACTTTAAACGGTGAATTGATCCAGATGGGGCACATGGTAGAGCAGGCAATCGAGCATGCAATTGAAGCCATGGTACATCAGGATGCAGAAAAAGCAAGACAAAACATGGAATTTGACTCCGAAGTAGATCAGCAGGAAAAAGATATTGAGACACTGTGCATGAAACTTCTGATGAAACAGCAGCCGGTAGCCAGAGATCTTCGTCTGATTTCCGCGGCATTAAAGATGATTACAGATATGGAACGAATTGGTGATCAGGCAGCAGATATTTCAGAATTAGCGTTATGTCTGGTAAACGAAAAAGAATTGCCGATGATGGATCGTATGAAACAGATGTCACAGGAATGCATGCTGATGGTCATGAAAGCACTGGAAGCTTTTGTGGCAAAAGATATTGAAATGGCAAAAAAAGTAATCGCGAGAGATGATGTGATCGATGCTATGTTTGATGATACAAAAAAAGAAGTGATCGAGCTGATCCAGAATCACGGAGCAGGTGCAGAAGTAGCGACAGATCTGCTGATGGTAGCCAAATACTTCGAGCGCATCGGCGATCATGCCACAAATATTGCGGAATGGGTCATTTTTTCTATTAATGGAACCCATCCGACGATTAATCCGGAACCGGTTTTGTAGAAACAGGTGAAACGAAAATGGGATGTTGTACTTTTGTATGACATCCCATTTTGACATCCAAATCATGTAAATAGAATGTAAAAAATTTACATACTCTTTACATTAGAATCTCCTGAATTTTACATAGAGTGATTAAAGTGATACATGTAGCAATATGTTAGATAATAACAGGTAAGTACAGTTGTTTTGCAAAGATTATTTTTACACAGAATAAAATTCAGGAGGTTTCTTTACTATGGACATATTTGCGATTTTATCGTTGATTGGCGGACTCGCCCTGTTTTTATATGGAATGAATGTTATGGGGGATGGTCTGACAAAAGTTTCCGGCGGAAAGCTGGAAAAAATTCTGGAAAAACTGACATCGAATCCAATCAAAGCCGTTCTGCTCGGTGCAGGTGTTACGGCGGTGATCCAGTCATCGTCAGCTACGACCGTTATGGTTGTCGGTTTTGTAAATTCCGGGATTATGAAGCTGTCTCAGGCAGTGGGAATCATTATGGGTGCCAATGTGGGTACTACGATCACATCATGGATCCTGAGTCTTTCCGGCATCCAGAGCAGCAGCTTTTTTATCCAGATGCTGAAGCCGACATCATTCTCCCCGATTCTGGCAATCATAGGTCTGCTTCTGATGATGTCATCAAAAAATGATAAGCATAAAGATGTAGGAAGCATTTTGCTTGGATTTGCAGTGCTGATGTTTGGAATGGATGCGATGAGTTCAGCAGTGGAACCGTTGAAGGATGTACCGCAGTTCACACATCTGCTTACCATGTTTACAAATCCGCTGCTCGGAATGCTGGCTGGTCTGATCCTGACGGCGATCATCCAGAGTTCGTCTGCATCTGTCGGTATTTTACAGGCGCTGTGCAGTACAGGTGCAGTAAGCTTCGGATGTGCGATACCGATTATCATGGGACAGAACATCGGTACATGTGTGACAGCGATTATTTCATCAGTCGGAGCATCGAAAAATGCAAAGCGGACAGCGTTAGTACATTTGTATTTTAATATTATCGGAACCGCATTGTTTATGATCGTATTTTATGCGATCAATGCTTTTGTACATTTTGATTTCCTCGGAGATGCGGCGACACCGGCGGGAATTGCAGTTGTTCACAGTATTTTCAATATAGCAGCGACCATCGTACTGCTTCCGTTTGCAAAAGTGTTGGAGAAGCTGGCTTACATGTCTATCAAGGAAGATCATGCGGAGCGCAGAACAGCTGTTCAGGAGACCGAGGAGGAATTGAAAAAACTGGATGTCCGCTTCCTGGAACAGCCGGGTCTGGCTATCAGCCACTGTATGGAAGCAACAGCCTGCATGGCACGCATGAGTGAGGAAGCGCTGACAAAAGCTCTGACACTTATGGATCAGTATGACGAGGAAAAAGCCGCACAGGTGGAAAAACTGGAAAGTCGTATCGATCATTTTGAAGATCGCATCGGTTCCTATGTCATCCAGATTACAAACCGCAATATGCTGGAGAATGACAGTGCGAAAATGTCTGTCATCCTGCACAGTATCAACGATCTGGAGCGTATTTCTGATCATGCGGTAAACTTAAAGGAAAGCGCACAGGAGATGCAGGAAAAAGGGCTGCAAATGTCCTTTGAGGGAAATTCCGAAATCATGTTCCTGCGCAGAGCAGTGACGGATCTGGTAAATCTGACCGTTCAGGCACTGCGTAATAATGACAAGGAACTGGCAAAAGAGATCGAGCCGTTGGAAGAGGTGATTGATGATCTGAGTGATGAACTGAAACGTCGTCATGTTATCCGTCTGAAAGAGGGAAGATGTACGATTGAGATGGGGTTTGTGCTGACAGATATGACCACCAGCCTGGAGCGTATCGCAGATCACTGTTCTAATATCGGAGTCAGCATCCTGGAGAGCAGTGAGGAAAATATTGGCCGTCATGCGTATCTGAACTCTGTGAAAAAAGAAGATACGAAAGAGTTCCAGGAGCGGTATGAGCATTACCGGGAACTGTATTTCTTTGAGTAGAGGCTGGTTCTTTGCGTTCATGAGCAAGCAGCGAAAACGGATTGCGAATGTCCGCTTTACATTGTAAATCAAGAAATTGCAGGTTTTATAAATCGAAATCGTGGGTATTCTATCCCGGCAGCTGACAAGCGCCTGCCAGGAAAACAATCCCCACGATTTTTTTACATATCTGATATAGCGTTTACCAGTTCTGTTGGCGTGGATACAATCTGTGCCGCACCATTTTCTTTTAGAAATTCTGTTGATTTAAATCCCCAGTTTACACTGATGCATGGGATTCCGGCATTGGCAGCTGTCTGAATGTCAACTTCGGAATCCCCGATATAAATACAGTTTTCCGGTTTCACATCCAGTTCACGCATTGCCTGAAAAACAGTATCCGGTGCCGGTTTTTTATGGATGGACGGAGATTCTCCGATCGCAACCGGAATAACATCATCAAAAAAGTCCTGCCGCAGTTTTTTTACAGCCGCATCGAATTTATTGGATACAATAGCGAGATGATACCCATGTTCTTTGAGACGGTAAAGTGCATCCATGATCCCTTCATATGGTTTCGTATTGTCCAGCATGTGTGCTTTATAATAAATCTGAAACTCTTTCATGCAGGCATCATAGTTCGGATTGCTGCGACCCTGTGGCAGAGATTTTTCTATTAGTACATAGATTCCGTTTCCAACCTTTTCCCGGATTTCTTCACAGGTATAGGATGGACCACCGTATTTTTTCATGCAGTAATTTACACTGTTGGTCAGATCCTGTAAACTGTTCAGTAAAGTCCCGTCCAGATCAAAAATAGCTGTATTTCGTGTTGACATTTTAATTCCTCCTATGTCAGTTGAGCATTCAAGTTATATGTGTGCATCTCGCAGCAAGAATGCCGAGGGCATTCTTGAACATTCTGGTCAGCATAAGCTGACATATATGCGGATAGTTCGTATTTGTTCAAGTCGAACGCATGTGAGACTTGGTGCGTGATTCTGGTCAGCGTAAGCTGACATATTCTTCTCAGAATCACTGCACATCCTCGCGGAGCGTTTATCTCAGTCGGAGATTGAACTCCCACTGAGAAAGATTTGTTATTACTCACCACTTGCAGAAGTGGGAGTCTCAACTCAGACTGAGATGACTGATATCGATGCCATTCTAGCAGAAAAAGGTTCGTTCGTCAAAAATGCTGTAAATGTGTTATACTTAATGAAATGAATAGGGGGATTACAAGATGCAGATTTTATGGATTCGTCACGGGCAGACGCCGGGAAACGTACAGCGGCGTTATGTGGGGAGAACAGACGAAGGTCTGACGGATGAGGCAAAATTACGTTTGCAAAAAAAGCAGGTTCTGATGCAGGATCTGTGCGTGCAAACAGAAGGCGGCAGGAATCCGGAAAAATGGTATCATGCCGGGGCATTTGTACCGGATTTTGTATACAGCAGTCCGATGATGCGCTGCCGGGAGACGGCAGAGATTTTATTTCCCGGACAGGTGTTATGTGTTCAGGAGGGACTTCAGGAGACGGATTTCGGAGATTTTGAATATAAAAATTATGAGGAACTGAAAGAAAATCCGGCGTATCAGGCATGGATCGACAGTGGTGGGCAGATGATGGTTCCAAATGGTGAAAGTGGAGCAGGTTTCCGTCATCGGTGCTGCCGGGCATATGAGCAGTGTGTCCGGGATGCACAGGAAAAAGGTGCACAGCGAATTGCAATTGTGTGTCATGGTGGTACAATTATGTCAGTACTGGAACGATATGGAAGACCGGAGAAACCTATTTATGAATGGCAGATTGCCAACGGATGTGGGATTCTGACTGAGACGATAGAAGAAGGAGGATATCATTATGGTATTCGGGAAATTGGTAAGTGGGAGTGAGAAAAATGAACAGACACGGCAGGTGGCGGATATCCGCAGCCGGGTACTGGAAGAGGAATGTGGGCTGAAGATTGAGGCAGAGCCGGAGGCTTTTTGCATGTACGCCCTTGCATATGAAGGGGATACCCCGGTGGCGACCGGAGGAATTACTTTTGACGGTGAAAGTTACCGGATTCAGGAAGTGGCAGTGCTGCCGGAGTTTCGACGGAAAAAATATGGCGATTTTGTTGTGCGGCTGCTTATTGACAAGGCGATGCTGTCCGGAGCACAGACGATTGAGGCGGATGTGCTGCAGGGAGCGGAAGTATTGTTTCAGAAAGTCGGATTTGCGGAGGCCGGAGCCTGGTATGAAAAAGAAGGCAGGCAGTGGCAGCCAATGCAGCTGCAGGCGGGAAATATCCATAAATGCTGCAACTGTGGACAGTAAGCAAGGGTATAAGTCTGCTTTATTTTTTAGTGTTCCGAATTATATAAAAAGAACGGAAAAAGTGGTCTGAAAAGGCAAGTTTTTTTCAGGAAAAAGCGGTACGATAATGGTGATAAAAAACTCTTTTCCCTTTTAACAGTGTATAACTTCAAATTCCCGTGCCTTCTCCGGCATGGAAATTTTGATTCATTGATAGAAACAAGAAAGATGTGCCATTGATAATTACAAGTGTGTAAGTGTGCGATAGCACACTTTCTTTTGATGGAAATTCAAGTCGAAGGCACGTGAGACTTGACACTATAGGTAACAGGAGAGAATACGGAAAATGAAAAAAAATAGGAAGCAGCACCTTTTACTGGCAGTTCTGCTGGTGATTGTGATCGGTGTTGTGTGCGGCGGTATCAGGACGGTTCAGAGCCGGAAGGCTGCAGAATCAGAGCCGGCGTTTTCACTGACAATTTCGGGAGTGCCCATCAGTGAGGAAGAATATGTACAGTGTATGAAGCGTGTCAGATATGATACGAAGATGGAACTGAAAGGTCAGAAAAAAGACATTACGGAGGACACAGTCTGGACCGAGACATATGCGGACGGACAGACGGGGTATGAAATCCTGGCGGAGCGGACTGTGGAACAGTTAAAGTATATTCATGCGGTATATGATCTTGCAAAAGAAAAAGGCTATATTCAGGATGTAACTTTTACCGGAATGAAACATCGGATGGAACAGGAAAATATGCAGCGGAGTGAAAAAGTAGCCCGTGGTGAGGCAGTTTACGGACTGAAAGAGTACACGCTGGATCTGTATCAGGAATATGAACTGAGTATGATAGAAGAAGCTTATATTCTGGATGAGACGAATGAGGGCATGGGATTGACGGAAGAAGAAATTGAAGCCTACTATAATACCCGTGACTGGATCGTCGGAGAGGATGCAAGAAAGGCAGATCTGTCAGAAGCACGGGCAGCCGTCATTGATGAGATGCGCAGGAACCGTTATCAGGAGCTGACAGAACAGAAAGCAGCGGTTGCAGAAGTAGACGGGGACATGGACCAGTTATCTCAGTTTACTTTGAAACAATTGTAATATCTGATTCATGGGGAATGTAGACTTGCAGAGATGCGCAGAAGAATATGTCATGCATTGCATAACGTGCATCTCGCAGCAAGAATGCAGAGGGCATTCTTGATAAGGATCCACGAATAGATTTCTTTGTTGATATCAGTTATTACAGCCATATAAGAAGAGGAGGAAGACAATGAGAAAAACTTGGGCAGGCAAATTACTCGCAATGGTACTGACCGGTGTTACTGTCATGGGGACCATGCCGGCATATGCAGTGTTTGCTGAAGAAGCGCAGCAGGGAACTACTTATTATGTAAGTTCTCAAAATGGTGATGATGCAAATGATGGTACGTCCGAGAAGAAAGCATTTAAGTCTCTGGATAAAATCAATGACATCACGTTACAGCCGGGAGATAAAGTTCTTCTGGAAAAAGGATCTGTATTTGACGATCAGTATATTCATGTAAAAGGAAGTGGAAGTGCTGAAGCACCGATCGAGATTTCTACATACGGAGAAGGCGACAGACCACAGATCAATGCAAACGGTAAGGGTGTATGGTATCAGGACTACGGCAATCGTCTGGACAATACCTGGCACAAATATCAGGGTAACGTATCTTCCACAATTTTACTGGAAGATGTGGAGTATATCGAAGTACGCGGCCTGGAACTGACAAACGACAGACAGGAAGGCGACGATGACGGCAAAGCATATAATGACTTTAATGTTATGGACAGAACCGGTGTGGCCGGTGTGGCTCAGAACAAAGGAACCATCAATCACATCGTTCTGGATGATCTGTATGTACATGATGTAGACGGAAACGTTTACAACAAACATATGGCAAATGGTGGTATCTACTTTATCGTAGAGAAACCGGATAATGAGAACACAACCGGTATTTCCAAATTTGACGATCTCGTGATCGAGAACTGTCGTGTGGAAACCACAAACCGCTGGGGTATCGCAGCAGCTTATACATATGCATGGTCCCGGTTTACCAGTGCAAAGATTTCGGATGAGATCGCAGAAAAATATGGTTCCACAAACGTGGTGATCCAGAATAACTACATCAAGGGTGCAGGTGGCGATGCTATCACAACCATGTATGCGGACAAACCGCTGGTTCAGTACAATGTTGCTGAGGATTGCTCCCGTCAGATGAATACCACAGACTATTCGGCAACCGGTGCACAGCGTGTGGCGGCAGGTATCTGGCCTTGGAAATGTAAAGATTCTGTATTCCAGTATAACGAGTGCTACAACAACCTGAATTCCTTCAACGGAAACGGTGACGGACAGGCATGGGATGCTGACTGGACAGACGGAACTGTTTACCAGTACAATTACAGCCACGGAAATTCCGCAGGTGCGATCATGTTTTGTGGTGAGCAGGCCATGAACACTACATTCCGTTACAACATCAGCCAGAATGAGCTGAGAGGACCGCTGGATGTACCTGGCAACCCGGATGCACACATTTACAACAACACATTCTATATCAATGAAAATGTATCCAGCATTTTCTACCGTACAGGCGGAAATGCTGTGATCGAGAACAACATTTTCTATTATGATGGCAAGAATCCGTTGCGCCAGAACTGGTATCCGAACGGCAATTTACAGTATGACAACAACCTGTATTATAACTTCGCAAATACTCCGTCCGGAGATCAGAATGCGATTGCTGTAAAAGCAGGTACAAAGGTATTGGAAAATGCAGGATCCGGCCCGGCAAAAGCAGTCAATGCAACTGCCATCAAACATGAAGATCCGAGTGAAAAAACAGCATTTGACGGATATAAACTGGCAGAAGATTCACCGGCGATCAATGCAGGAAAACAGATTACAGATCTGAACGGATATAAACCGGAGCATGATTTCTTCGGTCATGAACTGACAGTAATCCCGGAGATCGGAGCAGCTGAGAGTGACAGCGTATCTGTAGCAGTCGCTTCCCGTGTTTATACCGTGACAGAGGATTCCATCAGCGGACTTTCCAGACGTACAACCGTAGATACATTACTGGAGAACCTGGTTTATGATGCGGCAGCAGAAGTAAAGGTTATGTCCGGTGAACAGGAACTGGCAGGCAGTGATATCGTAAAAGGCGGCGACCGTGTGATCGTATCTTATGGTGAAAAATCCAGAACGTATACCATTACAGCAAGCTCTGACAATGAGTTGAAAGCGTCTGCATATATGGTATCCGGAAAAACCATTGATATTCCGTCCACAGAGAAGAACCCGACCACTGTCAGTGCAGTAAAACAGAACGTAAGTGTAAACGCAACCGCATCTGTCAGTGTGCTGAAAGATGATAAAGTGCTGGCAAATACAGAGACCATCGCAGACGGAATGACACTTCGCATTACCGCAGAAGATGGTACTGTAAACGATTATAGTATTGCAGTAAAGAATGATTACCACTGGGTTGCTGATTATGTCAACGCTCAGCAGGGTAACGTATGGTTTGGACAGATCAAGAACAACAGCACCGATACATGGAAAAACATGACAACGTATGATCCGGACTGGCCAAACTGGCAGGTAAATACTTACTATGGACCTGGTGTAGATGCACCGAACCATGCATCTGCAAACAATACACAGTATCACGGACTTCTTTCCGCTCCGCCAGCAACAGATATCTATACTGCAATGGCATATCGTGTACCGAAGAGCGGTGTGATCTCCATCAACATCAAAGATGATGAGCCATACTTACGTCAGAATGGAAACAATGGCGGAAGTGCAACTATCAGCCTGATGCACAATGATAGAGAACTCCAGAGCGTGGAACTTTCCGTCAGCAGACAGAAAGGCAACTGGTCATCCGTAGATGCACTGGAAGTAAAAGCAGGCGATTATATCCGTGTTGTAGCAAAATCCAATGGAAATCCATCCAGACCATCCGTTCATATCACACCGATGATCTCCTATGTGGATCAGGCAGTGAAAGATACTGTGGCACCGGAGGCACCGGAATATGTAACCGTTACAGACGTAGCGGAGAACAGTGCAGTGATCAGCTGGGAGGAAGCACTGGATAACGTAGGTGTAATCGGATACAACGTATATGTAAATGACAATAAAGTAAATGAAGAACTGATCACAGATACTTCCTATACATTGGAAGGACTGACAGACAGTACCGAGTATGCGGTAACAGTAACAGCAGTCGATGCGGCAGGACTTGAGTCTGAAGCATCCCAGGCAGCCGTATTTACAACCGTAGAAACAGACAGAGAAGCTCCGAGCACACCGGCGAATGTAACAGCCGGCGATATCACAAGAACCGGTGCAACTATCAGCTGGGATGCATCTACAGACAATGTCGGTGTAACCGGATATGATATTTATGTCAATGGTAAAAAAGTAAATGAGGAGCTCATTCAGGAAACAGCATACGCGCTGACAGAACTGACACAGGATACTGATTATGAAGTAGCTGTATACGCACTGGATGAAAAAGGAAACCGTTCCGAGGCAGGTATGGTATCCTTCAAGACAGTAAAAGCATATGCAGACGGTCTTGCAAATGAAGCAGCGGAAGATGGCAACTGGTATTACTACTTAAATGACAAAGTAGCGGAAGACTTTAATGGTCTTGCAGAAAATGCATATGGCTGGTGGTATGTAGAAGCCGGAAAGGTAGATTTTACATTCAATGGATTTTCCGCGAATGAAGCAGGCGTATGGAAAGTAGAAAACGGAAATGTCAACTTTGGTTATACCGGTCTGGCACAGAGTGATGATCAGTGGTACATGGTTCAGAACGGACGTATTGACTTCCACTATGACGGCCTTGCAGCAAATGAGTATGGCTGGTGGAAAGTGACCAAAGGTCAGGTAGATTTTACTTTCAACGGACTTGCACAGAATGAAAACGGCTGGTTTGCAGTTCAGGGCGGACGCGTCAACTTTGAATGCAACGGTCTGGTACAGAATGAGTACGGCTGGTGGTATGTAAGTGGCGGAAAAGTTGATTTCACTTTCAATGGTCTTGCAGCAAATGAGTACGGCTGGTGGAAGATCACAAACGGTCAGGTAGATTTTGGTTTCAACGGACTGGCTCAGAACGAGTATGGCTGGTGGTATGTCAGCGGAGGCAAAATTGACTTTGCTTATACCGGACTTGCACAGAATGAAAACGGCTGGTGGTATGTCAGAAACGGCAAAGTTGACTTTACATTCAGTGAGGATCTGCTGATCAATGGAAAGATTTACAGAGTGATCCGATAATATCAGATGTGAGATGCACAGAAGAATATATCATGCATTGCATGATGTGCATTTCGCAGCAAAAATGCCGAGGCATTTTTGAATATGAAAAACTGACTGTTCCGAATTATATAAAAAGGTCTTAAAAAGCAGGAAAAAACAGCAAGCTTTGAAAAATAAAAAACGATATAATAATTTTGAGAAATGGTTCAGATATAGCAAGGAACAGATGAGATTGTTTCATAACCATATCATCGTTTTTTATCCGCGCAGCAGTATACATGAGGAGGAATGCTGCAACGGTGACAAGACATCCGTTTTATGATGGGAACAAGGCAGATGTTTTTCATCGCAGGGCAAAATCGGAGAAATCCGGCAATGTTCGATGAGGTCAGGAATAAGCATATAAAACTATATATTTGAACGGTCGTATCAGGTAAAAGAAATCAGACATATCTGTATTCCGAAAAATTTGGATAGCATTCATTGTATTCGGGGGATTGCAGAACGGTTTGAATTTGTGGAGACAGAAATGCTGATCTTTCTTTTGCCAGATCGGAAGTGCTCTTTCCATTTTTAAATGATTATATAATTCAGGATTCCCATACCTTACTGGTATGGGAATTTTGAATCTTATATATAAAGATATGAATATTTTCCTGTTCATATCAGGGACTAGAAACCTTATGGGGATCAAGTAAGAGGAGGAAAAAGATGAGGAAAAAACTTGTAGTGCGGATGCTTTGCCTCGCAATGGCAGCATCTATGATTGGCACCATGGTACCGACCAGCCTGTATCCGGTTGTTGCTCATGCAGAGACCGCAGGGCAGGAAGCCAGCACAGCAAAAGCTGTTCTTGAAGATGGTATCAGGGACAAATGGACACAGGACAATCTCATGGGATTTGATTCTGTATGCAAAGTGGAAGATGGATGGCTGCATCTGAGATCCAGTGTTGATAACGGAAACAATCCTGGAACAAAACCGGCAATGTTTGTCAACTCCAAGGAGTTTAACTTTAATGAAGCCGGATATTTTGATTTCACGCTCAAACCGGCAAACGGAGATGGACGTTTTGGTGTATATCTCGGATATAACTCAGACAGAGTCGGAATGATGATCGGTTATGATTCCGGCGGATGGTTCTGGCAGAAATACGGGGCAAGCGGAGATCCGTGGTATAGCGGCAGTCGTGTTGCTTCTCCGGCAAGTGGCGTAGAGACAAATGTTCATATTGAATGGACAGCAGATAAAAAAGTAAGCGTTAAGATCGGTGACCAGGTTGTATTTTCAAACGAAGATTTCAGCGGTATTACAGGTCTTGGCAACAAGATTGCGTTCAAGGGCGGAACTTACAGCTCTGCTGTAACAGATGTATATCTGAAAAATATTCACTATACCGGACAGGCAGAGGCAAAAACATATGCTGTAACAGGTAAAGTTCAGGATCAGGATGGAAAAGCAATCTCAAATGCAACGGTAACCGTAGAGGGACAGTCTGTAAGAACCGGTGAAGACGGAAGCTATTCTCTTACTCTGGCAACCGGAAATTATGAGATGACAGTTGCAAGAGACGGCTATGAGACTGTTGTAGAAAATATTGCAGTAACAGATGCAGATACAGTATTAGATACCGTTTCTTTAGTAAAATCAGCAGAAGTTGAGACTGAGAAACTGTCAACAGAAGATATGGATGTGTTTGTATCCAAAACTTTCCCAAGTGTTGTAAAATACGAGATGAAAGGCGATCTGGCCGGTAAAGTATTCTACGGACAGTCAGAAAAGATCAACACAGTCAGAATTAACAACAGAGATATCCAGCTGGATGATGCAGATGTAAAAGCAACATTCGAAGGAAATAAAGCAACCTATGTGATGACAGTGAAAGGTGACAGCGTAGATGCAGTGATCACTGCTGAACTTGTGGCTGAAAAGAATACACTGGCATTTAACATCACAGATATCAAGAACAATCTGGAAGACAGCGTAACCGGTAATCCGATCCAGACAATTGAGATTCCGGATCAGAGTCTGGTTTCTGTAAGAAGTTCCCAGGAAGGTGCCAACTTCAAAGGCGCAGCAATGTCTTCTAATACAAGAATCAGCGGTGATACTTATACAGATGTAACAATGGATACATCTATGAACAATGATTATATGTATGGATTCGTATCTAATAATGAGCTGAGTGCAGGTCTGTGGAGTAACTCCGAGCATGATGGAAGTTCTGTGGCAACATCTGTAACCGGTGGTTCCAAAAATACCCGTGTACAGGCTGTAACACAGAAAAAACAGGATTATGTATCTCTGGGACTGGGCAGCTGTGCATGGTATTATCATCGTGTGGTAACTGATTCTCATAACAGAAACTTCATGGTAACAGAAACAGATATGCCGAAGGCAAAAATCATCATCAGCGGTGATATGAATGATGACAGTAAGATTGACTGGCAGGATGGTGCAGTATCATTCCGTTCTATCATGAACAATCCATATAAATGCGAAGAAGTTCCGGAACTGGTAGCTTATCGTATTGCCATGAACTTTGGTGGACAGGCTCAGAACCCGTTCCTGACATCTCTTGATAATGTAAAACGTGTTGCTTTAAATACAGACGGTCTTGGACAGTCCGTATTATTAAAAGGTTATGCAAATGAAGGTCACGATTCCGCACATCCGGATTATGCTGATATTGGAAAGAGAATCGGTGGCGCTGAGGATATGAATACACTGCTGACCGAAGGTGCAAAATATGGTGCAAGATTCGGTATCCATGTAAATGCAGGTGAGATGTATCCGGAAGCAAAAGCTTTCAAAGATGACAATGTACGTCGTGATTACAACGGAAACCTCCGTTATGGATGGAACTGGCTGGATCAGGCAATCGGTCTTGACAGTATTTACGATCTGGCTACCGGCGATCGTGAGAAACGTTTTGACGATCTGGAAAAACTGGTAGGACAGAACCTTGACTTCGTATATGTAGATATCTGGGGAAATAATACCGGAAGTAACAATGATGATTCCTGGCAGACACGTAAACTGTCCAAAGAAATCAATGATAACGGATGGCGTATGGCAAATGAGTGGGGTGTAGCAAACGAGTATGATGCAACATTCCAGCACTGGGCAGCAGATCTTACCTATGGTGGATTTAACCAGAAAGGTCAGAACAGTGAGGTTATGAGATTCCTTCGTAACCATCAGAAAGACTCCTGGGTAGCTGATTATCCGAAATATGGCGGTGCAGCTATGATGCCACTGCTTGGCGGCTATAACATGAAAGATTTTGAGGGATGGCAGGGACGTAACGATTATGATACATATATCACAAACCTGTTCACCCACGATGTAACAACAAAATTCATCCAGCATTATGAGATTATTAAATGGGTAGACGGTGATCCTGTATCAGCAGGTGCAGCTACAAACTGGATTCCGGAGATGGAGATTACCTTAAAGGATGATGACGGAAACAAACTGGTACTGACCAGAGGATCCAATAATCCGGACGATGATGCATACAGAGAGAGAACCATGACTCTGAACGGCAAAATCGTTGCAAAGGGTGCACCTTCCCGCGGTGACCGTACAGATGCCGATATTCAGAACGGACGGAAACGTGGTACAGAGAGCTATCTGCTTCCATGGATCTGGGATTCAGAGACAGGTAAGAAAGTAGCTGCTGATGATGAGAAACTGTATCACTGGAATACACAGGGCGGTACAACCACATGGGATCTTCCGGAAGGATGGACCAACCTGAAAGACGTAAAAGTTTACAAACTGACAGACCTTGGTAAGACAGAAGAGAAGACTGTAGAAGTTAAAAATGGTCAGGTTACATTAGAGGCTGAGGCTGAGACTCCTTATGTCGTATGTAAAGGCGAAGAAGGAAATATTAATGTAACATGGAGCGAAGGCATGCATATCACAGATGCAGGCTTCAACGGTGGTGTGAAATCTCTGGAAGCAAACTGGACAAAAGCAGGCGACGGTAATGCAGAGATCGCTAAGAGCCAGTACAGCAACCCGATGCTGAAACTCAGCGGAGATATTTCCATGACTCAGGAACTGACAAATCTGAAACCGGGACAGCGCTATGCAGTACTTGTAGGTGTAGATAACCGCAGTGACAGCAAAGCTTCCGTGACTGTAAAAGCAGACGGTAACGTTCTTGATACAAACTATACAGAAAAATCTATCGCAAAGAACTATGTAAAAGCTTATACACACAGCAATTACAGTGCAACCGTAGACGGAAGCAGTTACTTCCAGAACATGTATGTATACTTTACAGCTCCGGAGAGCGGAAAAGTTACTTTGACACTGGCAAAATCCGCAGGCGACGGTGATACATATTTTGATGATGTACGTGTGGTAGAGAACAATGCTCAGAATATTACCAAAGATGAGTATGGTAATGTCGTAAAATTTGAGCAGGATTTCGAGAACAATGTACAGGGTATTTATCCGTTCGTTGTAAGTGGTATCGAAGGCGTAGAGGATAACAGAATCCATCTGTCCGAGCTGCATGCTCCGTATACACAGGCTGGCTGGGATGTTAAGAAGATGGACGATGTCCTGGATGGAAACTGGTCTGTAAAAGTCAATGGTCTGACACAGAGAAATACACTTGCATACCAGACAATTCCGCAGAACTTCCGTTTTGAGCCGGGTGTAACTTACAAAGTAAGTTTCGATTATCAGACAGGAAGTGATGATACTTACGGTGTTGTAGTTGGTACTGGTGAGTACAAAGACGCAACAAGACTTGAAACTCTGAAAAAACAGATGGGTCCGGATCAGGATGGTCATTATGAGCGTCTGATTACCGGTGATATGTCAGGACAGACCTGGTTTGGTATCTATTCTACAGGTACTGCACCGGATCTTCAGGGAACAAGCGGAAGTGAAGCAAACTTCGGCGGATACAAGGAGATCGTTCTGGATAACCTTGTAATTGAGCGTGTAGATGAGGATATCAATAAAGAAACTCTTCAGGGTCTTATTGATAAGGCAGAAGGTCTGGAAAGAACAGATTATGACAAAGATGCATGGAAAGTTCTTGCAGATGCTGTTGTAAATGCAAAAGTTGCTGTAAATAAAGATAAGACAGATGCACATGATATTCAGACTGCTTACTATGAGATGAAAGCAACACTGGATTATATGGAAGGACACAAGCTTGATCCGGAAGCTAAGAATGATATCTCCGTTAAAGGTGCAAGAGCTACTGCATTCAGTGAAGACAGCGGTACTTACGGATCCAACGTAGGAAAAGCTTCCTATGTACTGGATGGTAACACAAGTACGGCATGGATGACAGCTTTCAGTGGTTATGGTACAACAATCAAAAATAATGAAGGATGGATCGATATTCAGTATCCGGAGCCGCATACGGTAGACGGACTTCGTTACCTGCCGGGACCAACACTTGGTGGATCTTTTACATCAATTACCACATATGAGATTTCTGTAAAAACAGCTGATTCTGATGAGTATAAGGTTGTAGCAACAGGTGACTGGGCAAATACAGCAGGATGGAAGACCGCTGATTTTGCACCGGTAGAGAATGTTACAAATATTAAACTTCTTGCAAAAGCTGCAAAACCGACAAACTGGTGGGCAGTAGCAGCAGAGATTCGCGCAACAAGCAAATCAGAAGCAGAAGCAGGAAATAAACCAGATGCAGAAGTAGTAAACAAAGATGCTCTGAATAAACAGATTGAAGCTGTAAAAGCTCTGGATAAAGATAACTATGTAGCAAATGATGCATGGAAGACTCTGGAAGCAAAACTGGCAGCAGCAGAGAAAGTAAGTGCAGATAAAGATGCAACAACTTATGATGTAAAACTCGCACTTGCAAACTTGAAAGACGCACTTGGTGACATTCAGTTACTTGGCGCAGATTACAGCAAAGTAGATGCAGCAATCGCAAAAGTTCCGGCTGATTTAAGTATCTACACAGAAGAAAGTGTAGCAGCACTGAATGAAGCACTCAATGCAGTAAACAGAGACCTTGATATCACAAAACAGAGTGAAGTAGACAAGATGGCAGCAGCTATTAAGAAAGCTATTGCAAATCTGAAGATCGCTCATGCAGACGGTCTTGCAAATGAAGCAGCAGAAGATGGTAACTGGTATGTTTACAAAGATGGAAGCGTAGACACTACTTATACAGGACTTGCAGCTAACACTTATGGCTGGTGGTATGTAGAAGGTGGTAAAGTTAACTTCAACGCAAGCGGACTTGTAGCAAATGAGTATGGCTGGTGGTATGTTCAGAATGGAACCATCGACTTTGGTTATACCGGACTTGCAGCAAATGAGTATGGCTGGTGGTATGTAGAAGGTGGCAAGATCAACTTCAATCATACAGGACTTGTAGCAAATGAGCATGGCTGGTGGTATGTAGAAGATGGCAAGATCAACTTCAATGCAAACGGACTTGTAGCAAATGAGTATGGCTGGTGGTATGTTCAGGGCGGACAGATCAACTTCAACTTCAACGGTATCGTAGCAAACGAGAATGGCTGGTGGTATGTACGCAACGGAATGATCGACTTCAACTTCAACGGACTTGCAGCAAATGAAAACGGCTGGTGGAAATTCGAAGGCGGCAAGATTGATTTCAACTTCAATGGCGCAGCTCAGAATGAGAATGGCTGGTGGTATGTTCGTGGAGGAAAGATTGATTTCTCCTACAACGGAACCGTAAAAGTTGGTGGAAAGACCTACACAGTTACAGGTGGAAAACTGAACGTTTAATACAATGCAGTGATTCGTTTGTAAAAGACAATAAAAGAATACTTGAAAAAGTAAGAAAAATGGGCGTCGCAGGAAAGTGCGGCGCCCGTTTTGCGATATCTGTTTTTTTATCAAACAAATGAAAAGAAAAAGTATCGTTCTTAATAATAATCTTTGATATAAGACTTCCGGTAGCTGGAGGGTGTTTCTCCAATGATGGTCATAAACAGTTTGGAGTAGTGCTGGGAATCTTTGAAACCTACCAGCTGTGCAATCTCTGTCAGTGATTTGTCCGACTGCATCAGTTCGATGGACTTATTGATCCGGTAAATATTGATATAGTTGGACAATGTAATGTTCATATATTTTTTGAACAGTGTACTCAGATATCTTACGGAGATCTGAAGTTCCTTGGCGATATCTTCCTGATGAATCTTGTACATATAATTTTTGTGGATGTGATCCAGAGTATATGCCACATAACTGTTCTGGATATTTGGATCCACAAAATGGTGATCCGGCTGCTTCTTGTCCAGGATATGGAGCATGATATTCATCAGAGCCAGATTGATATTGGCAGCGGAAAACAGGCTGTCCGAGGAAGTGTGCAGATCGATGACTTTCTGCAGACAGTCGTCCAGGACAGAATCAGATTTCTGCTGGTAGTATGTCTTAAAATGAAAGTGTATCGCATGCATCATGCTGATGGGATAGATTCCGCTGTTATCCAGAATGACATTGGCAAAGGTTTCCGGCCGGAAGTGAATCTGCTGGAATTCACAGTCGCTGTCTTTTCCAAGATAAAAGGAATGTACAACGTTAGGGAGAATCATGATAAAATCTCCGGTATTGCATGTGATGGTTTCTGTGCCGATATCCATATAGCAGAATCCGGAGAGAATCCGGTAAAACTCGATCGTTGTATGGATGTGTGCCCCAAAGCGGAATCCCGCTTTTTCCCGGCGTGTCAGTGCACCTGTCAGAACATCCGTGGACAGGGGCAGGGTTAATTGTTTTTCAGTTAAATTCGAACTCATGTCGGAGCCATCTCCTTATCCGTAAAACATAAATTGTTTACTGTGTCTGTTTATTATAGCAGAAAGCCATCCATTTGGCGAGAGGTAGTTGCCGATGCAAGAGCTGTTGTTGTGCTCATTTGTAAAAAATGACTGCTGTTTTCAGACTTTTTCTCCGGATCCGGAAATAAAAAAATCTTGCAAGATGTATAAAGTTAGACTATAATAGTCTTTGTTGCAATGGAGAAATGTTTTTCTCCGCTTTTTTTATGGAATATAGATAGTATAAATTTTTAGGAGGGAAAGTTAGTATGAAAAACTTAAATCGCTGGGTATATGCGATCATCGGTGTTATCACTCTGCTTCTCGCAGGTCTGGTATATGCATGGTCTGTTATGTCCAAATCAATCGGTGCTTCCCGTCCGGACTGGACAGCAGCACAGTTATCTATGACATTTACCATGGTTATGGCATTTTTCTGCATTGGATGTCTGATTGCCGGAATGATGGCAAAAAAAGTCAGTCCGAAGATCTACATTATTCTTTCAGGAATTTTATTTTTAGCAGGATTTATGCTTGCGTCTACAACAGGTGCTTCACCGGCAACACTGTATCTTGGTTTCGGCATTCTGTGTGGTCTTGGTGCAGGATTCGCTTATAATGCAGTTATGAGTACCATGTCTTTGTGGTTCCCGGACAAACAGGGTCTGATTTCCGGTATTCTCCTGATGGGATTTGGTCTGAGCAGTTTTATTATCGGTAAGGTATTCGCTGCTGTTACACCGTCTGACGGAACAGACAAATGGCAGGCAACATTCCGTGTTCTCGGTATTATTATTGTAATTGTAATGGTAATCTGCAGCTTCTTCTTCGTAAAACCGGAAGCTGGTTATAATCCGGGTGCAGGTTCCGCGAAAGCAAAAGCAGTCCGTGAGCCGGCATGTGAAGTAAATACCGGCAAAATGGCAACTATGCCGACGTTCTGGTTCTATTATATCTGGGCAATTCTGGTAAGTGCTGCAGGTCTTGCACTGGTTTCCCAGGCAAGTGGTATTGCAAGTCAGGTTGGTACGACCGTATCTGATGGAAATATCGCGACTGTGGTAGGTCTGATCTCTATTTTTAATGGAATCGGCCGTGTAATCTTCGGTGGATTATTTGATAAAAAAGGTTACAGATTTACCATGATCCTGGATATGATCATTTTCATCGTTGCTGCTCTGATCCTTGTGCTTGCACTGGTAAGCGGTAACTTTGCGTTTATCGTAATTGGATTTGTGGTAGGCGGACTTGCTTATGGTGGAGTTACACCGACCAACTCAGCGATCATCAGTGATTTCTTTGGCCGTGAAAATTACTCCATGAACTTTTCACTGATCAATACAAACCTGCTGATTGCATCTTTTGCTTCTACTATCGCAGGTAAACTGTACGATGCAAGCGGATCCTTCATGACAACGATTTTCATGATGATTATCGTAACCGTTCTTGGATTTGTTGTATCCTTCGGTGTACGCAGACCGAAAAACAAATAAGAATTAAAAATCCTAAGAAAGTGGAGGGACTCTTTTGAGTGCCAGCCACTTTCTTTTTTTGTAAAAATGAGTTACAATGGGCGAAGCCAGAAAACAATATTACAGCCGGATGATTTGCTTAGAAGTATGGCTGGAAGGAATGTGAAAGATATGAAGATAGTTTTTTTAGATGATAATTCAATAGGAACAGACATTGACCTTAGCGGATTTGAGGTGTTGGGCGAAGTGGTCCGCTATGGAAGCAGCAAGCCGGAGGAAGTGCCGGATCGTGTACAGGACGCAGATGTGGTTATCGTCAATAAGATGGAGATCAATGAGCAGACCGTTGGTACTGCCCGCAACCTGAAACTGGTATGTGTAACTGCTACGGGCACGAATAATCTTGACAAAAAGTTTCTGGAAGAGCGGAATATTGCATGGCGGAATGTGGCAGGCTATTCTACGGAATGTGTGGCACAGCATACATTTGCGCTGCTGTTTTATCTGCTTGAAAAGATGCCTTATTATGACAATTATGTCAAATCAGAGAAGTATGTAAATGATTCCATGTTTACGCATTTTGCAAATCATTTTCACGAACTCGGTAAAATGACCTGGGGTATCATCGGTCTGGGAGCGATTGGAAAACGGGTGGCAGATCTGGCAAAAGCCTTTGGCTGCCATGTGATCTATTATTCTACTTCCGGGAACCATATGGAGGAGACTTATGAGCGTGTGGATTTTGACACGTTACTTACCACATCAGACATCGTATCCGTGCATGCACCGCTCACAGAGCAGACAGAGCATCTGATGAATGCGGCAGCTTTTGCAAAAATGAAACAGAGTGCGATTTTTATCAATGTGGGACGTGGGCCAATCGTGGTGGAAGCAGATCTGGCGGATGCACTGGAGCAGGGAACGATTGCGGCAGCAGGACTGGATGTGCTGAGTGTGGAGCCGATGCGTGAAGACAATCCGCTGCGCCGTATCAAGGATAGTGAGAGACTTGTGATCACACCGCATATTGCATGGGCGGCTGTGGAGACACGCAAGCGTCTGATGGAGATTATTTTACAACAGGTGAAGGAGTTTTTTGAACGCAGATAAGCATTCCCCCGCTTCAAGTGCGCGGAGCACTAAGCGGCGGGTGAAGGGGATGCTTATGTCAGTGGGAGTTGAAAGCTCTCACTGACAGATCGCGAAGCGACTGCGTTCATGAGCAAGTAGCGAAGCGGATTGCGAATGTCCGCTTTACGAAGAAGGTAAATAACGAGAACAAAGATTGTTTCAAGTCAAACGCATGTGAGACGGGTTACGATGGAAGGAGAACGGACCTTTATGAAAAATAAAAAATTACTGGCGAAGCTGATCTTTGTGGCGATTCTGCTCCTGATCATCTGGTATACCTTCAAGGATTCGGCAGAGGACATCGTAGAACAGCTTGGAAAAACATCACTGACTGTGCTGGTGGCCATTATGGCAGCGACAGTGATCTATCATCTGTTCGAGGCATGGATCACCTATTCACTGGCTCGCAGATATAATCCGAAATTCAAATACCGGGAAGCAGTTTACTGTGCTTTCTACTGCTCTTTTTACCGTCTGTCTACACTGGGAAGCGGTTCCGGCGTGGCAGCAATTGTGTATCTGGGAAAAAAGGGTGTGGGATATTCGGAAGCAACCGGACTTTACATGATCCAGTACATGGTGCACAAAGTCAGCGTTGCGTTGTTCAGCGGACTTTTGTTCGTGTTAAACTGGAAAGTAATGTCGTGTAATTACAGAGAATATGGCGTGTACCTTGGTCTGGCATATCTGCTGACTGCCATCATCAGTATTGCGCTGATTATTTTTGCCGTGTCGGCGAAATCACACAAACTGATTCTGGCGATCGTGCGTCATTTCAACAAGAGCGGCAGACTGACACCGGCTTTGACGAAACTGGAGCAGAGTTGTGATATTATGGAGAAATCCACATCAAAATTACTGAAGGACGTGCCATCGCTGATTTCCATGGTGCTGAAAAATATGGCAAAGTTGTGCTTCTGGTACTGTGTTCCATTTTTGATCCTGTTTGGAAGCAATGAAATCTCGTTGCTGGATTCCCTTTCCATCACATCTCTGTCTGTCATGACAGCGGCAGTTATTCCGACACCGGCAGGAATCGGAGCCGTAGAGCTGATCATGACGAACCTGTTTGCGGTGCTGGTGGGTGTACACAAAGCGGGAGCGATTACAGTGCTGTACCGTGTGGCAACCTTTATTTTCCCATTTGTGGTAGGTGGTGTGCTGATTCTGATCAGTAAAGTGCTGCATCGTCACAAATAAGATGTGTTTTGGAGTTTTCTTTACGAAAAGAATGAAAGTCGGATGGAGATAGAAACAGATGGAAAAGTCGTGTGGAGCAGATAAACGTATCTGCGCTGCACGGCTCTTTCTTTTTGCAGTGGACTGAGTAAAGCGGACATTTTTGAATTTTTTTATATGAAACAAGACGAAACAGAGGTCAGGTTCGTGTTATCAGTGAAAGGAGTTAAGGGGGACATGAATGTACTTACAAAAGAGCAGATGGAAGAAATCTACCGGCGCAATTGCGACATGGTATACCGTGTCTGTCTGCTTCAGCTGAAACATGAACAGGACGCACTGGATGCGGTGTCGGAGACCTTTGTGCGGTTGTTTCAGAAAAAACCGGATTTCGCAGATACGGAACATGAAAAAGCCTGGCTGCTCCGCACGGCCATCAATTACTGCAAGGATGTACAGAAAAGTTTCTGGAAGCGAAAGCGTAATGCCTATGATGCAGCGGCAGAGCAGATGCTGCAGTCGGTGCAGACACCTTCAGAGGACAGAGAAGTGCTGCGGGCGATATGGAGACTACCTCCTGCACATGCGGAACTTTTATATCTGCATTATTATGAGGGATACAGTATTGAGGAGATTGCAGTAATCATGCATAAAAATGCATCAACGCTGCGATCGAGGCTGAGCAGGGCAAAAGAACTGCTGAGAAAGGAGCTGGGAAAAGATGGATAAACGTTGCAGGAATGCTTTTGATACACTCTGTATGTCAGAGGAAAAAAAAGAACAGGTCTTTGAGGATATCTGTGAAAAATGTGAAAAGAGAAAAACGCACCGGTTTCCGAAAATCGCAGTGGCAGCATGTATTCTGGCGGTGGCTGTTCCGACGGTTGGAATTGCGGGAGAGAAGATATCAGCGTATGTTATGTCTTTGAAAAAGGATCAGATGCATGCGGTATTTCAGATATCAGACAGTGCAGATGAGGGCACAGGAGAGCAGAAGGTGGCATTGGAATATGTGAAACTGAATGTGACAGATCTCGTTGGTTATACAAGGGAGCAGGATAAGGGACTGGATGAAATGAAAGTCATTCATTTTCGTTCCGAAGAATATCCGGATACACAGGGACTGTATATTGAAATTTTGCAGATTGACTGCGATACCGATCAGTTTTATGAGCGTGACATTATGAATACACAGGAGATGGTATGGAACGGACAAAAGGCGGTCTACATGAGACAGAGTAATCTGGCTGAGAGTCAGTATAGCGCAGGTGCAGAAGAAAAAGAAGTCGCTGTTTTTTATGAAAATTATGGCTATGCACTGCTCATTCAGGGCGTGGGAATGGAGAACATGAGTGATCAGGAGTTTCTTACGCTAGTGCAGAACTTTACGCTTTCACCTGCCACAGAAGAAACTGCGGATGTGGTACAGTCGATGTCAGAGTATATCGCGCAGATGAAGCATAGGGAGCAGATTGATGCGACAGAAAATGAAGTGCTGCGCAGTTTCCCAACAGATAAAATGTGTGATGTGGGGGATACGCAGATATATAATGGTATCAGTTATCGTATAGATGCTGTTGAAGTGCGGGATAATCTGAGAAATCTGGATCAGAATGGATACCGGGATGATGTATCGGAAAAACTGAAAAATGGTGTCGGGGTAGATGAAAACATGCAGCTTCAGTCCTATGGGCGTGAAATCATTGCATTCGGGAACGGTTATGACAAGTCGCTCACATATGTGGAGAAAACAGAGCATGTGATACCAAAGCTGGTGCTTGTAACAATGACGATTCAGAATATATCTTATGAAGATGAAGAGGATATGCTACCGGTGGCAAATCCGCTGACGTATATCAAAAAAACTGTTGATCATACAGAGTTTGACTGGCGGGAGTTTGAGCGTGGCGACCGGAATCTTTATTACCGGGATAATATGCCGATATGGATTTCAGACAGCGAGGGCGGAAACTGGTATTACTGTAAGAAAATGAAAAAAGGAGACTGCGTGACACTTCAGCTTGGATATCTGGTAGATGAGGATATGCTGGATGAAATGGTAATGGAGCTGAACTGCGGAGACGGATTGCATGATGGTGCATGGAACTTTATCGATATGCGTTCTACGGCGGAATAGACTGAAAATATATGATAAAATAGTGTAGAGAATTTTGGGTATTTTTTCCTGTGAAGTGATTGTTAGCAAGCCGGACAGAATACCCAGTATTCGTTTATATTTGAATGAATTGTTTTAAAAACCATTAAAACAAGTGTTTTTTGACTTGAAAAACCATCAAAATAATGGTTTAATAAAAAAGAGGTGGTATGTCATATGAATAATCCAAATTTTGCGATTCAGAAATATGTGACCGGTTCAGATATAAAAAGAGTACGAAAGACATTGCGACTAACGCAGAAGAAATTTGCAGAGTTAGTAGGTGTTTCTAAAGCAACGATGGAACGATGGGAGACGAAAGAAGATAAAATTACAGGACCGGTTGTTTTGCTGTTAAAAATATTAGAAGATCATCCGGAGTATGTTACGAAAATACAGATTCCGGATAAGAAATACGGTTTGCGTATGTGGTATATGCATGAACAGGAAATATGTACGCTGATTGATGTAGATGAACTCAGAAAAAGAGTGAGAATTAAAAATTATACAGATAATATTATGTTCCAGGCATTTGGGAACTTGAAAGAGCCGACTTACGAAGATTATGAGGTTTTTTTGGAGTCACGCTGCTTTCCCAAAAGCCGTGATAAAATGAAACTCATTTTAAAAGATCTGGATCTGCCGTTTTATGATCCGCTGATGATTATTCAGAAGACGGAAGGCAGAATGGCAGAAGATCATTTTTGGATTCAAATAGAGAGGTAACAGACCGATGATTGAGTTGTTTGAACAGAATGAGAGAAAAGCAGACAGACAATCCTCCAAGGGAAATCAGCTGAAGTGGGAAAATAACGGAATCTGGTACAAAGCAGATTGTACCGGATATGAAGGACTTGCTGAGTATATAATCTCGCATTTACTGAAATTCTCTTCTTTACAAAAAGATGAATTTGTTCTGTATGATTATGAACGGATAAAATACAAAAATATATTTTATAATGGTGTAAAGAGTAATAATTTTTTATATGATGACTGGCAGATTATTACGTTGGAGCGTCTGTTCCACAATTTTTTCCAGAAGAGTTTGTATGAGGCTGTATGGCATATACAATCTGCATTTTAGCTTTACAAAAAAGGATGTGGAACAGATACTAAATGAAATACCGGGTTACTCTGATCAGGAGAAAGAGAGAGTGCGGGATATTTTATTTGAGCAGATGCGTAAGTATAAATATTTGTTTAAAAATTGATTCACGGTACAAATAGAATATGATACAGCGTAAATTAAAGAATACCGGCTGTTTTTCCCTGTGAAGCGATTATTAGCGCACAGGACAAAACAGTCGGTATTCTTTTTCCATACATCACTTCAACATTTGCTTTATGAAGTGATGTATGGAATCTTATCGTGGCAGATTCCACTCAAAATGTTTTGCCAGGTAACGGATGACAAGCACCAGGCAGAAGCCGGTCAGTGCTGCAGCATTTTCCGGTATGAAATGATACAGAATATAGTATCCGATAATACCGAAGATGCATGCAGTGGCGTAGATGTGTTTTTGCAGAACATACGGAATCTCGCCGGCCAGCAGATCACGCAGAATTCCGCCGCCCACACCCGTGATCAGACCCACAAATGCAATCAGCAGAAACTGATCTGTATTCAGAAAACGGATGGTTGTTTCCATACCGAGGATTGTAAATGCTGCAAGTCCGAGGGTGTCAGACAGAAACAGCAGGTTGTGGTACATAATATCAGTACGGCGGGCGATTTTTTCGGTAACCGCATGGCGGTTGTGGATTTTCCAGATGATAAATACAACCACAGCAGTAATGGATGAAATTACTGTACATTTCGGATTCTGAAACATGGCAGGCGGGGTGTTCCCAATGACGATGTCGCGGATGGCACCGCCACCCACAGATGTGACAATGCCGAGAATCAGAATGCCGAACAGATCCATTTCCTTTTTTATGGCCAGCATGCTTCCGGATATTGCAAATGCTATTGACCCAATGATTTCAAATACAGACATTAAGTTTGTCACGTTAATATCCTCCCCCCCTCTTGTGTGTGCACCTGTAAGTACAATACATCTAACATATCATATTTATTATTTTGCTGTCTACCATAAAAAATACAGGGCTTTCTTGAATGCCGAGGCATTCTTGAATTTACTCAGAATTGTGTATTTGTAAAAACGGCCATGTATAAGTAAAGGATAAACTGGCATGGTCAAAAATACAAAAACTGGAAGTGTTAAAAATACCAATAGACAGGTAAGATAGACATTAAGTAAATCATCGATGAAAATACAAATAACAATAAAATAATGTACAATCAGCTGTTTTTCTGATCTTCATTACATTTGTATCTATAAAGAGAAGCAAAGGCAGTGATTGCGAGATAAGGAGTGTTTGTTATGGACAATCATTATAATCATTTTAAAAAGATTGACGCTCATTCCCACATTGGAAAATTTGGCAGTCCGTTCAACATTGACTTTGATCTGCAGCGTCTGACCGAGCAGATGGAAGCGTATAATATCGAAAAAACAATTTTATGTCCGGCAGGATGTCATCTGAATGAAGAATTGAAAACAGCTTACCAGGCAGCTCAGGACAAGATCATCCCACTTTGCTGGGTCAATGCCAATGAAGGACAGGAAGCGTATGATATGCTGGAGCATTATCTGCGGGATGAGAATTTTGCAGGTGTGAAGATGCAGCCGTTATTTGATGCGTTTACCGCAGATTCACCGATGGTAGATCCGATCATGGAGCTTGCAGAGGCGTATAAGAAACCGGTATTTATCCACTGTGGACATCCGCCTTTTTCCTTGCCGTGGCAGATCGGTCTGTTGGCAGAGCGGCATCCGCATGTACCAACTGTCATGATCCATATGGGTCACGGACACGGTGTTTATATCGATGGAAGTCTGAATATGGCATATAAATATGACAATCTGTTTCTGGAAGTATCCGGAATGCCGATGGGCTGTCAGATCAAAAACGCTTATGACACCGTTGGCAGTGAGCGTGTGATGTTTGGTATTGATTCGCCATTCCACCATCCGAGCGTGGAGATCCAGCGTGTATATTCCTGCGGTCTGAATGATGCACAGCTCGAAGACGTATTTTATAACAATGCGAAGAAATTTATGGAGTTAAAGACCATTTAACAAAAAATGTGAACGCAAAGCGACTGCGTTCATGAGCAAGTAGCGAAAGCGGATTGCGAATGTCCGCTTTACTTTGGAGAAGTTCCATTTTTTGACCCGAATGTAAATGGAGAATGATAAACGGTAATAAGAAAAAGTCAGACATGACTTTTGGGGGCAAATGAGAGGAGAAGACATATGAATGCACAGACAAATGTAAATAATTCCGGACAGAAAATCCGGACCGTAGATATCACAGTGACAGCTGCAATGGCTGCGCTGGTATTTTTAGGAACTTATATTTTTAAAATCCCGACGATCAGTGGTTATGTACATCTGGGAGATTGTATGATCATTCTGACGGTTGCTTTATTCGGCATGAAAAAAGGTGCGGTTGCGGGTGCTATCGGTGGCGGATTATCTGATTTTATCGGGGGATATTTTTACTGGGTAGTTCCGACACTGTTGATCAAATGTATGTGGGCACTGGTTATGGGACTGATCATGCATAAGATTCTGAAAGACAGAAAAGGGGCTTTTCTGATCGGTGCGGTATCAGGCGGTGTCCTTCATATCATTGCCTATACGCTGGTAAGAGCAGCCCTGTATGGCGGACGTACAGCCATTATTGAGATCCCGGCACTGACATTCCAGACAGGCGCAGGTATCGTAATTGGTTTTGTTATTTATATGTTACTGAAAAAATCCGGCGTAGCAGGTCGCTTATCCGGTATGGTAGGTTAAATACAGAATAAACGCTTTACCGGCTCATATGCCCTTTCGAGAGGAAAGGGCATATTTTTTTGAAAGAAAAAATACGTTTCGTGTTGCACGGGCAAGGTTAAGTATGTATAATTACTAAAAGGTGATCAGGGAAAGGTGTGTATTTATGAAAAACGAAATTCAGATTGATTTACAGCCTGTGCAGACAAAAAGAGCGAGTGAAGAAATATATAATCAGATCCGGCAGTTGATTCTGGATGGAGAAATTCATCCGGGGGAGCGGCTTCCGTCTGAGCGAAAGATGATGGATATGATGCATCGCAGTCGGCCGACGATCCGGGAGGCTATGCGTATGCTGGAGCGGGAAGGTTATATCAAGATTTATTCCGGCAGCAGCGGAGCGGTGGTGCAGGAGATTAATGTGGATAATGCGGTGCAGTCTCTTGAGACGATCATCCAGATGAAGCATATGAAGATTGAGGAGATTCTGGAATTTCGTCGTCTGACGGAGTGTGAGGCGGCAAAACTTGCTTCTGAGCGTCGTACTGCAGAAGATCTGGAGAAGATGAAAGAGATTCTGCAGCGTTCCGAGAATGTTCTTGGGGAATCGGACGCATTCATTGCCTGTGATCTGGAGTTTCATCTGGCATTGGCAGATGCATCCCATAACGCAATGTATTCCATTATGATGCAGGTGTGCAGAAATGTGATCGGAGAATCTTTATCCGATATTCTGATAAAAGGCACAGAGGCAGAACAGGAGATGCGTTACCAGAGAATTCTGGATGTACATAAGGAGACGTATATCGCCATCAAGAATCAGCATGGCGCAGAGGCAGCCCGTCTGCTGACGATACATCTGACAAATGCAGAATCTGATTTTGTGGGAAGAAAGTACTGATTAGATAGAAAATTAGTAGAATAAGTCAAAAAGTAAATATGGTAAGGAGAGAAGCATTGATTCTGGCAGAACCGTCAGTTTTGTTGCTTCTCTATTTTTGTGCAAAAGAAGTTGTATTTCTCAGCAAACAGTTCTATAATAGCTATATAACTGGTAAGACCAGACAAAGGGAATCAACACAGAAATAAAGTGCTGCAAAAGTGAAAAATTTTTGAACTACTGTGAAAAACAGTTTCAGCATCTGTCAAGATGATAAGAGGAAATGTTGGTTGAGAGGAGAAGAAGAATGAAGATCGTTGTGTGTATCAAACAGGTTCCGGGTACCAGTCAGGTAGAGATCGATCCGGAAACAGGTGTATTAAAACGTGATGGTGCAGCAGGCAAGATCAATCCGTATGATCTGTATGCATTAGAGACTGCGATGCGTCTGAAAGAGCGCTGCGGGGGAACCGTAACCGCAGTAACGATGGGGCCGCCACAGGCTGAGGCGATGATGAAAGAAGCTTATATGATGGGTGTGGATCAGGCGTATGTATTTACAGACCGTACGTTCGCAGGTGCGGACGTGCTGGCAACCTCCTATACACTGGCTCAGGGAATTACATCCATTTGTGATTATGACATGATCATTTGTGGAAAGCAGACTACGGACGGTGACACTGCTCAGGTAGGACCTGCCATGGCAGAGTACCTTGGAATCCCATGTGCAGCATGGGTTGGTGAAATCACTGATGTAGATGAAGATTTTGTTACTGTCGGACAGGATTTCGTCAATGTACGTCAGCTGGCAAAAATGAAATTGCCATGTCTGATCACTGTGGAAAAAGATATTTACACTCCGCGACTTCCGTCCTATCGCCTGAAAGCAGCAACGAAGGATCGCAAAGTTGAGATGATCACGTTTGCAGACTTTAAGGATCAGGATGTGACACATTATGGATTGAAAGGATCTGCCACTTCCGTAGAACGCATTTTCCCGCCGGAAAGCCACGATGGGCAGATTTTTATGAAAGGATCTGCCGAGCAGACAGCCGGTGAACTGGCAGATATTTTTGCAGAGAGAAAATACATATAATTGTTCAGGCAGAAGCGAAAAATTTGTTATTGCTCATCACTTGCAGAAGTGGGAGCATGTCACGATGTATTCTCGGAAACGGAGGAAAAAGATGGCAACATTAAATTTTAACCAGGATCAGTGCATCCTTTGCGGGCAGTGTGTAGAAAAATGTCCCTTCGGAGCATTGGAGATCCTAGACAATAAGATAGAAATCAATGCATCCTGTAAGATGTGTAAACTGTGCGTGAAATCATGTCCGGTACAGGCAGTTTCGCTGGTAGAGGATGAAGTGAAACAGACAGTGGACAAAGACGCATGGAAAGGCGTTATGGTTTTTGTAGAGCAGGAGGAGAGCGGTATCCATCCGGTAGCGTTCGAGCTGATCGGAAAAGCGAGAGAGCTTGCTGCAAAGATCAATCATCCGGTGTATGCGGTGCTGATCGGCGGCGGGCAGGCAAAGGAACAGGCGCAGACGTTGCTGGAGTACGGTGTGGATAAAGTATATGTCTATGCACATGAAGCATTGGCACATTTCCGCGGGGATGTGTATACAAACATCATGGAAGATTGCATCAAAACTGTAAAACCGACGGTTGTTCTGGTCGGAGCAACTTCTCTGGGACGTTCTCTGGCACCGGCCTGCGCTACACGTTTCCGCACCGGTCTGACCGCAGACTGTACAGTACTGAATATGAAAGAAAATACTGATCTGGTGCAGATCCGTCCGGCGTTTGGCGGAAATATCATGGCACAGATCATTACAACAAATACCAGACCGCAGTTCGCAACCGTTCGTTATAAAGTAATGAATGTTGCAGAAAAAACAGAACCGAACGGTGAGGTCGTAACTTGCGAAGTAACTGATGAAATGCTGGAATCCGGTATGGAAGTTATCAGTACAGAAATTGTGGAAAAAATAAAAGGGATTGAGGAAGAAGATGTGCTGGTTGTTGCAGGCCGCGGTGTGAAAAAACAGGAAGATCTTGCTATGCTGCAGGAACTGGCAGATGCCCTTGGCGGACAGCTGGCAACCACCCGCCCGCTGGTGGAAAAAGGATGGAACGATGTGACAAAGCAGATCGGACTTTCCGGACGTACCGTAAAACCGAAACTGATCATTACCTGTGGCGTTTCCGGAGCGGTACAGTTTGCCGCAGGTATGGATGGAGCGGAGTGCATCGTAGCCATCAATACCGATGCGGAAGCGCCGATCTTCAAGATCGCAAATTATTGTATTACCGAAGATTTATACCGTGTGGTACCGGCGCTGACAGCAGAAGTGCGGGCAAAACAGCAGTAAAGGGGGACGCCGAAAATGGAATATCAGGTAATTACACCGGAAGGTGTGGAATATTTAAAAAGTGTGACAGCCCCGGACCGTGTTTTTTACGGGGATGAGAGCGAATATGATTATGCGCATGACGAGATGCCGGATTTCGGAATCCATGCGCCGGATGTACTGGTGGAAGTTCTGAGCACCGAGGAAGTGTCCAAAGTGATGCGTTATGCCTACGAGCATTGTATTCCGGTAACTCCCCGGGGAGCCGGAACCGGCCTGTCCGGTGGTGCTGTGCCGATTTACGGAGGCATCCTGCTCTGTACGGAAAAAATGAACAAGATCCTGGAGTGGGATCTGGATACAATGACGGTTGTCATTGAGCCGGGGGTGCTGGTTATGGAACTGGCAAATGCCGCACAGGAAAAAGGTGTGTTTTATCCGCCGGAGCCGGGGGAAAAGACTGCTTCCGTTGGCGGAAACGTTATGACAAATGCCGGTGGTATGAAAGCCGTAGGCTATGGCGTTACGAGAAATTATGTGGTTTCTATGGAATGTGTGATGCCAAACGGTGACGTGATGCAGTTTGGAAGCAACGTAGCGAAAAACACATCCGGATATGATATTAAGGATCTGGTGATCGGTTCCGAGGGAACCTTATGTATCGCAACAAAACTGCGCATGCGCGTTATCCCGCAGCCGAAAGTATCTTATACCTTACTTGTACCGTATCCTTCACTGGAGCAGTGTGTGGGAACGGTGCCGAAATTCATCAATTCTGATCTGAATCCGACTGCCATTGAGTATATGCCGAAGTCTTTGCTGGATGAAGCCGCAGAGTATCTGAACAAGATCATGCCGCACCGTACGGCAGATTCTTATCTGATCTTGATGTTTGACGGAAGTACCGTGGAAGATGTGGAGCGCAGATGTGATGCAGCAGCACAGATTTGTCTGGACAACGGAGCGGAGGACGTGTTCCTGTGCAATACCGATGAGCGAAAAGAAGCAGTATGGACCGTGCGAGGAGCGTCTCTTGAGGCACTGAAAGCATCCACAACGGATATGGATGAATGCGATATCGTTGTCCCGAGAAACCGTATTGCAGATTTCTCCAAATTTGCCGGAACCAAGATGAAAGAGACCGGGATCCGTATTTCCATCCAGGGTCATGCCGGTGACGGAAACATGCATATCCAGCTGATGCGTGATGATATGGACAAAAAACTGTTCGGGGAGCGCTGCCCGAAACTGATGGAAGAATTGTATGCACACGCAAAAATCATGGGTGGTCAGGTATCCGGTGAGCACGGAATCGGTCATGCCCGTGTCGGTGCACTGGAGACATTTATGGGACCGCAGATGATCGCGCTGTATCAGGCGATTAAAAACGCGTTTGATGAGAAACACATTCTGAATCCGGGTAAGGTCATCCGTTAAGTATGCGGCATGGCAGCTATGTAAAAAAATTGTGTTGGTAAAATTAAAAAGAAATGCAGGAATTTCCAATGACGGGGTTCCTGTTTTTTCTATTCACGGAAGATTAAATAGAACGCATAAAAACTATATTTCAATGATTTGTGTAATATTCATTATGGTAAAATAATACATACGAAATACAGGAGGAAGATAAGTGCAAAAATAAGGTTTGAACGCAGGTCGCAAAGCGACTGCGTTCATGAGCAAGTAGCAAAAGCGGATTGCGAATGTCCGCTTTACAATAAGCACCAATCTGACTTTGAGCGGGAGAAGGAGTGACAGAAATGCCAAAAGGGAGAAATCATCTGAACACAATCTACATATCGGAGCGTCTGCAGGAATGTCTGCGCCCGATTTCGCAGTGTGCGCTGACTACAGTAACTGCGCCGATGGGTTATGGGAAAACCACAGCAGTGAACTGGTATCTGAGCAGACAGTTGAAGGCAGAACAGGCGGTGCAGGTACGCATCAGCATTTATTCGGATAATCTGCCGATTTTCTGGAAAAGTGTACAGCAGGCCTTTGCATTTGCGGGACTGGATTTTCTGGATGGATGTGAATGCCCGGATGATGTGGCATCTGCGGGATTCCTCATAGATACTATCTGTTATGCACTGAGGGGAAGTTCCGTGTATTATATTTTCATTGATGATTTTCATCTGCTGACGGATGCGCGGGTGGCAGATTTCCTGTGTGATCTGGCAAATCGTCTGCCGGAGAATGTGCATCTCATCACAGCCAGCAGGGGACGGCTGCTGTCAGGGGAAGCAGTACTGCGTCTGGGTGGAAAACTATGTCAGATTGAAATGGAGAACCTCTGTCTGAATCATACAGAACTGTCGGTGTACACCCATCGGTGCGGCATGGAACTGAGTGAACAGCAGATCGACAGGTTGCTGCACACCAGTGAGGGATGGTTTTCCGCGGTGTATCTGAATCTGTGCGCTTTTTCAAAATACGGACAGCTGCCGGATCGGAAATCAGATATTTATGAAATGTTTGCAACTGCCATGATCGATCCGCTGCCGGAAGAATACCGGGAGTTTCTGACGGTCATGGGGCTGGCGGATGAGTTTACGCTGGAGATGGCCCGCCGGATTACCGGGTTGGCAGGTGCGGAGGAAATTCTGGTGACACTGACGGAGCAGAATGCTTTTGTGACCCGTCTGCCGGATAACCGCAGTTTCCGGTTTCATCATATGATGAAGGAGTGTACAGAACGCGCATTTGCGACATTGGAGAAAGGAAAACAGAGGCGCTACCGTAACCGTTACGGAGCATGGTATGAGGCAGAGCACTTGTATCTGCATGCGTTGAAGTTTTACTGGAAAAACCGGGATTATGATGCAATTCTCCGGGTAATCCAGAATGATGCTGGAATTTTGCTGGCCTCCATGAAACCGGCAGAGGTGTCAGAATTTCTGGAACAGTGTCCGGAACCGGTGTTGAAGCAGCATCCGCTGGCGCTGCTGGTGCTGATGCGTCGGATGTTTACCTGGCGGCAGATTCCAACGATGATGAAACTGAAAGAATTGCTGATGGCAGCCATTGCAGAACAGCCGGAGATGACTGCACAGGAGCGGGGCAATCTATTGGGCGAATGTGATCTGATCATGAGTTTCCTGATGTATAACGATATCACAAAAATGAGTCAATTTCACCGCAGCGCAAGTGCCCGGATGTCGCGGCCGGCGATCAGTATCCGCAACGAGGGAGGATGGACGTTTGGCTCACCGTCTGTATTAATGATGTTTCACCGGACACCGGGAGACCTGGAGAAAGAACTGGTGGAGATGAATGACTGTATGCCGCACTATTACCGGATTACCAATGGGCACGGGCAGGGTGCGGAGCGCATTATGAATGCAGAGGCGGAATTTCTGCAGGGTCGCTTTGTGGATGCACAGATCTGCCTGGAAAATACTTATGTGCACATTGCGGAAAACGGACAGGAAAATATGGTACTCTGCTGTGATTTCCTGGCGCTTCGTCTGGCGTTGTGTACGGAATTAAGTCTCAGTTACACGATCGCGGAACGGCGGAAGGAACTGCTGCGCAGACACAACATCACATGGGTGACACTGTTTGACAGTGCCTGTGCATATTATTATGCGCTGTCCGGACAAATCACACAGATACCAGTGCTGTTTCGGGAACATCAGCTGTCCACGGTAAATTTCCTGGCACCGGGAAAACCAATGATGGAGCTGATCGAGAATCAGGTTTATCTGGCGCAGCAGGAGTATGCAAAAGTTATCGGCAGAAGCGAAGGGCTCCTGGCAGTATGTGAAGCGATGCATTATGCACTGGTGGCATTGCATGTACAGATTCAGACAGCAGCTGCGTATGAATGTCTGGGAAAACGCACGGAGGCCAGAAACTGTTTGAAACGTGCCATTCAAATTGCTTTGCCGGATCAGTTTTATCTTCCATTTGTGGAAAATTATGAATATCTGGAAGAACTTCTGCAACGGGAAATACAGACAGCGGATGCGGCAGAGCATGTATTTCTGACGAAGGTTACAGAACTGGGGAAAAACTGTCAGAAACGATGTGGTGCACTCCGGAAAACGCATATGTTTCCGAAAATCGCTGCCGGGCTGACAGAGCAGGAACAGCGGATCATCGAATTGTTGGCAGGGCGGCTCAGTAACCGGGGGATTGCAGGGAAACTGTTTTTGTCTGAAGGAACCATAAAACAGTACATCAACCGGATTTACGCCAAACTGCAGATCAGTGGAGATGTCCGGACAAAACGCAGACAGCTGATCGAATTGCTGACAGCAGAGTGACCAATCAGGAATGAATTACTAACCTTTCGTTAATATCATTTTGGAATAATCCATCGTACAGTATTACTACAAAGTAAATGTGCGATGGATTTTTTGATGTGCACTTGCACGAGAAAAAGTTATTACTTTGTAATCGTGCTTGGCGAATGTAAATTAAATGGAGGGAGAGGTTATGGAAGAACGAAATGCAAAAGTATATTCTGATGAGCAGCTTGCGTCAGAACTGAAAAACAAACGTGCAGCAGGCGGTGGTGCGAAAGCACTGAGCATAGCAGGGGGTATTCTGGTGGTGGCCGGGCTGATGACTACTTTGATCTCTGTGGCGATTTTCGGGGTAATACTCTGTCTGATTGGAGCACTGGTGATGAACAGTCATGAGAAATCCATGAAACAGCAGATCGGGGATCAACTGGTGCGGGGGTTACTGGAAAGCGTGTTTGAAGAGGTGGATTATCAGCCGACGGGACATATTTCCAGAAGTGCCATGGATGCGGCAGTGTTGCCGGTAGAATTTCACACCGTGGAAGGCAGTCATGATGTCAAAGCCGTTTATAAGGGAATGCACATTGAAATGAGCGGTGTGACACTGATTCAGGAAAATGATTATTATAACGACGATGCCGGAATGTGGGAGACCGTCAAAGGGGAAGCGTTCAAAGGACAGTGGCTGGTCTGCGATTTTGGTCATGAGCTTTCCACGGAACTGCGGGTCGTAGCACGCACCGGGATCAAACGTCTTTTTTCCGGTTCTGTGGTAAAAACAGACAATGAGGAATTCAATAAAAAGTTTATTATTCAACCGGAAGAAGAACAGAATGTCCGGGATATTCTGACACCGCATATTGTGGACTGTATTGTGGCAATGTCGTCCGGATATGGTGGGAAAATTTATATGAGTTTTCTGAAAAAAGGACAGCTGCACATTGCAATACAGACGGAGCAGCCATTTTTTACACTGAGCAGAGGAAAAATAGAAGTGGAGGAATTGCGTCGGAGGTATCAGAGTGAACTTCGATGGTTTACCGATTTTCTGGATGAATTAATGTGGGTGGATACCCTCTATCTTGGCCGGGAAAGTTCTGCCTGTGTTCAGTTTGAGCAGGCATCAGAGGAAGAGGAGGAGTTATGATGAAAAATGCAGAAAGAGTAACAGGGACAAAGAAAATGTTTCGGGAAAAACGATTCTTACAGAAAAAGAGACTGCTGGCGGTATTGCTGCTGACGGTACTCAGTATCTGTCTGGTCGGAGGATGTGGAAGCAAGCCTGTATCGACACAGGATGCGGATATCCTGTCTTCTTATATAGGATTTTGGCGCTATGAAGGCACACCGACATATGTGACCATCAATGATCAGTACCAGTGGGCGACCATAGATTTTTACGGCAATCAGCTGGATAGCGGTGTGATCACCACGGACGAGAGCGGTCTGAACCTGAGCCGGGCAGACGGATCCTTTGTATCTACACTGGCAGTGACAGATACCGGACTGGTGGATGGAGGAGGGAATACGCTGGTGCCCAGCGAAGGGTTGGTATTTTTGCCGACGGCAGCAGATGCCCTGAATCAGACCATTGCATTTCCGGGAAATTTTGGAAATGTGACCATCAATTATCCGGCGCAGATGAATGCCTATCCATATGTGTCTTATACAGACTCTCTGGGATTTGATGCACTGGTGAAAAATGGAACGGACGATTACTATACGAATATTATGATCGGTTTTCAGCCGATCGCAGGCTATGACGACAACATGACCAAAGGACTGGCATCCGCACAGCCATATCTGGAAAATATGATGCAGACGTTACTTCAGAATATGTATGGTGCAAATATGACACAGTTCATTGGCGCCAACTGTATCGACGGTGGTGATCATTACAGTATTGTTGGTTCCATGTGGATGAGCAGTGGTATTTTCGGGGATGGATCATCTGTTCCGCTGCGGGCAAATATGGAAGTCCGTTACTATGGCCCGACAGGATATGCCATGGTGATCATGGTAATCGCACCGGAAAGCCGGCTTCAGAACTATGTGGATATTGCAAACAATATGCTGACTACCTGTGCCTATACTGCAGGATGGAGTACCGCACCGAAGGAAGTACCGCAGGCACCGCCACAGGATGCAAAGAAATCTGACAGCGCCAGTGATGACGGAGTCTCATATTACTGGTATGACAGCGACGGTGATGTCTGGTACTGGGACGGATATGAGAATCATTTTATCGGATACGGAGATTCCGGTTATATCGATGATGATGGTTTCTATGATTATTACGATGACGGCTATTATGATGACTATGATCCATGGTCAGATCCGGGTGACTATTATGACGATGATGACTGGGATTATTACGACTACGATGATGATTATGCCTATGACGATGAAGGATGGGGCGATTATTTTGACTGAATGACTGCTTCATGGTATGATAATCATATTGAGTAAGAGACGGAATTTATTGGTTGTTATACACTGTGAAACAGGAGGCTGTTGAGATGAAGGAAATAAATATTCCGGTTGGAATATCTGATTTTAAAGAGATTCGCAAAAATGGTTATTACTATGTAGATAAAACCTTTTTGATCAAAGAATTACTGAAGACAACAGCGACCAAAGTTACATTGATCACCAGACCGCGTCGCTTTGGAAAAACCATGGCAATGAGTATGTTGGCGACTTATTTTGATATAAGAGAAAACAGCCAGGATCTGTTTGATGGTCTTGAAATTTCAAAAGAAACAGATTTATGCAAAGAATGGATGAATCAGTGGCCGGTAGTATTTTTATCTTTAAAAGATATTGATGGATTGAATTTTGAAGATGCATATGAACGATTGGTTGTTCAGATTTCTAACTTGTATAAAAATTACACATATCTGCTTGAATATGACAAAATTGATCCGGATGACAGACAGATTTTTCTTGATCTGAAAGCGGGAAAAGCAGAAAAAGCACAGGTTTTTCAGGCACTTCGTACGCTGATGCGAATGTTGCAGATTTATCATCAGAAGAAGGTAATTTTGCTGTTGGATGAATACGATGTGCCAATCGCAAAGGCCAGCAGTAATGGGTACTACAATCAGATGCTGGATGTAATGAAAGGCATTATGAGTACGGCGTTAAAAGATAATACGTCATTACAGTTTTCTGTTGTGACAGGATGTCTGCGGATTGCGAAAGAAAGTGTTTTTACCGGGACGAATAATTTTGTGACAGACAGTATTACGGATTCCCGCTATAATGAATTTTTTGGATTTACACAGGCAGAGGTAGATCAAATCTTAGAAGATGCAGATGCAGGAAAACATGCGGAAAGTGTAAAATACTGGTATGATGGATATCATTTTGGAAATGTGGATGTTTATTGTCCGTGGGATCTGATGAATTATCTGTGTGATCTGCAGCGTAATCCGGAAGCAAAACCGGATAGCTATTGGAAAAACACAAGTGATAATGCAATCATCCGTTCCTTTATTGATTATGCAGGAAGCAGTATTACAAAAAAATTGGAGACACTGCTTGCAGGAGGCTATATCGTAGAGCAGATTGATGAGAGTCTGACATATGATTATCTGCATTCTTCAGAGGAAAATCTGTGGAGTATTTTGTATCTGACCGGTTATCTGACAACGGTACGAGAAGAAGATTTGTCAACTTCTGTACCGGATGGATTATCGGCACTGGCGATTCCAAATGCAGAGATTCAGGAAATTTTTGAAACTACGGTAATGAAATGGTTCAGCGACAGTGCAAAAACATGGAGCCGACAGATTTTATTCGATGCTGTATGGAAAAATAACTGCAAATTGCTGACACAGGAAATGAATAAACTGTTGCGAAAAACAATCAGTTATCATGACTATAAAGAGGATTTTTATCATGCGTTTCTTGCCGGTATTTTTGCAGGAGCAGGGTATTCGGTGGAATCCAATAAGGAACATGGGGAAGGGCGCAGTGATATCGTAGTCAGTGATATTGTCAATGGGCGTGTGGCAGTGTTTGAAGTTAAAAAGTCAGATGCACTGGCAGATTTAACATCAGATTGTGAATCAGCACTTGCTCAGATTGATGATCGGATGTATGCGAAAGAATTTGAGGATGATTATGATGAGGTGCTGTGTTATGGGATTTCATTTTTCAAGAAGCGTTGTCTGGTGAATGGGATAAACTGTTAGTAATAATACGATTTGCAGTGTAGATGATAGAACCATTCAGACAGGAGGAAATCATGTCAAAAGTAGTGAACTACCCATTGGCTTTAGACAATGGGGAGTTCACTTAAGAAAGCTATTTTAAAATTATATTGCTATTTTTCGTATTGATGAATCATGTAAAGTTGTTTATGTGGTGACAATACAGTATCAGGGACGAAATCTGTAATATCATGAAAACCAAAAATATCGCAAAACCTGAATACATTGGTTTTGCGATATTTTTTTGCAACCAACCGGTAAGTTATGACAATATAAAGGTGTAAGGGTAATTAAGATTACCCAGGGAAGACGTCAGAAATGGGAGTTTTAATTAAAAATGGAGAAACAACAGCTGGAAAAATATATCAACGAATATGGCAGAGATATCTACCTGCTTTGCAAACGGCTGACGCAAAATAAAAATACGGCAGATGATCTGTATCAGGAGACATTTTTAAAATTGTGGGAATTGGATAACGTCAACGATACGGAGAATCCGAAAAGCTATCTGCTTGGTATTGCTGTGAATTTGTGGAAAAACCAGTGTCGAAAGCAAATGTGGCGAAAACAGATTGCAGAGATTGTACCGGCTTCGGAAGAAAGTCAGATTGAAAATTTTTCGGCAGCAGACAGTGTAGAGGATACGGTGATTTCCAATCAGGAGAAAGTGTTGGTGCAGGATGCTGTAAATCGTTTGCCGAAAAAACTGAGGATAGTGGTGCTTTTTATTACATGGAAAATCTGAAAGTAGCAGAGATTGCGGAGCAGCTGCATGAATCAGTCAGCAGTATAAAAAGCAAACTGATGCGTGCGAGGAAATATCTCAAAAAAGAATTGGAGGATTTTGTTTTATGAAAAATCTGGATGATGTATTAAAAAAATCCCTTACTCCGGCTGAATCGGAAGAAGGACCGGATTTCTGGTTGAATCAGAATATTCTGAAACGGGCAGACCGGCAGGAGAAGGGAGCCGAGTATGAAGTGCAGATTGATAAGGTCGTTCGAAGTGCGGCCACACATTCCGGAATTATACAGTTTACAGTGAATCGTGTATCCGGAAAAGGAGAACCATGGTATATACTGACCGGAGATGTTTTACCAGAATATGACTACTGGACGATGGAAACCAGAAACTTACAGGAAATAAATCCGACGGACACAGATGTATGGCTGGCACTGGGACTGGAAAGTTCCGGACAGGAAAATCCTGACTGGCGCATTTATTTAGAAAAAGATGCGAGTGATGATGAGACACAGGTGTTTTACATGGTATTTAACGTGATGGATTCTGAAGAGGAAGATTCAGCATTAAGCCTGGTATTTAAGGAATTGGATAGCACGAAAGATAGCAAAACTGAGTTGGCAAATATCACAGTACCAGAAAGTGAGAGCATTCCGTCTTTGACATGGAAGAATGAAAATGGCGAACAGCAGCTTGCGTTGACCAGTTATGATATGGTGCTCACAAATCAGGGTGCATCCGATGTGGAGCCGGAATATGATGAGATTTCCGTACAACTGAAAGATGGCAGTACGTATGTGATAGAGAGTAAGGCACAGCAGGTGAAAAATGTGTTTTACAGTGAGTACGGCACAAACAATGATGTGTGGATCGGATTTGACCACATTCTGGATTTGGAACAGGTAGAATCTGTGACGATTAATGATACCGTGTTTACTGTGGCTGATTGATATAACGCAGAGTCAGAACATGGATTCGGATGCGGAAACTTAATTAAGGCTACCGGCAGTTACTGCCGGTAGCCTTAAAATATGAACACAGAATAAGCAAAGCGACTGCGTTCATGAGCAAGTAGCGGAAGCGGATTGCGAATGTCCGCTTTACGAGGGTTAAAATGTATAAAAAATGATTAGGAAAATTTTTATGTTAGACAATATAGGTGTAACGTAAAATGCAGAAATTCTCAGAGCGAGAGTTTCTGCATTTTCTGGTAGTTGTAGTAATTATCCGATATCAATTTTACTGTATTTCAATATTTCAAAGGATATTAGAAGCCGTAGGCGCATATCCGGATCATCCAGATTCAAATGATAATCTTCTTCGATATGGTTGATGTGATAAATCACATTGTTGCGGTGCATGCCAAGGTTGTTGGCTACGTCCGTTGATTTCCGGTCGTAGCGGAGGTATTCATAAAGTATCTCCAGCTGTTGCCGGGATTTTTTTGTATCTGTATGCAGCATCTCGAGCAGACAAGGCTCACAGAAGGAAAATGTCTTGTCCGTCTGTGGCGTACTGTCAATCAGATTTTTCAACCAGTAGTCTTCATAAAAACAGTACAGATTATCTTTTTCGGCAAGCTTCATTTGATGGAGATTTTCTGCCTGTTGATAGGCTTCTGCAAACTGTCCGATAGTAGTGAAGGGTTTGCTGAAGTATAACGTGATATTCCGGTCGGAAAAATCTTTCAAAATGTGGTACAGATTATCCTGGAGATAATCCCGGTAATCCATTTTGCGGAATTTTGGAAGATTGTACAAAATCACAATACTGCCGCGGTAGGCAAAAATCCGACAGTTGATCATGTTGTTGCGGAGAAGCTGGATGAAGTAGTTTTCAAAAGACTTCTGTCTGATGTCGGAGTGGAGGCAGATCACGATGTAGTTTCCTTCGTAATCCAGATCATTGTAATAAATTCGTTCCTGAATCTGCGCAGCAGGCATGCCCGGGTTATCCAGAAGATCCATCAGAAAATAATCTGTAACGGAGCGGTTTTTCAGAAAATCGGAGTGCTGTTTTTTCAGCAAATGTTCAATGCTGTTGCAGAAAATCTGATAGAGTTGGTTAATGTAGCTGCGTGGGTACTCACTGGTGTACAGCAGAATGCAGTATACCGCCAGTTCGTTACGGATGTTGATGGCTCGGGCAAAATCAGCATGCATACGGAAATTATCTGGTTCTCCCACAGCGCTTCCGGAGTGGTCCATCTGAGCAAAAATCTTATCTTTTTCAAAATATTTTACAGTTTCCAGATCCAGGTATCCGTTGGAGATGGCTGTCTGGAAAATATGGTCATCCAGTCCCGGGTACATGCGGGAATAAGCCAGCAGTTTTAAAGCCGGATCGTAGATCAAAATCGGACAGGCAATCATTTCTTCACTGATATCGATAAATTCCTGAAAATCTGCATTTCGAAAAATCGCAAAATCAAGCTGGCGTCCCCATTCGATGAATTCTGCGTAAATTTTTTGTAGGGTGTTAAAACCTTCAGCCAGTTCCATATCTGTCTGGATAAAAATCGCCTTCGGATCTATATCGGATATAGAAGAAATTTCCGAGCCAAATACAATGAATGATATATCCGTATCATCCGAAGTGATCAGACTTGTTGCATTTGAGTTCTGCTTACCGGAGTCTTTGCATATTTCAGCAGAATAATAAAATTGATCTGTGACATACAGATAATCCGCAGACAGGCTGTGCATGTGCCTTGGTAAAAGCTGAATGCCCTGTAAAGCATGCTGCATCTGCGCATCAGATATTAATGTCAGAAGTTTTGCATTATTAAATTCTGCAAAAAATTTCGTTAATACCATTTCTAATGTGATCTTCATATTGCATTCCCCATTTTTTATATCTGCTACATTGAGTTCCCGAATAAATGATTTCGTATATTAGTTGCTGATGAATCGTAATTTGGCTTAAAAATAACTCTGTTTTTACGATAATATCAAAAATTGTAGGAAATTACAAAAATATTCAAATAAAAACATACCAAATTTGGATAGAACGGAAATGAAAGTCCTGCTGTTTATTTATATAATTTTCTCAACAAGACAGGAATGGAAGGAGAAGTTGGCATGAACAGAGTATGTGAAATCTTAAATATTGAAAAGCCGGTCATTCAGGGACCGATGGCATGGATTTCAACTGCACCGCTGGTTGCAGCAGTTTCCAATGCGGGAGGACTTGGTGTGCTTGGCGTAGGATTTGCGCCGGAATCGTTTATCCGTGAGCAGATTGCGGAGACAAGAAAACTGACTGATAAACCGTTTGGAATGAACGTTATCATGATTTCACCAAATTTGGAACATGTGACAAAAATTGTGTTGGATGAGAAACCACCAGTCATGTATGCGGATACGATCGCAGGTCTGGATCCAGAGCTTTGCAAAAAATATTTTGATATCTGGCACAGCGTTGGATGCAAGATCGTGGTAAAAGCATCTTTCATTGATGATGCAAAAATTGCTGCGGATGCAGGCGCAGATGTCATGATCGTAAAAGGCTGGGAAGGCGGCGGACATGTTACCTTTGAGGCAACCACAGTACTGGTTCCACAGGCAGTAGACCTGCTTGATATCCCGGTTATTGCCAGTGGCGGTATCGCTGACGGACGTGGTGTGGCAGCAGGTGTTGCCATGGGAGCAGAAGGATTTGAAATGGGAACTGCATTTATGGCAGCAGCAGAGACAACCGTTCATCCGAATGTAAAGAAAGAAGTACTGGCAGCCGGAGATATGTCTACGGTTATCACCGGATATTGTACCGATGAGCCTTGTCGTCAGATCAAAAATAAACTGGCAGACGAGATGATCGCTATTGAGGATAACAATACAAAAGAAAAAGCGGCAGAACTGCTTCGCCCGGTGGCAGAGAGTTCTCTGAGAAAAGCAATGGCAGAAGGCGATATGGCAGACGGAGCTGTTATGGCAGGTCAGATCGTACCACTTGTAAAAGAGGAAAAACCTGCATTACAGATTATTGATGATGCGATTGCAGGGGCAAAAGAGATTTTAAGCCATATGAATGAATTTGAGTTTTGATACTTCAGAGCCATGCAGATTTACAGAAAAATTATGAGGCATACTTGTATGAGCGAGTAAACTTTTTTGTAAATCTATTTGGTGAGAAGCCCAATCGAGATGAACCGATATAATAAGGGATCTTCCTGAATGATATTTAAGAAGTAGCCCTCGTTAAAAGCTCGGTTAATCGAGATGGCTTCTGAAGTATGTAAGAATAATATATAAGAGGAGGTTTCCAATGGAACAGATGGCAAAAAAACGTGTTCCGGTAACGAACGAGGAAAAACAGAAAAGTTACTATAAATATTTTGAGCAGGAAATGGCACAGCCGTCTCCGGAAGCATATGCAAAAATGCTGAACGGACCGCTGCATCCAGATCAGGTATTACAGTTTAAGGACAGAAACCGTTTGTTTGAGCCGGGATATCTGGAAGCGGAAGCCGGCTGGTGTATTTTACCGGACGGAACCGGATATCTGGCAAATCTGACAAAAATGCCAGGTGTAACACCGGAGATGTTTGACTGGTTCTTTGCATGGCATGGACTGGACAATCTGCGCTACAAAATCTGGAATCCGGAAGACCATTACAAAGCAGAGACACAGAACCGTGTCCGCGCGCTGGATCCGGATCTGACTTACCAGGAAAAACTGTGGGATACCACACATGAGATTACCGAAGACACCGGAATGGGCCCGGATCAGATCGTGATCAACTTCAAATATCCGGGAGATTGCGGATTTAAGGCAGAGCTGATCGGAACCGATGCCTGTGCAGCGTTAGTCTGTGGAAAAGGTTATGGAAAAGGGCAGCCGCCATTTGCAGTTCCACCGACATTTATGACACACTTTGTACGTGAGATCGAAGGTGGAATCGAGCTTCGTTCCCGTTTCTGGATGGGGTGGAATTATGTAAACGGAAGAGATGTGAAAGTGCTTCCGGACGGTATGCGTTACCCGGATATGGCGGCCATGTCTCTGGCCTTACATAACGTGAAAGAGTTCACAAATCTGGCAGCAATCCTTCCGTCTCTGTATGCGGAAGAGAAAGATAACTGGAGGTAGAAGCGATGATTTATACAAACCATAAGATTGAATTTGATGAGAGCAAATGTGTGGGATGTCAGATCTGTTATAAAGCCTGTTTTGTAGACGTCATCCGCTGGGATGCAGAAAAGAGGCGTCCGATTTTCAAGTATGTGGAAGACTGCGAACACTGTAACTACTGTGAAGTAAAATGTGCCAAAGGTGCAATCAAAGTAATTCCGGATTTCTCAAGTCAGAGTTTCCGTCAGACCTTTGACTGTTACGCAAAAAAGCAGAGTGAAGCATAGGATACAGGAAGGAGGACATTATGCAGAAACAGGAAATCAAACAGGAGAAAATGTCTACTGACGTGCTGATCATCGGCGGTGGAATTGCCGGTCTGACAGCAGCTATCAGTGTAAAAGAAGAAAATCCGGATATCAGTGTTCTGGTTGTGGAAAAACAGACCTCCGGTTATTCCGGAAAAGCAAATAAAGGCGGTGGCGTATTACAGTATTTTGATCTGGAAAAAACAACACCGGAGATGTTCAACGAATATCATGCAAACGCAGTCGGTGGCTATCTGGCAAACCAGAACCTGCTGAAAAAATATGTGGCAATGAACAATGAACTGCTGGATAAGATGGAATCCTGGGGGGTCAATATCCCGAAAAAACGTATTCCGACAGGCCCGATGACTTACATGGTTGGTGTGGATCTGGATCTTACGTTAAAAATGAGAACAACTGCCACAAAACTGGGCGTAAAATTTATCGATAAAACAACAATCTCTGATTTACTGACCAGAGATGGAAAAATTGCAGGTGCAGTTGGATACAGCATTATTGACGGAACTTTCTATGTATTTGAAGGAAAATCTGTTATTCTCTGTACCGGAAGCCAGAACTACCGTGTCGCTCCGATGTGGAGTAACGGACGTGGCGATGGTATTGCGGCAGCTTACCGTGCCGGTGCACAGATGCGAAATCCGGAGTTCGGAAACTTTGCACAGCTTTACCGCGTACACAGCAACCGTGAGTGTGTATTTGGCGAGAACGTTATGTACGATGCTTATGGTGAAAATATTACAAAGAACTTCCGCCGTTTCCCGGAAGCAGATATCAGTTCCAGTGCCGTTGCTGAGTGGTACAATACCATGGCTTCCGGCAGAGGCCCGGTTTACCTGCATCCGATGGAGAGCGAGACAACCAAAAATGATACGATGATGTTTTACATCTGGGATCGTCCGTATGGTCTGCCATTCTGGAAAATCGATTTTGAAAAAGGTTCTTCCGTAGATGGATTTGAAGGTGATGAGAAATGGGAAGTAGAACCGGGATTTGTCGGCGAGCAGTCTCCGGTTAAAGTAGATGAGCAGATGGCAACTACCATTCCGGGCATGTACGCAGCAGGAGATGTCTGCTACGATGGTTCCTGTGCGCCTGGCGCAGTTCCGGCACCTCCGGGACGTAATCGTGGTTCAGGCATCCTGAATGCAGTATTTGCAGGTGTGGTCAGTGGTCAGCAGGCAGCAGCTTATGCGGCAGCAAACACTCAGTTGCCGGTAGATGATGCTCAGGTAGAGCAGCTGAAAGAGGATGCATTTGCACCGTTATTCCGTGAAGATGGCGTAAAAGCAAAAGAAGTGATTGATAAGATCCAGCAGCTTGTCTGCCCGGTAGAAAACAGTGTATACATGAGCCAGCATCGTCTGGATGTATGTTTACGCAAACTGGCAAAGATTAAACCGCTGGTTGCACAGTTAAAGGCAGAAGATTTTCATGATCTGCTTGCCTGCCATGAGGCGGAGGCCATGGTTCTCTCGGCAGAAATGCAGTTTAAGGGCGCATCCATGCGAAAAGAGTCCAGAGGATGGTTCCTGCGTGAGGATTATCCACAGATGGATAATGAGAACTGGCTGAAATGGATTGTGTGTGAGAACAAAGACGGAGAAATGGAGTTTTCCACAGAGGATGTGCCGATTGAGACATATCAGGTGCAACCGCCGAGATTTTAACTTACCGGTGTTTAAATTTTCACTGGGTTAATAAGGATATTAGGATAGGGATAAAGTTAGAAGTCAGAAAAGTAAGAAACAGAAATCGGATGTACAAGAGTGGTACATCCGATTTCTGTTTGGAGGTATTTACTGACTTATATGGAGATAGTGATGAGATGTTTATCGAACAGAAAGGAAATATTTTTTCAGCTATTCTCCTTCGCCATCTTCGCCCACATAGCAGCACGTGTAGTTTCAGCCCATGTATATTCCCCCATATAATCCCCTTGAAACAACTCAGCCTGTCCTCGGAGATAGTCATAGTAATCGCAGGTAAACAGCTTTGTATGTACGCGCATTTTCCCATAAGCGGATTCCACAATCTGTTCCAGGTGATAAGTTGCAAGTGTTTGCTTCAATCGATAGAGAATGGTACGGCTGTAATTTTTTGAGGAATGCTCTTCACAGTTTTCCAACAGGCAAAACGTGATTTTATCAATTGGAACCCAGTTCCCTTCATAGTGGACGAGAAGCGCAAGAAGTTCTTTTGCTTTTCGGCTTTTAAAGAAAACAGGAGTTCCATTTATGAATAATTCGAAATCCGGGAAACAGCGAACATGAGGCTGGCTACTGTTTTGCTCCTGTGGATGTTCGTCTTCTTTTGCTATAGCTGTGTGAATATGATCTTCCGGGGGCAAACTGTTTTTTGCCTCAAGTGAGGCAACTGCAGAGGTATGATATCTCAGAACTCTGTTTAATACCGTGCTGATCTGCTTCGAATCATATGGCTTCAAAATGTATCCAAAAGCACCGATGTTCCAGGCTTCCAGGGAGTATTCCGGGAATGCTGTGACATAAATGATTTCCGGGGGATTGTCCAGTTCTTCATTGATCTGTCTTCCGAGCGCAATGCCGTTTAATACAGGCATTTCAATGTCAAGAAAAATGACATCTACGGATGCATGGCGGACATAATTCAGTGCCTCTGCAGGCTGGGTAAACGTATCAATGTGATCGTTTTCCACTGAAAATCCATCGTAACGGGTAAGCATAATGCGAAGCAGATTTAATGCCCGCTCTTCATCATCTACAAGTACATAATTCATGCAAAAACCTCCAAATATTGGTGCCTAAATTGTTCAAATATTTTCAGATACCAGAGAATAAATTTCTTCAAAATCAGTAGGTACAAAGAAACAGATTTCTGAAATAAGCCCAAAAAGCAGATTATGATCCGCAGCCGGATGTCATGCCTGATAAGGAAGAAACAATTCCATGGTTGTTCCTTCTACGCCTTCTTTTGAATGGATGACCAATGTTCCGTGCAGCAGATAATCAATTCTGGAACGAATATTTTGAATGCTGTGGTGCGGATTGATATTGTTTTCATCAAACCCCGGACCGCTGTTTGTGACACGGATTAAAATGCCGGAAGCGGATTGCAATGTTTCCAGGCAAACGGAACCGTGGTTCCCATTTTTGCGGATTCCGTATTTTATTGCATTTTCAATCAAAGGCTGTACGGAGAGCGGTGGAATCTGAAAGTCTGTTACCGTAATATTTTTTTCAAATACAAGTGCATTGCCAAAACGCGCATTCTGGATATACAGATAATTTTCGATGTGTTCCAGTTCTTTTGCGAAGGGAATCAGATCGGTATAATCCATAAAGTCAATATTTGTGCGCAGATACTGGGAAAAATGCACAATAAGGTCTGCGGCCTGCTCCGGCGCCGTGTAACACATTTCCTGAATGGTTGTCAGTGTGTTGTACAGAAAATGAGGCTGAATCTGACTGGAAAGCATGGCCGTTTGGATGCGGGAAGCTTCTTTTTCCAAAGCCAGCAGATCCTGCGTATGAGTCAGCAGCTGCTTCTGGTAAAGTTTGCTTGCGGTAAAAATCAGAAATCCAAATACAATGATGCATACCGGGAGCAAAAACAGTGTTTTGCCGGGAAGTCCAAAGGAGTTGTAAATATAATTGGCGCACATTCCCACCAGCAGATATGAATAGCCCAGATGAAACAAAAAGCCATCAACGGACAGGGCGGAAAGCCCCTGCCAGGTTTTGATGATCCATCCGATGGAGAGCAATACAAGAAGCATATGGCCAATCACAACAAATACACCTGAGATGGAAACACATAATGCCAGGGAAAAACAAATGGCAGTGCCGAGCAATAATCCCACAAATGCACGGCAACTTTTTCTGGAAAAAGCATTTGGACTGGTGTGGTGGGAGATCACGATGGTAAGCCCCAAGCATGCCAATACCAGAAGCCGCGAAATGTAGGTCAGTAAAAACATTGGGATTACATTTGTGATGCGCTCCAGATAACCAATGATCCAGCAGTTGTTGATGAAAAAGTAAGCCGTAAAAAGCAGACCTGTCAAAAAATACAGGCGGAACCGGCGGGGATCAATGTTGAAAATCGACAGTAGCAGGATCACAAATGTCGCAAATAAAATGGATGACAGTATAATAAAACTGTTTTTGTAAGTATCAAAATAAGTCATTGTGAGACCGAGACTTGTCAGTCGTGGACAGATATTTAAAATCTCAGAGGTATTGGATACTTCGATCACTACTTCAAGCACGGAACTATTGTCGATGCGGTACAGTGGATAAGACCAGGGAGAAACCATAAATGCTTTTCCAGGGATTCCGTTGATATAAATTCTGTAATTTCCGGAAGGAAGACCGGGCAGACTGATGGCCATTTTGTCTTCGTCAATATCGATATAACGGTCTACATTTATAATGGTACGGTAGGATGCACGTGTTCCAATCATGCGCTGACGTTTCCATGGCTGCGTGTAGGAAGACGGAATCGAGATTCTGGCTGCGTCCGGATTTGGCTGCGTGGAAGTTAAGGCTTTGGCATATTGCTCTTCGGAAGAAGTTGAGAGCTGGTTGTGATACCAGTTTGTAAACAGTGTCAGTGGATTACTTGAGTTTACATTTCCCGGAACTTTTCCGTCAGGATTTTCTGAAAAAATCAATTTATCAGGATAGAACTCCCATTCCCCGGCAAGTTCGTAGTCAGCATAAAAAGGATCTTCGGACCGTTCAAAAGAAAATCCGGAGCTGGTGATCTGTGATTTTGCAACATTTTTGCAGTTCAGATTGTAATGAATATATAAAGCACCAAGTAATGCGATACAAAAAATGGTGGATAGCATAAAGATACATTTTCGTTTCATATAGTCCCCTTCTATATTACAGCAAGTTTGATATTTCTATTTTAGAAAAATGCAGGGAACGTGTCAAGAAATGTGACGGTTCTGTGACGGTCTGTTTTGTATAATGAGGGTACAGTTTGCGAAGCATATTTTTGGACAAAATTATGTTGGTAAAAATGGTAAAAAGTTTAGGTAAACTGAAGAAATGGAGGAGAATGAAATGTTGCGAAAAAAGATTACAGCATGGGTACTGACCGCAGCGATGCTGACTGGTCTGGGTGCAGCAGCACCAATGACAGCATTTGCACAGAGTGCTGATGATGTTCAGCAGAATCGTTGCTACATCAATGGTGATGAAGTGCGTGCATATGAAGTGAAGGACACTGTTTATGTGGTAGTGGATGACCTTTCCGCATATGGATTCAATGTTGAGAAAAACAAAAAATCTGTTACGATCACAAGTGGAACAAAAGGATATTATTTTGATGAGTCATTCAGCCCGAACACAGAGAGCAATACCATGGGAACCGGTAGTGTAAAGGAGAGTTCCATTAAAGGAAAAGTTGCGGATAAAGCTGTTACACTTTACACCATTGACAATAAACTTTGCGTGAAAGCGGATGATCTTGGCACACTTGGTTATACAAAGTATGACAGCAGCAAAAACATCATGAATATTTATTCTACACAGGCTGGTTATACAGAGAATACAGAGCATTACAGAAACATTACTGTTAATGCGGATGATCAGACCGGAACGATTAAATCTTTCCAGGGCGCACATTATGATCCGGGCGAAGCTGGAAGCGCAAAATCCAAAGCGTATATCGAACTTGGTGTAGATATGGTGCGTACACATGATATCGATGGCACACAGGGCGATGGCCGCGGAATCATTTACAATCTGGTACCGAAATATTTTGATACAGATGAAGAAGTGGATCTGAATGATCCGTCCAGCTATGATTTTGAAGAACTGGATAAAGTCATCGACAATATTCTTGCAACCGGTTCAGAGGTATATTTCCGTTTTGGTGCCAGCCAGAATGATGACAATAAATTCCCGGAGGAAGGAACCGAGGAGTGGACACAGTTCTTACAGGATCTGACTACTATGGCAGAGCATATCGTAATGCATTACGATTTCGGCTGGGACGACGGATATTACAATACACTGGATTATTTTGAAATCTGGAACGAGCCGGATTTACAGGATTTCTGGCCAAATACAGCAAACCAGTATTATGAGATGTACAACAGTGTATCCAAAGCAGTAGAAAAACTGGATCCAACCCTTCCGATTGGTGGTCCGACACTGACAACTTTAAATGATGATGACGGAATCGAAGAGAGCTTCATTAAATATGTAAAAGAAAATGACTGCCCGTTGGATTTCTATGCATATCATTTCTATCCATCCAATAACTGCGACCCGTATGATTATTCCCGCTGGGCATATCATCTTCACAGCATTCTGGAAGATTACGGATACGGTGATGTACCTATGATGCTTTCCGAGTATGGTACTGTATTATTCAACCCGAATGCGTTCAGTATGGCTGACAGTGCAGAGGCATCTTATCTGGCCTCTTTGATGATGTATCTGCAGGATACACCGGTAGAGAAAGCCAATATCTACAATCGTCTGATCCAGACAAATGAGGACGGAAGTGCAACGATTACAAAGACTGGTTATGGCTACAAAGCAATGGGTCAGATGAACCAGACAGAAAACCGTCTGGCTGTAACAGGCGGCGATAAAAATGGTATGGCTGTTATGGCAGGTATCAACGATACAGAGGATCAGATCAATGTCCTGATCAGCAACTATGAGATTCCGACTTCCCAGATGCTGGCAAACTCCGAATCCCATAACCCGATGATCAAAGATAACAAACTCTGCATCCCGGGTGTTGCAAACTGGTCACTTCCGATTGCCCGTGTACTTACTTATGAAAACAATGCAGGCTACAATCTGACTGTTACAGATGTTCCATATGACACAGCAAATGTTGTAGTAGAGCAGTATCGTATCGATAATGACAACAACCTGGATTTGATCAATACTGTAAAAGTACCGGTCAGCGAAGACGGAAGCGTAGTATTATCCAATGCGTTAAATACATACAGTGTAGATCTGCTTTCCATCAAACCGGGTGACGCAAAAGTGACCGTAGACACATCCAAAAACGGTCTGACACAGGATGAAAACGGAAATTGGTACTACTATAAAAACGGTGTCGTAGACACTTCCTACACAGGAATTGCACCAAATGCATATGGTTGGTGGAGAGTTGTAAACGGAGCTGTAGATTTCAACTGTAACAGCGTGGAGGAAAATGAGTATGGTTGGTTCTGCATCCGCGGAGGAAAAGTAGATTTTGACTATACCGGAATTGCACAGAATGCATATGGCTGGTGGAGAATCGTAAACGGAGCCGTAGATTTCAACTGCAACAGTGTAGAAGCAAACGAGTACGGCTGGTTCTATCTGCGCGGAGGAAAAGTAGACTTTAACTACAACGGACTTGCCGCAAACGCATATGGCTGGTGGAAGATTACCGGTGGAGCCGTAGATTTCAATTATACTGGAATGGCTCAGAACGAATACGGTTTGTGGCATGTCGTAAACGGAATGGTAGATTTTTCCAGATAACATTATTGAATGTAAACTAAACGTTACAATTCACATGATTGATTCTGGTGTATAATAAACAGGCAACTGTATATGACAGCTGGAGAAAGCGAGGATGAAGTTATGTGGATTTTATTTGCGTTTGGTTCTGCCGTTTTTGCAGGATTGACATCGATCCTTGCAAAATGCGGAATCCGAAAGACGGATTCGGATGCGGCGACTGCCATTCGAACAATCGTTGTATTGATTTTTTCCTGGATCATGGTGATGATCACTGGATCCATCGGAACAATCGGCTCCTTAAGCAGCAAGACATGGATGTTTTTAATTTTATCCGGAATTGCGACCGGAGCATCCTGGCTGTGTTATTTCAAAGCATTGCAGCTGGGAGATGTCAATAAAGTTGTGCCGATCGACAAATCAAGCACGATTCTGACGATCATACTTGCTTTTATTTTCCTTGGAGAGCCGATCACGCCGGTGAAAGGTATCGCAGTGGTTCTGATCGGTATCGGTACGTTTATGATGATTCAGAAAAAAGAGACGGTGGATGAGCCTGAGAAGCCCAAGGGAGGTTCCTGGTTGATCTATGCATTGCTTTCCACCGTGTTTGCGAGCCTGACCGCTATCCTTGGAAAAGTCGGCATCGAAGGTGTGGAGTCAAACCTTGGAAGTGCCATCAGAACCTGCGTTGTCCTGGTGATGGCATGGGTGCTTGTATTTGTCAAAGGCAAACAGCATACAATCCGGGAAATTCCGAAAAACGAGCTTGGATTTATCTGCTTATCGGGTTTGGCAACCGGCGGATCCTGGCTGTGCTATTACAGAGCATTACATGACGGAATGGCGAGCGTGGTTGTTCCAATCGATAAGTTGAGCATTTTGGTATCAATCGCATTTTCCTATATCGTGTTCAGGGAGCGTCTGACGAAGAAAGCAGTGGTTGGCTTATGCCTGATCGTGGCAGGAACGCTGATCATGCTGTTATAATGATTATGTTGTTGTAATATTGCATTATAAAGCTACATATGCTATAATGCCGATAGGCAAAAATGATATGATTCGTATCCACTATTGATGCGAAAGAACAAAAACCCCAGAGTTGCAGCTCTGGGGTTTTTCATCCGTTTTGGGAAGGTGGATGAGTCCTTAGGCAGACTACCATTATCTATCCCACCATTTAAGTATACAAGTGTATAAACGTGCAAGTATCTGAAACTCTGTAGGAAACGCAAACTTTACATTGACATTTCCAAATACAACTTTTATAATAATGGACATGTGAAGACAATTGCAAACAGCAACAGCAATGACTGAAAGAAGTAAGTATGAGCGGAACATACAGAGAGCTGCCGGGTGGTGAGAGGCGCATGGAAAACTGATACCGAATACATTCACAAGCTGCGCATTGAACGTTATCAGAAATGATTTTGATGATCAGTAGGCTGCGCCGGGAGCAACCGTTATATTGCAGAAGTATTGTCAGATACTTGGTGAGGCGGATCGTGTGAGCGGTCTGTGAATTAAGGTGGTAACACGAGATTTTATCCCGTCCTTATGCATGTGCATTAGGATGGGTTTTTTTAGTATGAAGAAGGAGAGTACAGTATGACAGTTTATGACGAACTCGTAGCCCGTGGTCTGATTGCCCAGGTTACAGACGAAGAAGAAATCAAAGAATTAATCAATAACGGAAAAGCAACATTTTACATCGGATTTGACCCGACCGCAGACAGCCTTCATGTAGGACATTTCATGGCACTGTGTCTGATGAAGAGACTGCAGATGGCAGGAAACAAACCAATCGCACTGATCGGCGGCGGTACAGCTATGATCGGTGACCCATCCGGACGTACTGACATGCGTCAGATGATGACAAAAGAAACAATCAACCACAACTGCGAATGCTTCAAAAAACAGATGTCCCGTTTTATCGATTTTTCCGAGGGAAAAGCATTAATGGTAAACAATGCAGACTGGCTGCTTGACTTAAATTATGTAGAGGTACTGCGTGATATCGGACCGCATTTTTCTGTAAACCGTATGCTTTCCGCTGAGTGCTACAAACAGCGTATGGAGCGTGGATTAAGCTTCTTAGAGTTTAACTACATGATCATGCAGAGTTATGATTTCTATGAGTTATTCCAGAGATACGGCTGTAACATGCAGTTCGGTGGAGATGATCAGTGGTCCAACATGCTTGGCGGTACAGAGCTGATCCGTCGTAAACTTGGCA
>ENA-OQKO01000163-OQKO01000163.1-human-gut-metagenome-genome-assembly--contig:-NODE-163-length-78231-cov-9.018565_pt1 | contig 78231 bp, 69 predicted proteins | sample MGYA00242777_ERZ504796 | MGnify/ENA primary metagenome ERZ504796 (study PRJEB26092, sample SAMD00036404) | human gut metagenome | host: Homo sapiens | study: EMG produced TPA metagenomics assembly of... | reverse complement strand
GTGAGAGGCAAGCAAGAAGTAATCCTTAGAAGACAGTTGCTTCCTGGACGTAAATACGTTATAATACTCACAGATATCCCACGGGTGGTGTGATACTATCCTGATACTAAAAAATCAGCATGCCACATCTAGCACAGCAATCTCATGGAAAAGTGAACATCCAAGAATAGACTTACTAAACAAATTTGTTTAGTAAGAATCCGAACTTACCGAGCTCGAGTAATGGACCAAAATGCCGAAAGCCTGTATGCATGCGGGTTTTCGGCATTTGTTTTTATCAATGCATAAGGAAAGGGAAAGAAGGAATAGGTTATGCTGCCAACAAGAAAAGAAGCGATGGCGTTGATTCGGGATGGTCTATCAAATAATCCGGGGCCTTGGGGAAAACATTGTTTAACAGCAGCGCACTGTGCAGAAAAAATAGCAGCGGCATGTGGAGACATGGATGCGGAGAAGGCCTATGTTTTAGGCTTACTGCATGATATAGGAAGAAAATTTGGCGTAAGACATCTTGGCCATGTTTCCGATGGGTACACATATATGATGTGCCTTGGATATGATGAGGCGGCAAGGATCTGTTTGACGCATTCTTTTAACAATCACACGATAAATGAATACATTGAAAAATTTGATGTTTCAGAGGAAGAGATGAAAATGATTAAGACTGAATTGGCCAGGACAGTATACGATGATTATGACCGGCTGATTCAATTGTGTGATAGTCTGGCAGGAGCAGAAGGGGTTCTGGATATAGAAGATAGAATGAACGATGTAAAGAAACGGTATGGCTTTTATCCGCAGAAAAAATGGGATTCTAATATGAGATTGAAACGATACTTTGAGGAGAAAATGAAGAAGGACATCTACCTTGTTTGTGAGAAGGATACATTTGTGCCGGAAGAGATAGGATGATCGAAGGTCTTGTGAATGGGTTTCCTGATGGGAGACTTTATGTTATAATAAGCAGGCAGCGAGGTGAAGTGTATGAAAAAAACAAGAGATCTGTTCTGGACTTTTTTGAAGATCGGTGCGTTCACGTTTGGCGGCGGCTACGCAATGGTGGCCCTGCTGGAACGGGAATTTGTGGAGGACAAGCAGTGGCTGAGCCGGGAGGAATTTCTCGATATGGTCGCCATTGCGGAGTCCACGCCGGGCCCTGTGGCGGTGAACAGCGCCACCTATGTGGGCTATAAGATCGAAGGGGTAGAGGGGGCTGCGGCATCCACGCTGGCGGTCTGCCTGCCCTCGTTTGTGGTCATCTACCTGATCTCACTGGTGTTTGACCGGTTCTTGCAGCTGTCGGCAGTGGCAAGCGCGTTCCGGGGCATTCAGGTCTGCGTCATCTATCTGATCCTTTCGGCGGGGATGAAGATGCTGAAAAGCCTGTCCGGTACGGCCTTCAACAGGATCATCGTTGCCGGTGTCGTGGCGGCCATGGTGGGCTGCTCGGTGGCGGCGGTGTCCTTCTCGTCCCTCTACTACATCCTGCTCTGCGGGGCGGCAGGGGTGCTGATCTATCTGTTAAAAAAGCTGCGGAAGGAGGAGAAAGCATGATCTATCTCCAGCTGTTCCTCAATTTTCTGATGATCGGAGCGCTCTCCTTTGGCGGCGGCTACGGGATGATCTCGCTGGTGCGGGAGACCGTGCTGCGTTATGGCTGGCTGACCGGAGCAGAATTCCTGAGCTTTGTCGCCGTTTCCGAGTCCACCCCGGGCCCGCTGGCAATCAATATGGCAACCTTTATCGGGTCATCACAGGGCGGCTTTCCGGGGGCGCTGATCGCTACGCTGGGTGTGGTGCTGCCCTCGTTCTTCATCATCCTGCTGATCGCGGCAGTGCTGAAAAACCTGATGAAGTATGCGGGCGTGGAAGCCTTTCTCTCCGGTGTGCGGCCCTGTGTGGTGGCCATGATCCTGGCGACCGCGCTGAACATGATGCCCTCCACACTGGGCGGCATCAAAACGCTGGCGGATGGATTTGCACCGGATGCGAGATCGATCCTTGTGTTCGCTGTTTTATGGGCGGTGCATTTTGTCTGGAAGAAGCGGACGCAAAAAGCCCCGTCGCCCATCGGAATGATCCTGCTGGCGGCGGGACTGGGAATCCTGTTCTGGGGCGTATGAGAGATCATCGCCCTTTTTTTGTGGCTCAGTGCTCCACGAATTCGCCGCGCAGGGCGAACATGTGGTCCATGGGGCCGGAGCCTTTGCCCAGATCGAGCATGGCGGACAGGCAGCCTGAAATATATGCCTTGGCCCGCTCTACGGCGGCATCCAGGGGGTAGCCCTTTGCCAGATTGGAGGCAATGGCGCTGGACAGGGTGCAGCCGGTGCCGTGGGTGTTGGGGTTGGTGATGCGTTCGCCGTGGAACCATTTGCCGCTGCCGTTGCGCCAGAGCAGATCGTCGGCATCGTTCACCTTGTGGCCGCCCTTGCAGAGCACGGCACAGCCGTATTTTTCGCTGATGCACTTTGCAGCGGCCTCCATCCCGGCGGCATCGGTGATGGTCATGCCGGACAGGATCTCGGCCTCCGGAATGTTGGGCGTGACCACCTCGGCCATGGGCAGAAGCTGCCCGGTCAGGATCTGGATGGCGCTGTCCTGCAGCAGCTTGGAGCCGGAGGTGGCCACCATCACGGGATCGACCACGATGTGTTTTGCATCGTACTGGCGCAGCTTTTCGGCAATGGTCTCAATGAGCGCAGACGACGACACCATGCCGATCTTGACGGCATCCGGGTAGATATCGGTGAACACCGCATCCAGCTGCTGGGCCAGAAATTCGGGTGTGGTCTCAAAGATGCCGGTCACGCCGGTGGTGTTCTGGGCCGTCAGAGCCGTGATGGCGCTCAGGGCAAACACGCCGTTGGCGGTCATGGTCTTGATGTCTGCCTGAATGCCTGCGCCGCCGCTGGAATCGCTTCCGGCAATGGTCAATGCTGTTTTCATAAGGAAAATCCCCCTTTTTCCTCTCAGCATAGCACAGTCCGGCGGCATTTGCAAGGAAAACCGGCTCGCCCTCTTTTCTGCCGGAGAAAAGCGTGATAAAATAAGGCAAAAACAAAACTGGGGGAGAATACAATGAACATCACGGTATATCTGGGCGCAAACGAGGGCAATGATCCGGCCCTGAAGCAGGCGGTCCAGGAGCTGGGACGGTGGATCGGGGAGAGCGGGAACGCCCTGGTGTACGGCGGCTCCCGCTGCGGCCTGATGGGAGAGATCGCCGAAAGCACCCTGAACGCCGGGGGCGAAGTGACCGGCGTGGAGCCGGAGTTTTTTGTGCAGGGAGAGCTGCAGCACGAGGGGCTGACGGAGCTGATCGTGACAAAGGATATGACTGAGCGCAAAACAAAGATGATCGCGCTGGGGGATGCGTTTATTGCGTTTCCCGGCGGCACCGGCACACTGGAGGAGATCGCCGAGGTAATGTCCAAGGTGTCGCTCAGGCATCTGGATGCGCCCTGCATCCTCTATAACCTGAATGGTTACTACGATGGCCTGAAAGCCCTGCTTGCCCGGATGATCGAAAAGGGGCTCTCCTCCCCGGAACGCCAGCAGGGGATCTATTTTGTAGAGGATCTGGAGCAGATCAAGGAAATTTTGCAGAAATCGTTTTGAAAATCCTGTTTAGGGTCGCTCTCTGCACACCTCCTGCCGCCCTGGCATAGACCGGGAAAAGGGGGAGTGCGATTTGGAACAGATTTTCCTGACGGCGGCGGTATTGCTGCTGCCGATGCTCTGCACCACAGCCGGTGCGGCGGGGGTGTTCCTGCTGCGGAAGACCGGGGAGCCTGCCACCCGGCGGATGCTCTGCGGCATGGCGGCGGGCATCATGCTGGCGGCCAGCGTGTGGAGCCTGCTGCTGCCTGCCATCGAGAGGGCGGAGGCCGGGACGCTGCCGGTCTGGCTGGCCCCGGCGGCGGGGCTGGTGCTTGGTGCTGTGGGTCTGCTGCGGCTGGAAGAGGTTGCCGGGCGGCTGATGCACACCGGGTCAAAAGAGCATGGCCGGATGGGCCGGGTGGTGCTGGCCGTGACTCTCCACAATCTGCCCGAGGGCATGGTGGTGGGACTTGCGGCGGCGCTGGCCCTGCAGGGTGAGCCGGAGGCCGTCAGCGGGGCGCTGGCCCTTGCGCTGGGCATCGGCCTGCAGAATATCCCGGAAGGCGCGGCGGTGAGCCTGCCGCTGGCGCAGGCCGGGCAGGGGAGGCGGAAAGCCTTCTGCGCCGGTGCGGCGTCGGGCCTCGTGGAGCCGCTGGGGGCATTGCTGGCGCTGGCCCTCGCGGGCTGGGTGAGCGCGGCTCTGCCGTGGCTCATGAGCGCCGCCGCCGGGTGCATGGTCTGCGTGACGGCTCAGGAGATGATACCGGAAGCCGTGGAGCAGGACGAACCGGCGGGCGTCATCAGCGTGGTGCTGGGGTTCGCCCTCATGATGGCGCTGGATATTGCGCTGTAGCAAAAAAGCCGATGCAGCTGCATCGGCTTTTTTGCTGTCAGTTCTCTTTTGCGAGGTAGACCGTCGTGGAGGGAAATGCGAAATCCACGCCGTCGGCCTTCATCACGTCCATGATGTTGAGGTTCAAATCGTTCTGCATCCGCAAAAACACGCCGAGGTCGGCGGTGCGCAGATAGGCAGAGACCATCAGGTTGATGCTCGAGTCGCCGAAGCCGGTCATCCGGACAAAGGCGGTGTCCTCGTAGGTGTCGGGGCTGGCCTTGAGCATGGCGTCGAGGTCGGCCATCAGCTTTTCCAGCTGGGGTCGGGTGGTGTCGTAGGTGACGCCCAGAGTGAAGCGGTAGAGCCGCTTGTTGCGGAGGGTAGCGTTGTTGATGGTGGCACTGCTGACGGTGCTGTTGGTGAGGATGTAGATGGAGTTATCCACGGCCCGGACTTTCGTGGAGCGGAAGTTGATGTCCACCACTTCGCCCTCCACGTCGCCGACGGTGATCCAGTCGCCGATGGAGAAGGGCTTGTCCAGCAGGATGACCACGCCGCTGAAGAAATTCTTGGCCATATCCTGTGCGGCCAGAGAGATCGTAAGGCCGATAAGACCGGCACTGGCCACGACGCTGCCCACGGGCAGGCCGCTCTCCTGTGCGATGGTCGCGCCGCAGAGCACCACGACGGCTACTTTGTAGACTTTATCCAGCAGGGTGAGCAGGGTGCGGTTGGTGCGGACTTCTTCGCTGGACGAGGCCAGCAGCAGAGCCGCGATGCCGGAAGCGTGGTAGAAGCCGGTGCCGATGAGGAAGACCAGCATCATCCGATAGGCTTTGAGCAGCAGGGCCGCAAGGCCGGGGATGGCCCAGGGCAGGCTGCGCAGGGCCAGATACATGCCGGTGTACCACGCGATGCGGGCCGCCGGGCGGGCAAAGCTTTCCAGCAGGGGGTGCGTAAAGGCAAAGTGCCAGCTGCGCTTCAGCAGGCGGGGGAAGAGGTTTTTTTGCATCCAGCGGCTGACGACCCAGCCGATGAACAGCAGGGCCAGCGCACAGACGCACCGGGCTGCAAAGGCCAGCCAGCCTTCCAGCAGCAGTCCGGCGATGGAAAAGCCGAGATCGTTGATGGTGAAAAGCATAGAAACAGATACCTTTCTGACGAATAATAAAATCAGTATACCATATTACAGCCAGCGGTGCAAATCGGGAGAGGCTTGTTAAGAAAATGCATAAAAGGGCTTGACAAGACAAACCCGCCGCGTTATACTCTGCGAAGAAAGTTCGTTTCAGGGCGGGGTGCGATCCCCCACTGGCGGTACAGCCCGCGACCACTCCCAAAGAGTGCTGACCCGGTGAGACTCCGGGGCCAACGGTATAGTCCGGATGCAAGAAACGGCAGACAATTTGATTTGTTTGTGCGCGCCCTGTTATAGTGTAAGCTATGGCAGGGCGCGTTTTCATTTGTCTTCCCGGTTCCGGCGAGCGCGAAAAGGGCTTTCCAGTCTTTATTTGAATGGGGCCACCCGCCCCGGGAGGAAAATTATGAGAAAAGATACGACCCACAACCTGACCGTTGCCGCCATGCTCAGCGCAGTGGCGTTCATCCTGATGTTCATCGAGTTCCCCATCCCGATGCTCATCCCGTCCTTCGTCAAGATGGACTTCTCCGACCTGCCCGCCCTGCTGGGCGCGTTCGCCCTCGGCCCGGTGTACGGCGTGGTCATCAGCTTCATGAAGAACCTGCTCCACATCGTCGTCAAGGGTACCAGCACTGCCTGTGTCGGCGAGCTGTGCAACTTTATGCTGGGCGCTGTCTTCTCCGCTGTGGCGGGCGTCATCTACAAGCATCATAAGAGCCGCAAGACCGCCATCCTCGGCGCGGTAGCGGGTGCCGCCGCCATGGCCCTGTTCAGCGTACCCTCCAACTACTTCATCACCTACCCGGCCTATGTGGAGTTCTACCATATGCCGCTGGAGGCCATCCTCGGCATGTATCAGGCCATCCTGCCCTCTGCCGACAGCCTCATGAAGTGCCTCGTCATCTTCAACCTGCCCTTCACGCTGGTCAAGGGTCTGCTGGACGCCGTGCTCTGCATGGTCATCTATAAGCCCCTGTCTCCCATCCTGCATGGCCGGAAGTAATTATAAGTAAAAAAAGAAAAACCTCTCAGTCAAAGCCTTTGGCTTTGCCTGAGAGGTTTATTTTTTTATTGCAGTGCTCCTTTATCGAGCCACTTGCCCCTTGCAAGTCGAATGAGGAACAGCGCGCCCCGGATGCAGAGCTCGATGCACATGGCGGCCCAGACGCCCACGAGGCCCAGCCGGGGAGCCAGCAGGAAGGCGAGGGTGAGCCGGACGCCCCACATGCTGAACAGATTCAGCAGGAAGCAGCCTGTGCTGTCGCCTGCGCCCTGCATCGCGCCGCTTGCTACGATGCTGGCCCCGAACATCGGCTCGGCAAAAGCCTCGATGCGCAGCACCCGCGCACCCAGCGCGATGACGGCGGCGTCTGCCGTGAAGATGCCCATAAGGGCCGGGGCAAAGAGCCAGAGCCCCACGCCCGACAGCGCCATGATGCCCATGCCCATCATGGTGCAGAGCCAGGCGAACCGCTTGGCCATATCCCGGCGGTGTGCGCCGACGGCCTGCCCGATGAGGGCGATGGAGGCGTCCTGGATGCCGTAGCCTGCCATGTAGCAGAGGCCCTCGGCGCTGACGCCGAGGCTGTTGGCTGCGATGGCCACCGTGCCGAGGCCCGAGACGATCCGGACGAGCAGCACCTGCGCCGACGAGAGGGCCGCACGCTCAGCGGCCAGCGGTGTACCCACCCGCCAGAGGTTGCGCAGGCAGGCGGAGGTGATGCGCCAGCTGCCGGGTTTTCGGATGCAAAGCGGGCCGTCCCGCAGCAGCAGGACGCCCAGCGCCAGCAGACCGCCGATGGCCGTGGAAAGCGCTGTGCCAAGTGCCGCACCCGGGACTTCGAGGCCGGCACCCCAGACTGTGACGCTCTGGCCGAAGAGCACCAGCTGCCGGGTGGGGTTGATGAGGAAGAAGTTGAACACCACGTCCAGCGCGCAGACCAGCACGCTGATGAGGCCGGGGGTCAGGGCGTCGCCGGTGGCCCGGAGCATGGCGCTATACATCCCCATGGCCATGGTGAAGGGGAGGGCCGCCGACCAGATGGCGAAGTAGGCGCTGGAACTGGCCTGAAGCGAGATGTCCGCCCCCAGCCACCCGGGCAGGAAACGGCTGATGCCGACGCCGAAAGCCGCAGCGCCCAGACCCAGGATGAGGTTGAAGAGCATGGACTGCCGCAGCACGCCCCGGGCGTCCTGCTGGCGGTCGGCCCCGAGGTACTGGGCGATCTGGATGGAAAACGCGGTGTACAGTCCCACAAGGATGCCGTGGAGCAGCCAGGTGCTCGAGCTGACGATGCCGATGGCGGCGGTGGCCTCTGCGCCGATGTGGCCCACCATGGCGGCGTCGATGTACTCCATCGCCGTGACCACCAGCTGCTGCAGAATGGAAGGGATGCTCAGCGCCAGCGCGATGCGGGCCGTGTCGGACAGCGGGATGTCCTCGCCCTGCCGCATCCGGGCCGAGAGCTGCTCCAAAGAAAGTGTCATGTCGTCTCCTGTTTTCCGTGTTGATAAACTGTCCTACTATTATAGGCACGGGGAGGAAAATTGTCAAACCGGGCGATTGATTTTTTGGCTCTGGCGTGATACACTCTCGGAGTAAGAAGAATATCATTGAAAGAGGTTCAAAATATGCTGCAGCTTATTTCAGCTACCGGCCAGCAGACCGTGGACGCGCTGGCGTTCCTGCTGGCGTTTGCCCTGACCGCCCTGATGGACTCGGTCTTTCACGACAAGCTCCCCCACGACCATGGCCGTGCCTTCGCCGTCAACGGCGAGCTCTCCAAGGGCAAGGCCCGGGGTTCCGGACTCATCTTCGTGCTCTGCATCGCGCTGGTGACGCTGGCGGTGGTGCCTTTTAAGGTAGAGTACCTTATTTATACCGTTCTGCTCATCGCCTCCATGCTGTCGGGCTACTTTGACGACGCCTCCGAGACGGCGTGGAACGAGTACAAGAAGGGCCTCATCGACTTCGTCATTGCCGTGGTGGCAGGTGTTACCTACCTGAACTTCAACGGCACGAGCGTCAACTTCCTGAGCACTACTTTCACCATTGCCTATCCGCTCTACCTGCTGCTCATCGTCATCCTCATCTGGGCCAGCATCAACGTGGTCAACTGCACCGACGGCGTGGACGGCCTGTCTGCCAGCCTCGCGGTGGTGAGCATCGGCACCTTCCTGCTGGCTTACGGCGAGGAGCTGGGGGACTACTCCACCGCTGCCATCGTCTTTATCGGCGCACTGCTGGCCTACCTGTGGTCCAACGCAAAGCCTTCCAGCCTCCTGATGGGCGACGCCGGCAGCCGTGCCATGGGCTTCTTCCTCGCCATCCTGGCCCTCAAGTGCGGCCACCCGTTCGCCTTCCTGCTGGCGGCGCTGGTGTTCATCGTGGACGGCAGCCTCGGCATCCTGAAGATCAGCTTCAAGCGCTTCCTCCACATCAGCATCCTCAAGAACACCCTCACCCCGCTGCACGACCATGTGCGCAAGCGCATGGGCTGGAGCGACGAGCAGGTGGTGGCCCGCTGGCTCATCCTGCAGGCCGTCGCATCGGCGCTGCTCCTGCTGATGACCCGCTGATTTACGGATTTTAAGTACGATGTTTGTGCAGCTTTCCAAAATGCAGATTGACCCGCTCTGATTTTTGTTGCACTTTATGGATTGAAAGCCGAGCGGAAAAAGACTATACTTTAACCAACGAAAGCAAAGGCGCTTAAGTGAATGGATCCACTTTGCGCCTTTTTTGTTTTTTCGTTTTTGTGTGCGGTTCGGGAAAGCCGCACAAGATGCGCTGTCCGCGGCGCTGGAGCACGGACGACAGAACAGGATAGGGAAAGGCGGGGATCACAGTGATCAAACTCGAACACGTTGACAAGTACTTCGGAGACCTGCACGTCCTCAAAGACGTGAACCTCGAGGTCGCCGAGGGCGAAAAGCTGGTCATTATCGGACCGTCCGGCAGCGGCAAATCTACCACCGTCCGCTGCATGAACTTTCTGGAAGAGCCGACCAGCGGCCACGTCTACATCGACGGTCAGGAGCTGACCAACAAGAACAAGACCAGGATCGTCCGCGACAACATGAGCATGGTCTTCCAGCAGTTCAACCTCTACCCCCACATGACGGTGCTCAAAAACCTGACGCTGGCACCCATGAAGCTCCATCACAAGACCAAGGCAGAGGCCGAAGAGCTGGCATATCATTATCTTGAAGTCGTCGGCCTCCGGGACAAAGCGGATGTCTACCCTCCGCAGCTGTCCGGCGGCCAGCAGCAGCGCATCGCCATTGCACGCGCCCTCTGCGCACAGACCAAGATCATCCTGTTCGACGAGCCGACTTCGGCCCTCGACCCTGAGACCATCCAGGAAGTGCTGGATGTAATGGTAAAGCTGGCACACGAGAAGAACATCACGATGGTGGTCGTCACCCACGAGATGGGCTTTGCACGAAACGTGGCCGACCGCATCGTCTTTATGGCGGACGGCCAGATCATTGAGGAAGGCACGCCGGAGCACTTCTTCACCAACCCCAAGAACGAGCGCGTCCGGCAGTTCCTGAGCAAGATCGTCCGCTGAGAGGGCGAACAACAAAGGTTGACACGGCAGGGGCTCACAAGTTGTGGTGAGACGCCGTTGTTGATAACAGGCCGTTTTCGGAGCGGACAGGGAAAGCCGCTCGGGCCGAAAAAACAAAGAGGAGTGGTTTATTATGAAAAAGATCTCGCGTCGTGATTTCCTGAAAGTCACTGGTTTGGTGGGCGCTGCTGCTGCCCTGACCGCCTGCGGCGGCTCTGCAAGCTCCACCGCAGCCTCTACGGCCTCTTCTGCCGCCGGCAGCGCAGCCGCTTCCACCGCAGCACTGGGCGCTGACACTCAGGCCATCGTGGACCGCGGTGTCCTGAAAGTGGGCGTCAAGAACGCAGTTCAGGGCTTCAGCTTCCAGGATACCCTCACCGGCGAGTACAAGGGCCTCGAGGACAGCCTCGCAGAGATGATCGCAGAGCACCTCGGCGTGGACGTTGAGTTCACCACAGTTACCGCCGCCACCCGCGGCGAGCTGCTGGACTCCGGCGACATTGACGCTGTTCTGGCTACCTTCACCATCACCGAAGAGCGCAAGAAGACCTGGGACTTCTCCACCCCCTACTATACCGACTACGTTTCCGTTCTGGTGGAGGACTCCACCGGCATCAAGGGTCTGGCTGACCTGAAGGACAAGGTCGTGGGCGTCTCCTCCGGCTCCACCTCCGCTCGTGCTCTGGTCAAGGCCATGATCGACGAGGGCGTGCTGGACGGCGCAAACTTCGATGCCGACACCTTCAACGCCGACACCTGGAAGGATGGCGTCTCCTTCCGTCAGTACGACGACTATCCCGCCATCAGCACCGCACTGAGCGCAGGCGAAGTGCAGGGCTTCTGCGTCGATAAGTCCATCCTCGCCATCTACAAGACCGAGGGCCGCAGCTACATTGACGCTGAGTTCAGCCCGCAGGAGTATGGCGTCGCCACCAAGAAGGGCAGCGACTTCTCCACCCTGTGCGACGACCTCGTCAAGGGCTGGCTGGCAGATGGCACCATCGAGCAGCTCATCAAAGACAACGGTCTGGATTAAGCCCAGACTTTTCAGAACCAAGAGAGTGCAGGGAAAGGGGAGTTTGCCATGTCTGGCTTGTTTTCGTTAGAGTCCTGGTCCACCGTCTGGACGCATCGTGAGAGTTTTCTGCTGGGTCTGGGCAACACGCTGCAGACCGCCGTCTGCGCACTGGCGCTGGCCTTCATCATCGGCGCTGCGCTGGGCCTGATGTCCACCAGCGGCAGTAAGCTGCTGCGCATCATCGCCCGCATTTACGTCGAGTTCGTCCAGAACACCCCGCTGCTGCTGCAGCTGTGCTTCCTGTATTATGCGCTGGCATTTGCAGGCGTGAGCCTCGGCGTCATCCGCACCGGCATCATTGCACTGGGCGTTTACACCGGCGCTTACATGGGCGAGGTCGTCCGCGCCGCCATCGAGTCTGTGCCGAAGGGCCAGTTCGAGGCCGCACAGGCGCAGGGCTTCAACTATCTGCAGCGGATGGGCTACATCATCTTGCCCCAGAGCATCCCCGTGATGCTCCCTCCGATGGTCAACCAGGTGGTCAACCTCTTCAAGAACACCTCCTGCCTCTACATCGTGGGCGGCGCTGACCTCATCAGCGTGACCTACAGCTTCGTCACCGGCGCTTCTACCGGCGGCGCATACGCCCCCGCTTATATCGTCTGCGGCCTCATCTTCTTCGTGGTCTGCTTCCCGCTGTCCACCCTGGCAGCCCGCTGGGAAGCTTCCCTCAAGGAGCGCAAGGGCCGCGTGAACCCGGGTCTCAAGACCGCTGCCAAGAAAGTAGAGCTGAAGGAGGCTGCCTGATATGAAGACGCTTGCTGCAAGCCTTTCCATCCTGACAAGAGAAGGCGTCATGCTCTACCTGCTGCGCGGCGTGGCCTTCACCTGCATCATCTCGGTGCTGGGCGTCATCATGGGCCTCATCGTGGGCTCTCTGCTGGCGCTGGCTCGCACCTACTGCAAAAAGGGTCCAGCCCGCATCCTCGGCTGGTTCGCTACCGCCTACATCGAGCTGTTCCGCAATACGCCCTACCTGCTCTGGATCTTCATCTGTGTGGTGTTCTGCCCCTGCCCGGGCTTCTTCGCCCGCAAGATGTTCGGCCTGACCAGCGTGGAGATGAAGCTGCTGTTCAAGGCCGCTCTGGCCCTCATCCTCTTCAACTCCTCCGTCATCGCCGAGATCGTCCGCGGCGGCCTGAACGGCGTGTCCAAGGGCCAGTTCGAGGCCGGCTATGCACAGGGCTTCAACGCCGCTGAGGTACTGCTCTACATCGTCCTGCCGCAGGCTTACCGCAACATCGTGCCGACCCTGCTCAGCCAGGTCATCACCACCATCAAGGACTCCTCCTATCTGGCAAACGTGGCCACCATCGAGTTGATGGCCCGCATCCGCCAGCTGCTGAGCGCCGCCGGTACTTACAACGGTCTCGGCACAGTGAACGTCTCCGACGTCATGGTGCTGTTCGGCACGGCCTGCGTCATCTACTTCATCATCAACTTTACCCTGAGCTGTGTGGTGCGCGCAATGCAGAACCGCCGCAAGAAGGCTCTGGTCTTTGCCCCGGCAAAGGCCGCATAAACGAAGACCTATTCCAATTTCCCAATTCCCAATTATTCCCCTGTCATTGTTCTGTCAATGCCAAAAGCGCCCGGCGGGTCATCCGCCGGGCGCTTTTGGTGTATAGAGATATTCCGGTGTGCCAAAGCCTCTCCCCTTGGGAGCAACAACGACGACCGCCGCCAGCGGCGGAAACAGGGAGGAGCTGTTGGGGCCGCGGCCAGCAGGATGCGAGGCCCGCACCAAGGGCCGAAGCAGACGCTGGGAGCCGCAACCCGGGCAGTGGCACGCCGCAGGCATGACGGAGAGGTTATTATGATGCAGCTTTCTCTGCCGCCTTCACCACATGGCTCACGAGCACGGAAGTCGTCACGGTGCCGACGCCGCCGGGGACGGGGGTGATGGCCTCCACCACCGGCTCTGCCTCGCCAAAGCGGACGTCACCGCAGAGTTTGCCTTCCTCGTTGACATGGATGCCCACATCCACGACGACCTGACCGGCCCGCAGATGCTCTGCGCCGATAAAGCCCATCCTGCCCATGGCCACCACCACAACATCGGCCTCACGGCAGACATCGGGCAGGCTCTGGGTGCGGGAGTTGCAGAGGGTGACGGTGGCGTTTTCCCGGTCCAGCATCATGGCTGCGGGCTTGCCTACCACGAGGCTGCGTCCCACGACGACGGCCCGCCTGCCGGAGAGGGGAATGTTGTAGAATTTCAGGATCTCAAGACAGGCCTGCGCCGTGCAGGGCGGGTAGCCGACGGCAGTGTTGGTGAAGACACCGGCCAGCGAGCCGTCGGTGATGCCGTCAATGTCCTTTTCGGGCGAGAGTGCGGCGCGGATGATCCTGTCATCAAACTGTTTGGGCAGGGGGCGGAAGAGCAGACAGCCGTGGATGGCGGCGTCTGCGTTGATGCCGGCAATGACGCGCAGCAGCTCTTCCTGCGAAGCGTCGGCGGGCAGAAGGAACTGCTTCACCTCGACGCCCACTTTCGCACAGCGGGCCATGACGCCTTTCTCGTAGGAGAGGTCATCGGGGCGCGCGCCCACCCGGACGACGGCCAGCGTGGGGACAACGCCCTTTTCCCGCAGCGCAGCGCAGCGGGCGGCATTTGCTTCGTTCATGGCGGCCACGACGGGCGCACCCTTCAAAATGGTAGACATATACGTTCCCTTTCTATGCATCAGGCCCGCAGGCGGCTTGCCACGGACTGGTAGACTTCGTTGGCCAGCGGCAGATATTCCGCCAGCATCCGGGCCGATTTTTCGTCCAGCGCGGCGGCATGGGCGCGGTCCGTCATGAGCTTTGTGTTGATGGCGACATTCAGCGCCGACGCCTGAAGTGCGGCCTTGCAGAACAGCGCCGCACAGCCTGCGTCTGAGACAGCCAGCACGCTGCCCTTTTCGGCGTAATCGGCCGCAAGACGGATTCCCTCACAGCAGGCGTCCATGATGTCCAGCGGCACGGCGCAGGCCCCGTCCAACGCCTCGGCCAGCACAGCGGCCTTGCGGGCCTGCTGTTCGGGCGTCTCTCTGGGCAGGCCGTAGGCCGCCGCCAGAGGCGTGAATGCGTCGGCGTCCGCCTGCACGAGGGCTTCCAGCCGTTTGCGCAGGGCTTCAGCACGGGCATTCAGCACCAGGATCTCTTCTTCCACAGCGGCATATTTCTTTTTGCCGGTGGTAAGATTTCCCACCATATTGCCCAGCGCAACGCCTGCCGCGCCCACGAGGGCCGCTGCGCCGCCGCCGCCCGGGGCGGGGGCTTTGCTGGCAAGCCGGCTCAGAAAGTCCTCACAGCTCAGTTGTGTCAAATCCAAAGTAAAGTCCTCCCTCTGTCACGAATCCGTCCAGTTTTTCGTCATGGGCGTCCACTGCCGCCGCGTCCACCCGCTGGGCCTCAAAGGCCACGCCCAGTTTCACAGCCCGGGTGCAGCGGGGGAGGTAGCGGTCGTAATAGCCTTTCCCCATCCCCACCCGGCGGCAGGCGGTGTCAAAAGCCGTGCAGGGGACCAGCACGAGGTCGAGCTGGTCTGGCCGTAAAATCTCTGACCGGCTCAAAATGGGCGTGCGGATGCCGTAGGCACCCACTTCCCAGCCGTCCGGCCCCGGTACGGCGGCTGTCAGCGAAAAGCCCTCGCCGCAGACGGGGTAGGCCAGCGTTTTGCCCTGCCGGGCCGCTTCCACAGCCAGCGCCGAGAGGTCGGCTTCGCCGCCGAAGGCCGCATAAAGCAGGATGTTTTCTGCCTTTTTGAAGCAGTCCAGAGCCATGATGCGGGCGCAGAGAGCGGCGTTGGAATGGGTGCGCTCGGTGTCCGACAACGCCCGGCGGGCCGCAATGCCCGCTTTGCGCTGTGCGGCTTTTTGCTCCGTGATGGTCATGGCAATGCGCTCCTTTCTGCACCCGGTGGGCAAATCTGCACAAAAACCGGGACGGATTTTTGTTATAATAATAAGCGCTGGGCGCAGAAAAAGCAAGGCTTTGGCAGGATGGGTGAAATATCTTCATCCAACCGAAAAGAAACAAACCAAACCGTATCGGTTTGTGCGAAATGCTGTTGAAGAAATCCACGATGTCTGGTATCATGGAAACAGGCGGGGCCGGAATGAGCGGACGCCCGTGCAAACTGATTTTTTGCATCAGAGAGAGGGGTAAATCGTATGTACAACGATATGATGGATACCATCGGCCTCGTGGAAAAGGCCGACCCGGAGCTGGCTGCGGCCATGGACCGTGAGCTGACCCGCCAGCGGGAAAATATCGAGCTCATCGCCAGCGAGAACATCGTCTCGCCCGCCGTCATGGCCGCCATGGGCAGCATCCTCACCAACAAGTACGCCGAGGGCCTGCCCGGCAAGCGCTACTACGGCGGCTGTGCCTATGTGGATGAGGTGGAGAACATCGCCATCCAGCGCGCCTGCAAGCTGTTCGGCGCAAAGTACGCCAACGTCCAGCCCCACTCCGGCGCACAAGCCAATCTGGCCGTCTACTTCGCCCTGCTCGATCTGGGCGATACCGTCATGGGCATGGATCTGTCTCAGGGCGGCCATCTGACCCACGGCTCTCCGGTGAATATGTCCGGCAAGAACTACCACTTCGTCTCCTACGGCGTCGGCGAAGATGGCCGCATCGACTATGCTGAGCTGGAAAAGCAGGTCAAAAAGGTCCGTCCCAGGATGATCGTGGCAGGCGCTTCGGCCTACCCCCGCGCCATCGACTTCGAAAAGCTGGCTGAGATCGCCCACGGCTACGGGGCCTTCCTGATGGTGGATATGGCCCACATCGCGGGCCTCGTGGCCGGCGGGATGCACCAGAGCCCGGTGCCTTACGCCGACGTCGTGACCACCACCACCCACAAGACCCTGCGCGGCCCCCGCGGCGGCCTCATCCTGACCAACAACGCCGTGCTGGCCAAGCGCATCAACTCCGCCGTCTTCCCCGGCACCCAAGGCGGCCCGCTGGAGCACGTCATCGCGGCCAAGGCCGTCTGCTTTGGCGAGGCACTCAAGCCCGAGTTCAAGGACTACGCCCGCAAGATCGTGGAGAACGCACAGGCCATGGCCGCTGAACTGCAGGCCCGCGGCGTCAAGCTGGTGTCCGGCGGCACCGACAACCACCTGATGCTCCTCGACCTGCGGGACGAGGAATGCACCGGCAAGGAGCTGGAAGCCCGCCTCGACAGCGTCCACATCACCGCCAACAAGAACACCGTCCCCGGCGAGACCCGCAGCCCCTTCGTGACTTCCGGCGTCCGTCTGGGTACTCCGGCTGTCACCACCCGGGGCATGGGCGAGGCCGAGATGAAGGTCATTGCGGACTGCATCGCCGACTGCATCTGGCACTACGACGAGAAGAAGGACGACATCTCCGCCCGCGTGCTGGCCCTGACCAAGGCTTTCCCCCTGTACCAGTAAAGCCCCCTGCCCCCCGGCGGGAGACTGAAAAAAACACTGCACCTGCAGCCCCGGCTGCCGCCCCAAAAGCGGCCCCGGGGCTGCATTTTTTGCTTTTGGCCCCTCGAATCCTGTTATTTTGTGGAAAATGCACGGTTGATGGGACTGTATTTTGTAAATGTGACGAAAGTGAGAAAAATCTATTGACAGATGGACAGGGGGGGGGGGTATAATTAGGCCACAGGCCGACAGTCGAAAAATGCTAGCCTGCCTGTATAATTTATCTTTATTTATGGAGGCAAAAATCATGAAAATGGCAAAGAAACTTCTGGCCGTCGTCCTCACTGGTGTTATGGCCCTGTCCATGCTGACTGGCTGCGCAAGCATCGCTTCTCGTCAGGCTGCTGACGAGCTGGAGGGCATGCTCCACGGCGTTAAGGGCATGAGCAAGGCTTCTGTGACCGCTGACGACAAGGATCTGGCAAAGGACGCCATCAAGGACATTAAGGGTACTGATGGCAAGCTCATTACTAACTCTGAAGCTAAGATCAAGGCCAATCTGGACACTGCCGATAACAAGGGCAAGTACGTCTGGTACGTCAGCATGCCGGCTAAGGATGCAAAGAAGGCTGACAAGGCTGCTAAGATTTTCGGCAAGATGACCAAGACTGATAATAACGAACTGGTGCTGGATACCACCAAGATTGCAAACACCGGTGTCACTGTCAGCGGTAAGACTGACGATGCTATCGAGCCTACTGACAACTTCAAGCTGAGCATGACGGAGTACACCGTTAAGGAAACTGAGAACGGCAAGGACACTAATGTCGATTACATCATGATCGTTGTCACCTGCAAGGCTCAGGTCAAGGCTGCATCCTGATCGCACCTGAGCTGACACAAGCCCAGCAATAAAACGATATTATCTATTCCTCGAAATAAAAATGGCACAAGGGCCCGGAGTGGAAACACCCCGGGCCCTTGTGTTTTTTGCCGCCTCCCCACACTCTGACATGCTTTGCCTTTCGTATTTGGTAGGATGGAATAGAGGACAGGCCCCGAGGGCGCTGACTCTGAACGAGGAACAAAAAACCTCTCACCAGCGGAAAGGAAAGGATACTATGAGGAATTATCAGATGCAGATGCCCGCCCAGTATACATCCATCGGGGACGACGAAATGGTGCTGCTCTGCGGCGGCGAGACCACAGCATGGCAGACCTTTCAGGACATTGGCCGGGTGCTGAACTATGTGGCCCGTATCTTCTCGGCGGGCAGCTCCATCGTCAACAATGTGGTCACCATCGTCAATTATTTCAATAAGCTCGAAGACCTGCTCCCGGTCATCGGGGAAGTATAAACGAAAAGGGCCGGTACTAACAGTACCGGCCCTTACTTTATCAGGAGATCAATAATGCAGCTTGTCAGCGGTCAGTGCCTCGAGCACGGGCAGCATGGCAGCAGCCTCAGCCTTTGCGGCGGGCAGGTCCATGTCGCGGTAGTTGCCGCACTCCACCTCGCTTGCGCCGGGGACATCGCCCTCAAACGCAGCCATGAAGCGGAAGGACTCCACCGTCAGGCTCAGCGCCTCGGCGGGGGTCAGACCCCGGGTCAGCAGGTAAAAGCCGGTGCGGCAGCCCATGGGGCCGACGTAAATGACGCCGTCCTTATACTGGCTGTTGCGGGCGTAGGTGGCGAAGAGGTGTTCCAGCGTGTGGGCTGCGCCGGTGGAGAGATAATCGCCGTGGTTCGGCTTCTTCATCCGGATGTCCCAGGTCAGAACATCGCCGTCCTGACGGCTCAGGTACATGCCGCGGTCGAGCCTGGTGTGGTCTACGCAGAAGCTTGCGATGCGTTCCATACTGCGCCTCCCGGGATCAGGCCTGCAGGCGCTGGACGCTGCCATGTGCGCAGTCCACAGCGACCATCAGACCGTCGCGGATGTGGGCGGTAGCGCCGACGGCACCCACGATGGTGGGCTTGAGCAGGGCCTTGCCGGCGATGGCGGCGTGGCTGTTCAGACCGGCTTCCTCGACCACCAGAGCGGCAGCGTCACGGACGTAGCTCAGCATCTCGTTGGAGGTGGAGGGGACGACCAGGACCATGCCGGGCTTGAACTTTGCACGGATCTCCTCGATGGTGCGGCAGACGCAGGCCTTGCCGGTGGCGTTGGCCAGAGCAGCGCCCTCGGGGCCGACGCCGACGCCGGTAGCCAGGCAGTTGCCGATCATGTGGATCTTGATCATGTTGGTGGTGCCGGAGACGCCCACGGGGACGCCGGCGGTCACGACAGCCAGCTCACCGTCGTGCAGATAGCCGTGCTCTTTTGCCAGAGCGGTGGACTTCTCGATGAGCTCATCGGTGCTGGAGGCGAGGTCCATCATGAGCGGGGTGATGCCCCAGGAGATGGACAGCTGGCGCTGGACCTGCTCGTCCATGACGCAGGCGATGATGGGCTGAGAGGGGCGGTACTTGCTCAGCAGGCGGGCAGTGTTGCCGGACTCGGATACGGTGACGATGGCAGAAGCGTTGACGTCCTTTGCGGTCAGGCAGGCAGCGTGTGCGGTAGCGTCGCTGACGCTGATCTGGCCGGTGGTATCGGTCAGGCGGTTGTCGCGGTAGTGGACCTCGTTCTCGGTGCGCTCTGCGATGGCGGACATGGTCTTGAGGGCCTCAACAGGGTATGCGCCCGCAGCGGTCTCGCCGGAGAGCATGATAGCGGAAGTGCCGTCATAGATGGCGTTTGCCACGTCGGAGATCTCGGCGCGGGTGGGGCGGGGGTTGACCATCATGCTGTCCAGCATCTGGGTAGCAGTGACGATGGGCTTGCCGAAGGAGAAGGAGCGGTCGATGACGCTCTTCTGGATGCCGGGCAGCTCGGTGAAGTCGATCTCGACGCCCAGGTCGCCGCGGGCGACCATGACGGCGTCGGCAGCGGACAGGATGCTGTCGATGTTATTGACGCCCTCGCGGTTCTCGATCTTGGCGATGATGCGGATGTTGGAGTCGTACTCGTTCAGCAGGTTGCGGATGTCGTAGACGTCCTGTGCAGTGCGCACGAAGGAAGCCGCGATGAAGTCGAAGCCCTGCTGGACACCGAAGATGATGTCATCCCGGTCGCGCTGGCTCAGGTAGGGCATGGACAGGTGGACGCCGGGGACATTGACGCCCTTCTTGGTCTTGATCTTGCCGCTGTTGAGCACTTCGCAGACGATGTCGGTGTCCGTGACGCTCTTGATGGCCAGCTTGATGAGGCCGTCGTCCAGCATGATGGTGCCGCCCTCGTGGATGTCCTGGGGCAGGTCCTTGTAGGTGATGGAGCAGATCTCCTTGGTGCCCTCCACCTCGCGGGTGGTCAGGGTGAAGGTCTGACCGGCTTCCAGCATCTCAACGCCGTTCTTGAACTCCTTCAGGCGAATCTCGGGGCCTTTGGTGTCCAGCAGGGCAGCAACGGGCTTGTTCAGCTCAGCGCGGACAGCCTTCAGCATATCCAGACGGCCCTTGTGCTCCTCGTAGGAGCCGTGGGAAAAGTTGAAGCGGGCCACGTTCATGCCGTTGGCGACCAGCTCGCGCAGGACGCCGTCCTTATCGGTAGAAGGGCCAAGGGTGCAGATGATCTTCGTTTTTCTCATAAATATACCTCTAACAGTCTCTTTTTTTCCTCTATGATGGGCGCGCAGGTGCCAGATATGCCCTGCGGCCGCTGGCCGGACATCGGCCCGGTCAGGGGTGTTTGAAAACCTTACCACTCTATATTATAACCGCTTGTGTACAAGAGAGCAAGAAAAAATTCGGCAAAGAAAACCTTAAATTTTCGTGATAGATGCCGGAGCGATAAAATGCTTGCGAAAAGTGCGTCCATCGCCTATAATAGGGCTAAGCAAAAGTCTCACTTCTGCCCCGAAGGGACGAAGGTGAGCGCAAAATGAAAGAAACGGAGTGAAAGCGTAATGGAAAAGCGCGTTTTTCTGATCGTTCTGGACAGCTTCGGCATCGGCGCAGAGCCGGATGCCGCCGCCTTTGGCGATGAGGGGACCAACACCCTCGGCGCCATCGCCAACCACCCCAATTTCAACTGCCCCAACCTGAAAAAGCTCGGCCTGTTCAACATCGACGGTGTGACCGCCGGCGAAAAGGATGCCGCCCCCATCGGCTCCTTCGCCCGCCTGCAGGAGCAGAGCATGGGCAAGGATACCACCATCGGCCACTGGGAGATCGCCGGTGTCGTCAGCCCGAAGCCCCTGCCCACCTTCCCGGACGGCTTCCCGGACAGCCTCATCCACGAGTTTGAGGAAAAGACCGGCCACAAAGTCCTCTGCAACAAGCCCTACTCCGGCACACAGGTGCTGAAGGACTACGGCGAGCAGGCCATGAAGGAGGATGCCCTCATCGTCTACACCAGCGCCGACAGCGTGTTCCAGGTGGCCGCAAACGAGGAGCTGGTGCCGGTGCATGAGCTGTACCGCTATTGCGAAATTGCCCGCGAGATGCTGAAGGGCGAGTATGGCGTGGGCCGCGTCATCGCCCGCCCCTTCCTCGGCCGCACCGCCGACACCTTCTACCGCACCACCAACCGCCACGACCTGAGCCTCAAGCCGCCCCGCAAGACCATGCTTGATCTGCTCAAGGACGCAGGCAGGGACGTCATCGCCGTGGGCAAAATTTTCGACATCTTCGACGGCGAGGGCGTGACGGAAAAGATCAAGACCACCGGCAACACCAACGGCATCGCCTTTACCAAGGCTTTGCAGACCCGCGACTTCGAGGGTCTGGCCTTCGTGAACCTCGTCGATTTCGATATGCTCTACGGCCACCGCCGCGACGTGGCGGGCTACGCCGCCGCCGCCACCGAGTTCGACAAGTTCCTTGCCGACTTCATCCCCGGGATGCGGGAGGGCGACATCCTGATGGTCACGGCCGACCACGGCTGTGACCCCTCCTACACCAGGACCACCGACCATACCCGCGAGTATGTGCCGTATCTCATCTGCGGCAAGGGCGTCAAGCCGGGCGTTGACCTCGGCACGAAGCTCTGCTTCGGCACCATCGCACAGACCATCTGCGACTATCTGGGCGTGGATGCCTCCACACTGGACGGCCAGAGCGTGCTGGGCGACATTTTAGCTTAAACAGGCAAAAGAAAAAGGACTGCGTGAGCAGTCCTTTTTCTTTTGCAATTCTATTTACGCTGCATCATTTTCAGCGCTGGAAGCGTTGCCGCTGCCGGAGCCGAACAGGGCGTCCAGCACGGTGGAAGCGGCCTGATGCAGGGAGGAAGCCGCCTGCTCCACCTGCTCCTGGGTCGGCATACTGAAGGACGGCGACTCGGTGGAGTCTGCCGGGGCTTCTTCGCTGCCGTCGGCAGGGACCTCGGTGGAAGCGCTGGGCTCACCGGAGGCGTCGCCCTCGGCGGGCTGGCTGTCAGCGGGGGCCTCTTCCGCCGGGACTTCGCTCTCGGCGGGCTCTTCTGCGATCACGCTGTCGGGAGATTCCTCCGGGATGGATGCACCGGCGTTGGGGTCGGCGGTCGGCGTGAAGACATCGGTCTTCTCGGGGGTCTGGCTGGTGCCGGTGAGCTTGTCCTCGCCGCCCAGAACTGCTGCGATGAGGGCCTTGGCCTCGTTGACCGAGTTCTCATCCGGCTTCATGACGTAGAGGCTCTGGCCCTTGGCGGAGTAGCACTTGCTGCTCTTCGCGCCCGAGCCGGTGACAGTGTAGCTCTGGATGTCCCAGTTGGCAAGGTCGCCCAGCTGCATCCGGACCAGCGCAGAGATCTGTTCCTGCGAAAGGCTGGTGACAAAGCAGTCGGCGGCGGCGTCCATCAGCTTGGAGAAGCCCATGAGCAGGGCCGGGGATTTGAGCTTGTTGGCCACCGCGTCGATGACTTTCATCTGGTTGATGCCGCGCTGGATGTCGCCGGTCTTGAAGGCGTGGCGCTCACGGGCAAAAGCCAGAGCAGACTTGCCGTCCAGATGGTTCCAGCCCTCGGCGAAGGTGGTGGGGTCGTAGTAGCCGGGGCTGCCCACCGAGGTGAAGGCCTGGTCGGAGTAGACGTCCACGCCGCCGATGGCGTCGATGATGTTGATGAAGCCCGCAAAATTGATGCGGAGGTAGTGCTCCACATTCACGCCGTAGAGGTTGCCCAGCGTGGCCATGCTGGTCTCGACGCCATAGAGGCCGGCGTGGGTCAGCTTGTCCTTGCTGTCGGTGCCTGCGAGGTCAACATAGTAGTCGCGCGGGGTGTTGATGAGGGCCGCCTGCTTGGTGGTGGGGTTGACCACGGCGAGGATGTTCACGTCGCTGCGGGCCTTTTCGGTCAGCTCGCCGCGGTTGTCCACGCCGCTGAGATAGACGACGAACGGCTCTTTCGTGATCTTGTTCGCCTCTGCACCGGTGAGCAGGCCGGAAGTCATGCTGTCCAGTGCGGTCAGACCCTGCTGCGCCCAGACACAGCCCACGGCCAGCGCGGCGCAGAGCAGGACGGACAGCACCCGGGCCACGACGGCACCGCTGCGGGAGGCGAGGCACTTGCGCACCAGCAGCCAGAGCAGCACCAGAAGCGCGGTGATGATAACGAGGTAGAGCACCGGCAGCATCTGGGTGCGCCAGAGCTGCACCAGCGCGGCAAGGCTCAGGATGGCCTGCAGTACCAGCAAGACCATTCCTCCTTTCGGAAGTTTGTCGTCAGCGGGGGCGGGCTCGCTGGGGTGCAGCGGCTCCCACTGTTTGCGGGGCGGCACCGGAGATTTCGGCGGCTCGGACTGAGGCGTCGGTGCCGGTCTCGTCGGTGCTTTGGGGCGGGGAGGCTCCGGCGAGAAGAAATCGGCGCTGTCTACCTCCACTTCGTCGGGTTCGCTGCGCTTGATGCCCCGGTGGATGTGCCGGGGGCCTTCGTCGTTATTCTGGGGATGGATATGCTCGTTTTCGTCAAACATAGGCGTTCACTCCTTTGGATGTGTATGCCGTCATGTGGTGGGGATGATGCTCAGCACAGCCCGGGCGGGCAGGCAGGTGGCCGTCTGGTCTTCCTCGCTGAGCCAGCCGAAGGATTCGCAGATGTGGTCAGGGCAGGGCGAATCCACAAAGCGGGCCGCGCCGTCCTGGATCCTGATGTGGACGGTGAGGTAGCCGGTGTCCACATCGTAATCGGCATCTTTTTCGAGGGGGAAGGTGAGCTTGGTGTTGCTGTCGCCATAGATGAGCTCTGCGCAGAGAGGCGCACCGGTCTGGCTTGCTTTCCGCACCAGCAGCAGCACGGCGGCTGCGGCCAGAATGACGGCAGCAAAGACCAGATCTATCAGCAGTTTTTTGTGTTGCTTCATAAAAAATTATCCTTTGAGCGGGATCTGTTCCAGCTCGGCCAGCCAGAGCGCGGCGGCTGCGTCGCTGGGCATCCGCCAGTCGCCCCGGGGCGAGAGAGTGACGCTGCCCACCTTGGGGCCGTCGGGCAGGCAGCTGCGCTTGAACTGCTGGGCGAAGAACCGCCAGTAGAAGTTGCGCAGCCACTTGTAGAGCACTTCGTCCGGGTACTCGGCCCGGCCTGCGAAGGCCGCTTTCGCCAGCCGGAATATCTTCGACGGGCCGAAGCCGAAGCGGAGAACATAATAGAGGTAGAAGTCGTGCAGCTCATAGGGACCCACGAGGTCTTCCGTCTTCTGAGAGATCTCGCCGTCCCTGGCAGGCAGCAGCTCCGGGGAGACGGGAGTGTCGAGGATGTCCAGCAGCACCCGGCGCAGTTCGGCGGAGGCGGCAATGTCGGCCTCATACTGGACGAGATGGCGCACCAGCGTCTTGGGGACACCGGCGTTGACGCCGTACATGCTCATGTGGTCGCCGTTGTAGGTGGCCCAGCCCAGCGCCAGCTCGGAAAGGTCGCCGGTGCCGACGACGAGGCCGCCGGTGCGGTTGGCGGTGTCCATCAGCTCGAGGGTGCGCACACGAGCCTGTCCGTTCTCAAAGGTGACGTCCAGCACGCTCTCGTCCTGGCCGATGTCCTTGAAGTGGCTGTGGACGGTGTTGGCGATGTCGATCTCGGTAAAGCTGACGGCCAGCTCGTCGCATAAGATCTCCGCATTGCTGCGGGTGCGGTGGGTGGTGCCGAAGCAGGGCATGGTCACGGCCAGCACATCGCTGGTGGGGCGGCCCAGCTGCTTCATGGCGCGGACGGCCACCAGCAGGGCGAGGCAGCTGTCCAGACCGCCCGAGATGCCGATGACCGCCGTCTTGGCGTGGGCGTGCTCGAGGCGCTTGGCGAGGCCGTCGGCCTGCATTTTCAAGATCAGCTCACAGCGCTCGGCCCGGCGGCGCTCGTCGTGGGGGATGAAAGGCGTGGGGTCTACCCAGCGGGAGAGCTTGGTCTCGGTGAGGGCAAGGTCGAAATCGACGGTCAGATACCCCTCAGCGCTGGGCTCGAAGCTGGTGTTGCGCGCCCGCTCCGACTCCATCCGCTGGCAGTCCAGCTCCGTCTCAGCCCAGCCGCCCTCGAAGGGAGATGTCTCGGCGAGGAGGGTGCCGTTCTCGGCGATGAGGTCGTGGCCGGCGAAGACCATGTCCTGGGTGCTCTCGCCGTGGCCGGCAGAAGCGTACAGGTAGCCGCAGAGCAGGCGGGCGGACTGGTTCGACACCAGCGCCCGGCGGTACTCGGCCTTGCCGACCGTCTCATCGCTGGCCGAAAGGTTCGCAATGACGGTGGCACCGGCCAGCGCATGGAAGGTGGAGGGGGGCAGAGCGCTCCACAGGTCTTCGCAGATCTCCACGCCCAGAACGAAGCTGGGCATCTGGCGGCAGCGGAAGAGCAGGGACGTACCGAAAGGCACCTCCTGCCCGCAGACTGTTACCGTCTCTACCTCAGTGCTGCCCGGGGTGAACTGGCGCTTTTCGTAAAACTCGCCGTAGTTGGGCAGGTAGGTCTTGGGGACAAGGCCCAGCAGACGCCCGCCGCAGAGGACGGCGGCGCAGTTGTACAGCTTGCCCCGCACCAGCAGCGGCAGGCCCACGAGGGCCACGACGTCCAGCTCCCGGCTGGCGTCCAGCACGGTCTGCAGGGCGTCCAGCGCGCCCTGCTGCAGCGTGCGCTGCAAGAACAGATCGCCGCAGGTGTAGCCGGTGAGGCAGAACTCGGGGAACACCGCCAGCCTGACGCCGCGGGCGGCAGCGTCCTGTAACTGAGAGACGATTTGGGAAGCGTTATAATTGCAGTCGGCCACCCGCAGTGAGGGCGAGAGGGCGGCTGCCTTCAAAAAACCATCTTTCATCGGAGGATTTCACATCCTGTCTGTTGAATTAAGGCCCCGGCGGAGACGTGCTCTGTGGGGTTTTGTTCAGTATACCACAAACCAGCCCAAACGAAAAGTGACAGTGTGGTTAAAGAAACGAAAAACGCTGCCTGCACACCGCAGACAGCGCTGAAAACAAAAGATGGAAAACGAGATAGACCGTAAGCCGGGTTCTGTATTAAACGACGATCTGTCTAGACCTGCCATTGCTGACAGGTTCGTGCCGCCTTCGGGACACGCGAGCAGCGCTGTACGTCCCATATAGGCGTTGCTTCCGGTAGGGTTTACAAAGCCGCATGGTCACCCATGCGCTGGTGAGCTCTTACCTCGCCGTTTCATCCTTACCGCATTGCTGCGGCGGTTTGTTTTCTGTTGCACTTTCCCTGAGGTCACCCTCGGCTGCCGTTAGCAGTTACCGTGCTCTGTGAGGCCCGGACTTTCCTCAGAGCGGTCAAAGCCGCCCCGCCGCCGTATGTTCCACTCGTTTTCCGTTCCTCATGATACCATAAAAAAGCAGGATTTGCAAGTAGAAGCCTTTTTTGATATAATATCTTATATATTTTTATGCTTTTTGCGCAGGAGGTGGGGGTGCATATGCGGCTGTTTTTTACGGTGCCCGATACGCCGCAGACCCAAAACGGAGTGCTTCTGCGCAATTTTCTGCGCCAGTGTGCCGTTTCTACCGACCTTGCCCGTGCAGTCAAGTTCCGGGGCAGCGGCTTTTTTGCGGATGGAGAGCCTGTCCTTGCCAACCGCAGGGTGTACCCGGGGCAGACGGTCAGCTTTGAGCTGCCGCCGGAAGGGGAAGGCGTGGCCCCGCAGCCGGAGATCCCGGTAAACGTGGTCTATGAGGATGCCTTTGCAGTGGTGCTGGAAAAGCCGCCGCATCTGGCCGTGCACCCCACCCTGAACTACCCCTACGATACCCTTGCCAACGGGTATGCGGCATGGGCTGCGCAGCAGGGCATCAGCCCGGTGTTCCGCCCGGTGAACCGCATCGATAAGGACACCAGCGGCCTTGTTCTGGCTGCAAAGCACGCCTATGCTGCGCCGCTGCTGGCCCGGAATGTGGAAAAACTCTACTATGCCGTTGTGGAGGGAGAGCTGCCGCTGGGTCCGGGCGTGATCGACGCGCCCATTGGCCGTCAGGCGGAGAGCATCATTGGCCGCTGCGTGACCCCGGACGGCAAGCCCAGCCGCACCGAGTATACCATATTAAAAGCAGAAAACGGCCTGAGCCTTGCAGCCTGTGTGCCGGTAACGGGCCGCACCCATCAGATCCGGGTGCATTTTGCCTCCATCGGCCACCCGCTGGCTGGGGATGACCTTTACGGAGGGAGCCGGGAGCGCATTGGGCGGCAGGCGCTGCACTGTGCAAGGCAGAGCTTCCGGGTGCCGGTGTACACCCCGGTGGAGGGCGGAATCCGGGTGGAATGCCCGGCGAATGGAAATAACTGGAAGACTGCTGCGGCGGAAAGCCCGCTGCCGCAGGATATGAAACAGCTTTTTGGTGAAAAGTAAGTGAAAGAACCGCCCAAATTTTGTGACAATGCTTGTTTCAAAGACGGCAGGGTGTATAATAAAATAAGAATGTTGTGTGCATGAGCCTGCTGGAAAGGGCATGTGCGCCCAAGACCGCCGCCGTCTTATCCCGGCACCGTGTGTGCATTGGCGGCAAGGAAGGAGAAAAACCTTTTGATCGAAGACAAGACAAAGGAGCAGCAGCCTGCCTCACCGGCAAAGCCCAAGTGGGAACAGAAGCTGCGCTCCCTTTGGGCACAGCTGCAGTGCATGGGGCTTTTGCACCGGCATCGGCTGCGCCGTAAAACCCAGAATCATGTGAATGATTTTGGCAGAAAGCTTGCCCAGAATTCTGCCGTGCCAGTCATCGGGGAGACGCTGTATGCACTGGGCTATTCTACAGAATATGGATTCGTCCGCGTTGGGCGCGGCCTGCGCAGCGGCTGGCTGTGGCTGTGGCAGGCATTTACGACACTGCTGGAAAATGCTGCGGCAATGGCGTTCCCGGGGGCAGCGCAGATGTTCCGGGACCTGTTCGGCCCGATCTGGCTGTTCTTCCGGGGCTGCGGTTCGCTGCTGGTGCACGCCCAACGGGTGCGGAAAGAAAAAGGCTTTGCCGCAGCCTGCAAAGCCAGCGTACATTATCTGGCCAGCGGCGTGCGCCGCAACCTGAAAACACTGCCGCGCATGGCCATGTATGTGCTGCCGGTGTGCGCACTGGCCGTTATGGTGACCGTGTTCAACCATACCGTCCGCCAGCCTTATGCGCTGGAGGTGCAGGTGAACGGCCAGACCGTCGGCTATGTGGCCAATGAGGATGTGTTCAACTCGGCCCGTGAGGCGGTGCAGGAGCGTATCAACTACGCAGACACCGACCATGCAAAGTGGACCGTGGAGCCTACCTACACCGTTACCGTGGCCCACAAGACCATGGATGAAAACGAGATGGCGGACGCGATCCTGAAGAGCGCCAGCGACGAGATCAGCGAGGGCACGGCCCTGTATCTGGATGGCGAGCTGACCGCAGTGTGCAGCGATGGTGTCAGCCTGCAGAGCTACCTGAGCAGCCTGCTGGAACCCTATGAGGACCCTGAGAACTCCAACGTGACCGTGGGCTTCAACAAGGAAGTCACGCTGGAAAACGGCATCTACTTCAACGACAGCTTTCAGGACGAAGCGGATGTGGAAAAGGAACTTTCCGGTGTGCAGCAGCAGGAAAAGATCTACACAGTGGGCGCAGGCGACACGCTATGGAGCATCGCCCAGAAAAACGACCTCACCTTCCGTGAGCTGTGCGAACTGAATACCAATTTCAAGGGCGCGCCCCTGAACGAGAAATCTAACATTCAGGCCGGTGATGAGCTGATCGTGACCAAGCAGGAAGCTACGCTGGAAGTGCGCATCACCAAGGTGGAGACCTGGCAGGAGGAGATCCCCTATACCACCGAGACCACCACCTCCAACGAATACACGGTGGGTACCAAGAAAACGGTGCAGAACGGTGTGAACGGCCTGCGTCAGATCACGGCGCAGCGTGTTTATAACACCGATGGCATCCAGCTTTCCCAGAAGATCCTGAGCACGGAAGTGGTGCAGGAGCCTGTCACCGAAAAAATCGTGAAGGGCACCAAAAAGGTGACCAGCAGCACCAGCTACATCACCGGCAGCGGTCAGTTCATCTGGCCGGTGCCCGGCTACCGGAACTGCTCGCGCTGGTACGGCGGCAGCCACAAGGGTGTGGATATCTGTGCGGCTGCCGGTACGCCCATCTACGCATCGGCGGGCGGCACCGTGACCAAGGCCGGCTACAACAAGGCCGGTGCCGGTACGGGTTATGGCTACTCCGTCATCATCAGCCACGGCAGCGGCTACACCACGGTGTATGCGCACTGTCTGTCGCTGGCGGTGCACTCTGGTCAGACCGTCAAGCAGGGCCAGCTGATCGGCTATGTGGGCAGCACCGGACGCTCCAGCGGCAACCACTGCCACTTTGAGATCCGCCGCAACGGCAGCTACATCGCGCCGCAGAATGTGTTCAACCGCAGAAAGTATAGGTAAGTTTGCAGAGGGCTTTTTCTCCGGAGAAGGCCCATCTGCTGTATTATGTAACAGAAAAGGAGAGATGATCTTATGTCTACCCCTCACATCAGTGCTGAAAAAGGCGATTTTGCAAAGACCGTCCTGATGCCGGGCGATCCTCTGCGTGCAAAATTCATTGCAGATACCTTCCTCAAGGATGTGCGTCAGGTGACCGGCGTGCGCGGCATGCTTGGCTTTACCGGCACTTACGAGGGCCGTCCCATCAGCGTGATGGGCAGCGGCATGGGCATGCCGTCCATTGGCATTTATTCCTATGAGCTGTTCAAGTTCTACGATGTAGAGAACATCATCCGCATCGGCTCTGCCGGCAGCTATACCGACAAGGCCAAGCTGTTTGACGTGGTGCTGGCCGCCGGTGCTGTGAGTGAAAGCAACTATGCCCGTGTGCAGAGCGGCTTTGAAGGGGACATCACGCTGCCCAGCCAGAGCCTGAACGACAAGCTGCGCGCTTCTGCCGCAAAGCAGGGCATCCCCCTCATCGAGGGAAACATCCACTCTTCGGATGTGTTCTACCGTCAGCCCTCCGATGCAAAGCCCACCTACTGGGAAAAGCTGCGCGACGAGCGCGGCTGCCTGTGCGTGGAGATGGAGAGCTTTGCCCTGTTTGCCAATGCACAGGTGCTGGGCAAGAACGCTGCCTGCCTGCTGACCATTTCCGACAGCTTTGTTTCGCCGGAAATCACCACGGCAGAACAGCGCCAGAAGAGCTTTACCGATATGATGAAGGTAGCACTGGGTGCAGAATACTAAGCGTTAAAAACGCATTTCAGCGCGGTTTGCCTGCAAAAGGGCTTGCCGCGCTGTTTTCGACCCCTGAAAACCAAAAAAGGAGTGACGGATATGACAAACCTGACCCTGGAAGAAAAGAAGGAGCTCATCCGCATGGCACTGGCTGCACGGGAAAAAGCCTATGTGCCCTACAGCGATTTTATGGTGGGCGCTGCCCTGCGCGCCAAGGATGGCCGCATTTTTACCGGCTGCAACGTGGAGAACGCTGCCTTTACCCCCACCAGCTGTGCAGAGCGCACGGCTCTGTTCAAGGCGGTGGCCGAGGGTGTGACCGAGTTCACAGACATTGCTGTGGTGGGCAGCCGCCGCGGCGAGGTGAACGAGCAGATCACTTCTCCCTGCGGGGTGTGCCGTCAGGCTCTGTTTGAATTCGGCGGGCCGGAACTGAACGTTATCATGGCAAAGACACCGGAAGACTTTATCGAGCGCAGCATGGACGAACTGCTGCCCTTCGGTTTTGGCCCCTCCAATGTGGCGGGCAACCGTGCCGTGAAGTGACGGGATAAAAACGCAGAGGCGCACTGCAGGACAATAAAGTGACGGCAATACGTGCATTGTGTGCCAAAGCACAGAGAACGCACGGAACTACGGCAAATTTGTGCATAAATACTACTTTTGATAAAAACTTACAAAATTATTGTAAAGATTTTGTAATCGGAATTCGCTTGCATCTGACACGGCTTGCCGTTATACTTGAGCCAGTAAATGTGCAGTTCTGCGCATTTTATTTGTTTGACGCAATTTTATTAAAAATAAAAGGAGAGTTTGATTATGATGATTTCTCGTCGTAATTTCCTGGCTGTGGCTGGTGCCGCTGCCGCCGCCGCTGCTCTGACCGCTTGCGGCGGTTCTTCCGCTTCTTCTACCAGCACCGCTTCTTCCGCTGCTGCTTCTACTGCTTCCTCTGCTGCTGAGGGCGGTGAGAAGATCGTCAAGGTCGCTCTGACCTGCGATACCGGCACGATCGATGATGAGAGCTTCAACCAGGCATGCTGGACTGCTGTTTCCGGCTACATGGGCGATGACTGCCAGTACTACATTCCCGAGGCTGACGCTTCCGATGAGGACCGCGAGACCATGATCCGTCAGGCTGTCAACGACGGCGCTGATGTCATCGTCTGCGTCGGCTACCTGTACGGCGCTTCTCTGGCATGGGCTGCTGACCAGTACCCCGATGTCAAGTTCATCGCCGTCGACGTCACCCAGGGCGACATCGGCACCGACGCCATCCCCGCAAACTGCTACTGCATCACCTTCAAGGAGGAGCAGGCAGGTTATCTGGCTGGCTACGCCATCGTTAAGGACGGCAAGACCAAGCTGGGCTTCCTCGGCGGCATGGCTGTCCCCGCTGTCATCCGTTACGGCTACGGCTATGTGCAGGGCGCTGACGCTGCTGCTCAGGAGCTGGGCACCAACATCGATATCAACTACTTCTACGGCGGCCAGTTCTACGGCGATGCTAACATCACCTCCCGTATGGAGGGCTGGTACTCCAACGGCACCCAGGTCGTCTTCGCCTGCGGCGGCGGCATCTACACCTCCGCTGTTGAGGCTGCTCTGAAGAGCAACGGCTATGTCATCGGCGTTGACGTTGACCAGAACTACATCGGTGTCAACGGCGTGGCTGATGGCTCCTTCGCTTACAACCCCTTCATCACCTCCGCTATGAAGGGCCTGACCGAGGCTGTCAACACCGCTCTGTCCGACATCGAGGCAGGCGATTGGAGCGACATCGCTGCTTCCAACGGCAACTTCGGTCTGGAGGACGGCGACTACATCGGCCTGCCCACCGATGCTGACAGCTGGAACTTCGAGACCTTCACCACCGACGAGTACGAGGCTCTGAAGGAGAAGATCAAGAGCGGCGAGATCACTGTGGACAACAACTCTGACGACAGCACCAAGCCCACCGTCAGCGAGTTCACCACCGTCAACTACATCCAGTAATCAAGGTTTTCCCGGGCGGGACGCTCTGCAAAGGGCGTCCCGCCTTTTTTGTATGCTTTTTCAAGACGAGGAAGGAATGTTCGTCAAAATGCACAAAAGTGATACTTATGATATGGCAAAACACTAAATTTTCAAAAAGAAGTGTGCAAAACAGCAAAAATACGGTATAATGGGCATTAGAATAGTATAAGTGTCGCTTGGACACGAAAGGAGAGTGAGCAGATTGGCAGAGGATTTTGTGATCGAGATGCTCCATATCACCAAGGAGTTCCCGGGCATCAAGGCAAACGACGACATTACCCTGCAGCTGCGCAAAGGTGAGGTCTATGCCCTGTTGGGCGAGAACGGCGCAGGTAAAAGCACCCTGATGAGCGTGCTGTTCGGCCTGTATCAGCCGGAGGAGGGTAAGATCCTCAAAAACGGCAAGGAGGTCGCCATCCGCAACCCCAACGATGCAAATGCACTGGGCATCGGTATGGTCCACCAGCACTTCAAGCTGGTGGAGTGCTTCAGCGTGCTGGACAACATCATTCTGGGCGTGGAGCCCAACAAGCTGGGCTTTTTGCAGAAGGCCGAGGCCCGCAAGAAGGTCGTGGCCCTGAGCGAGAAGTACGGCCTGCGTGTTGACCCCGATGCGCTCATCAGTGATATTTCGGTGGGTATGCAGCAGCGCGTGGAGATTTTGAAGATGCTCTACCGCGACAATGAGATCCTCATCTTCGACGAGCCCACCGCTGTGCTGACCCCGCAGGAGATCGACGAGCTGATGGAGATCATGCGCGGGTTCAAGAAGGAGGGCAAGTCCATCCTCTTTATTACCCACAAGCTCAACGAGATCATGGCGGTCGCCGACCGCTGCACCGTCCTGCGCAAGGGCAAGTATATGGGTACCGTGGACATCAAGGACACCACCAAGGAAGAGCTTTCCCGCATGATGGTCGGCCGTGACGTCCAGCTTCAGGTCGATAAAAAGCCCGCTCACCCGGGCGATGTTGTGCTGGACGTGGAGGGGGTCACCATCCACAACGACCAGCGCAAGAAGGACTCCGTCAAGGACGTCACCTTCCAGGTCCACGCAGGCGAGATCGTCTGTCTGGCGGGCATCGAGGGCAACGGCCAGACCGAGCTCGTCTATGGCCTCACCGGCCTCGAAAAACTGTCGGGCGGCAAGATCACACTGGACGGCAAGGACATCACCCGCGAGAGCATCCGTCAGCGCTCCAAGGACGGCATGAGCCACATCCCCGAAGACCGCCACAAGCACGGTCTGGTGCTGGACTACAGCCTCGAGAACAACATGGTGCTCCAGCGCTACTGGCAGCCCGAGTTCCAGAAGGGCGGCTTCATCCAGTCCGATAAAGTCCGCGAGTACTCCGATAAGCTCATCGCTCAGTACGACGTCCGCAGCGGTCAGGGCAGCTCCACCATCGTGCGCAGCATGTCCGGCGGCAACCAGCAGAAGGCCATCATCGCCCGCGAGATCGACAAAGACCCCAAGCTGCTGGTGGCTGTTCAGCCCACCCGCGGCCTGGATGTCGGCGCTATCGAATACATCCACCGCCAGATCGTCGCCCAGCGCGACAAGGGCAAAGCTGTCCTGCTGGTCAGCCTCGAGCTGGATGAGGTCATGAACCTGTCCGACCGCATCCTCGTCATGTACGAGGGCGAGATCGTGGGCGAGTTCGACCCCAAGACCACCACTGTGCAGGAGCTGGGCCTCTACATGGCCGGCGCACGCAAGCAGGGAAAGGAGAGCAAATAAATGAACAAGAAAAAACTTTCCCACAGCAACCTCAACAGCTCCATCACCAGTGTGCTGGCCGCGCTGCTGTGCATCGTCATCGGCATGGCTGTGGGCTTCCTCGTGCTGCTGGCCATCAACCCGGCCCACGCATGGGGCGACGGCTTTGTCCGCATCATTAAGGGCGGCTTCCATGACGCTCCTTACGGCGTCGGCAAGGAGCTGGCCAACGCGGCGCCCCTCATCATGACCGGTCTGTCCGTGGCCTTCGCCTTCAAGACCGGCCTGTTCAACATCGGTGCTGCCGGTCAGTACACGCTGGGCGCTTACGGCGCTCTCTATTGCGCCATCATGCTCAAGATGCCCTGGTATGTCTGCCTGATCGTCGCCACCATCCTCGGCGGCATCTGGGGCGCTATCCCCGGCTTCTTCAAGGCTTACTTCAACATCAACGAGGTCATCACCTCCATCATGTTCAACTGGATCGGTTTGTATCTGGTCAATGAGCTTATCTACCAGAACGGCACCGGCCCCATGTACGACGTGCGCAACACCCGTACCCTGAACCTGAGCAAGAACGCTGAGTTCGCCCAGTCCATCATCCCGGACTTCGGCCTGAACAAGATGTTCCAGACCAACAGCACCACCATTGCGATCTTCCTCGCTGCGGCAGTCGCCATTCTGATCTGGGTCATCCTGAACAAGACCACCTTTGGCTATGAGCTGAAGGCCGTCGGCCTGAACAAGAGCGCCGCCCGCTACGCCGGCATCAACGAGAAGAAGAACATCATCCTCTCCATGGCCATTGCAGGCGCTCTGGCAGGCTTCGGCGCCGGACTCTACTACCTGTCTAATGTCTCTCAGTGGAACCCGCTGAACTCCACCAGCCTGCCGGCCATGGGCTTCAACGGCATCTCTGTGGCCCTGCTGGCAAGCTCCAACCCCATCGGCACCATCTTCTCCGCGATCTTCATTTCTCACATCTCGGTCGGCGGCTCCTTCCTGTCCACCAAGTATTATCCTACCGAGATCTCCGACCTGATCAGCGGTATCATCATCTACCTGTGCGCATTCTCCATGCTGTTCCGTGGCAAGATCCACTCCATGCTGTTCAAGAATGCGGACAAGACCAACGTGAATGCAGAGCCTGCCCCTGCTAAGACCGAAACCAAGAAGGAGGGCAAGTGATATGCTGCTTCTCATCAAGTATACTCTGCTGTATGGCATCGTGCTGATGCTGGTCGCTCTGGGCGGTATGTTCAGTGAGCACTCCGGCATCATCAACATCGCACTGGAAGGCATCATGGTCATCGGCGGTGTGGCGGGTGTCCTCACCCTCACCATGCTGCCCGCGAGCATGCCGGCTTTCGCCACTGTGCTCATCGCTGTGCTGGTGGCGGCTATCGCCGGCATGGTCTACAGCCTGCTGCTGGCCTTCGCGTCCATCAATCTGAAAGCGGACCAGACCATCGGCGGCACGGCCCTGAACCTGCTGGCGACGGCGGTGGCTGTGGTCATCTCCAAGAACTTCAGCGACAGCGGCAGCGCCAAGCTGAACTACTCCAACAAGCCTTTCCTGTTCAGCATCGGCGGCCTGGAGCTGAGCATCTTTGTCCCGCTGGGCATCGCACTGCTCATCATCAGCTACATCGTGCTGTACAAGACCCGCTTCGGCCTGCGTCTGCGCGCCTGCGGCGAGCATCCTCAGGCTGCGGACTCTGTGGGCATCAACGTCTACAAGATGCGCTATGCCGGTGTCGTCATCTCGGGCGCTCTGGGTGCCATCGGCGGTCTGGCCTATATCGTGCCTCCCGTCCAGACCTGGAACTTCGAGGTCGGCGTGGCCGGTGCAGGCTTCCTTGCCATGGCCGTTATGATCTTCGGTCAGTGGAAGCCCTTCAACATCTGCGGTGCAGCCATGTTCTTTGCCGTGTTCAAGAGTCTGGCCAACATCGCCGACTCCACCTTCCTCGCACAGCTCCACTGGTCCAGCAACATCTACAACATGATGCCCTTCGTGGCATCCATGGTCATTCTGGCCTTCACCTCCAAGAACAGCATGGCTCCCAAGGCCGAGGGCATCCCCTACGACAAGGGTTCCCGCTGATTCGAGCGTATTTTCCGGGCGCAGCTGCTTTTCCGGGCGGCTGCGCCCTTTTTGCTTCTTTTTCAACAGATTCCACAAAATAGCGCTTGCTTTTGCGGGAAAATTTGCTATACTTGAATTACAATGTCATACTATTGCCGGAGGCGGGGCAGCGAGGCCCGGGCCGTCGGCGGAGAATACGATTTAGGAGCGTGACCTTATGCGCATTTACGATTTGATCGCCAAGAAGCGGGACGGCGGCACCCACAGCCGCGAAGAGCTGGAAGCCATCGTCAACGGCTTCGTCAGCGGCGAGGTGGCCGATTACCAGATGGCGGCCTGGATGATGGCAGTTTATCTGCGCGGCATGACCGACGAGGAGACTGCTGAGCTGACCGACGTGATGGCCCACAGCGGCGTCATGGTGGACCTTTCGCCTATCCCGGGCATCAAGGTGGACAAGCACTCCACCGGCGGCGTGGGCGACAAGACCACGCTGGTCATCGCGCCCATCGTCGCGGCCTGCGGCGTTAAAATCGCCAAGATGAGCGGCCGCGGCCTCGGCCACACCGGCGGCACCATCGACAAGATGGAGAGCGTCCCCGGCACAAAGACCGCCCTCTCGCAGGAGGAGTTCTTTGCACAGGTGAATAAGATCGGCCTGTCGGTCATCGGCCAGAGCGAGGGCATCGCCGTGGCAGATAAGAAGATGTACGCTCTCCGCGACGTCACCGCGACCGTCAGCTGCATCCCCCTCATCGCGTCCAGCATCATGTCCAAGAAGCTGGCCTCCGGCTCGGACGCTATCCTGCTGGACGTCACTACCGGCACCGGTGCGTTCATGAAGACTGTGGACCAGAGCATCGAGCTGGCCAAGCTGATGGTCTCCATCGGCACCCATCATGGCCGCCGCGTCGCTGCGATGATCACCGACATGGACACCCCGCTGGGCCACAACATCGGCAACAGCCTCGAGGTCATGGAGAGCATGGACGTGCTCAAGGGCCACGGCCCCGCCGACCTGACCGAGGTCTGCCTGCAGCTGGCTGCGAATATGCTGGTGCTGGCCGATAAGGGGTCCCCCGCCGAGTGCCGCGCCATGGCCGAAGCAGTTATCGCAGACGGCTCTGCCTATGCAAAGTGCAAGGAGATGTTCGCGGCCCAGGGCGGCGATACCCGCGTTCTGGACGACTACAGCCTCTTCGAGAAGCCCGCCGCCAGCTATGAGCTGCTGGCCGAAGAGGACGGCTACATCGTCGCCAACGACGCCGAGAAGATCGGCTCTGCCAGCGTTCTGCTGGGCGCAGGCCGTCAGAAGAAGGGCGACCCGCTGGACTTCGCCGCCGGCATCATCCTCCACAAGAAGCGCGGCGACTACGTCCGCAAGGGCGAGAGCCTCGCCACCTTCTACGGCGCGGCGGATAAGTTCGACGCTGCCGCCGCCGAGTACCGCAGCGGCCTCGTCTACGGCTCCGAAAAGCCCGAAGAAGCCCCGCTGGTCTATGCCCTCGTCACCAAGGACGGCGTGGAGCGGTACTGAAATACCTGAATCGCTGAGAACGGCCCCGGGATCTGTGTGTTCCGGGGCCGTTTTTCCGCTGAAATAGCGCTTTGCGGCGGATAAAGCCGACAGAAGGGCTGATTTTGTAGATGTTTTGCCCGAGATGTGGTATAATCTACTCAATAGCGCCCAGACGGCGCAGGAGAAGAGAAAGGGTTATTCTATGAAGATCGTTTTGGTGGGCGGCGGAAAGGTCGGCACAGCGCTGGCGCGGCAGCTCAGTGAAGAGGGTCACAACGTGACGGTTATCGACACGAACAAGGCCCGTGTGGAGCATATCGGGGAGTCCTACGATGTGATGAGCATTCTCGGCAACGGCTCGTCCATCACCACCCTGTCGGAAGCGGGCGTGGAGGAAGCGGACGTGTTCATCGCAGTCACCGGTTCGGACGAGCTGAACCTGCTGTGCTGCATGTTTGCCAAAAAGGCGGGCCACTGCCACGCCATCGCCCGCGTGCGCAACCCGTCTTACAGCCATGAGCTGGACTTTATCAAAAAGCAGATCGGCATCTCGGCCATCATCAACCCCGAAATGGCAGCGGCCAAGGAAATCTCCCACCTGCTGCGGTTCCCGGGCGCAAGCAAGATCGATACCTTCGCGGGCGGACGCGTGCGGCTCATCAAGTTTGCGCTGACCGAGCGGCAGGGGCTGGACGGCGTGGCCATCCACGAGATCCCCACCCGCCTCAAGAGCGACATTCTGGTCTGCGCGGTGGAGCGTGACGGCGGGGTCATCATCCCCAACGGTAACTTTGTGCTGCAGAACGGCGACCAGGTCACCTTCCTCGCCACGCAGGAGAAGGCCCACGAGTTCTTCCAGCGTATCAATATGCCGGTGCGGCCGGTGCGCAACGCCCTCATCGTGGGCGGCGGCGCCATCGCCTATTACCTGAGCCAGGAGCTGCTGGAAAATCACGTCCGCGTCCGCATCGTCGAGCGGGACCCGGCCCGCTGCAATGTTCTGGCCGAGTCCCTGCCTGAGGCACAGATCCTGAACGAGGACGGCTCCAACCGCGACTTCCTGCTCTCGGAAGGTCTGGAATCCACCGAAGCCTTCGTGGCGCTGACCAACATCGACGAAGAAAACGTGCTGCTGACCCTGTTTGCGAAAAAGCACTCCAAGGGCAAGCTGGTCACGAAGATCAACCGCCTCGAGTTCGACGATATTCTGGCCGGGCTCGATCTGGGCAGCATCGTCTACCCCAAGTACATGACCTGCGACTACATCGTGCAGTACGTCCGCGCCCTGCAGAACGAGGCCGGCAACAACATCAAGACCCTTTACCGCATCCTCGACGACCGCGTGGAAGCGCTGGAATTCACGGTCCATGAGGAGAGCCGGGCCACCGGCGTGCCGCTGAGCCAGCTGCATCTGAAAAAGAATCTGCTGCTCTGCTGCATCACCCGCGGCGACCATATCCTCATCCCCCGCGGCGGCGACCAGATCCAGGTGGGCGACAACGTCATCGTCGTCACGCTGGAACACGGCCTGCATGACCTGCGGGACATCGTGGAAGAGTAACGGGGGACAGAACGTATGAATTATGCGATCGTCTTTCGTCTGCTGGGCTACATCCTGATGATAGAGGGTACACTGCTGCTGCTCCCGGCGGTGACGAGCCTCCTCTACGCCGAGTGGGCCGTCATGGGCGTGTTCCTGCTGACGGCAGCCATCAGTGGGGCGCTGGGCTTTGCCCTGCGGACCATCAAGCCCCGCAGCAAGGTGTTCTATATGCGGGAGGGCTTTGCGGCCACCGCCCTGAGCTGGATCACCATCAGTATCATGGGCGCAGTGCCGTTCGTCCTCACCGGCTGCATCCCGAACCCCGTGGACGCCATGTTTGAGACCGTTTCGGGCTTCACCACCACCGGTGCCAGCATCCTGCCCGGTGTGGAGGGCCTGCCCAACGGCATCCTGTTCTGGCGCAGCTTCACCCATTGGATCGGCGGCATGGGCGTTCTGGTGTTCCTGCTCTCCCTGCTGCCTCTGACCGGCGGCTCCCACGTCAACCTGATGAAGGCGGAAAGCCCCGGCCCGCAGGTGGACAAGCTGGTGCCGAAGGTGCAGTCTACGGCCAAGATCCTGTACGGCATCTATTTCGCGCTCACGGTGGTGGAGGTCTGCTTCCTGCTGGCGGGCGGAATGAATGTGTTCGACTCTCTGCTCACGGCCTTTGGCACGGCGGGTACTGGCGGCTTCGGCTTCAAGAACGACAGCTTTGCCAGCTTCTCGCCCTACATCCAGTGGGTCGTGACCATCTTTATGATCCTCTTCGGCGTCAACTTCAACGCGTATTTTCTGCTGCTGCTGCGCCGGTTCCGCCGCGCAGCGTCCAGCGAGGAAGTCCGCGCCTATTTTGCCATCATTCTGGCGGCGGTGGCCGTCATCACGGTGAACATCCGCAGCCTCTACGGCACCTTCGGCGAGGCGCTGCGCCATGCGGCCTTCCAGGTCGGCTCCATCATTACCACCACCGGCTTTTCCAGCTGTGATTTCGACCTCTGGCCCACGCTGGCAAAAGAGGTGCTGGTGCTGCTGATGTTCGTGGGTGCCTGTGCGGGCAGCACCGGCGGCGGCATCAAAGTCAGCCGCTTCCTCCTGATGGGAAAGACGCTGGGCAAGGAGCTGAAGCAGGCTCTCCACCCGCAGGTGGTGGCCCCCGTCCGGATGGACGGCAAGCTGGTCAATCATGAGACCATCCGCACCACCAACGTCTTTCTGGCGGCCTACATCTTCATCTTTGCGGCGAGTTTCATGCTTGTCAGTCTGGACGGCTTTGACATGGTGACGAACTTCACCTCCATCGCCGCCACCCTGAACAACATCGGCCCCGGCCTCAATCAGGTGGGTCCCATGATGAACTTCGGGGCCTACTCCAACTTTGCAAAGCTGGTGCTCATCTTCGATATGCTGGCCGGTCGTCTGGAAATTTTCCCGATGCTGGTGCTCTTCCTGCCCGATGCGTGGAGAAGATTCTAAAAGTTTTATAACGCAAAAAATCCCCCGGTCCAGCCGGGGGATCTTTTTTATATCAGAACGTCAGATCGACCTTTTCCTGCGCACGGTATTGCAGAGCCTCGAGCAGCGAATCCTCGTCGAGGAGGCGCTTGCCGGAGAGGTCGGCAATGGTGCGGGCCACCCGGAGGATGCGGTCGTGGGCGCGGGCCGAAAGGCCCAGCGTCTCGTAGGAGGCCCGCAGGAGCTGTTCAGCGGCGGGGGTCATCCGGCAGATGCGCCGCACCTGCCCGGCGGTGAGCTGGGCGTTGCAGCGCACATCCTCGTAGCCGGGAGCAGCGTACCGCTGGGCCTGGATGGCCCGGGCAGCAAGGACCTGTTTCCGCAGCTCGGCGCTGCTTTCGGAAGGGGCAGCGCCATGCAGTTCATCGAAGGCCACCGGGTCCATCTCGACGCAGAGGTCGATGCGGTCCAGCAGCGGGCCGGACACCCGGCTGCGGTACTGCCGCACCGCGCTGGGCGAACAGGTGCAGGCTCGGGTAGGGTGGCCGTAGTAGCCGCATTTGCAGGGGTTCATGGCGGCGACGAGCTGGAAGCGGCTGGGATAAGTGGCGCTTCCGGCGGCCCGGCTGACCGTGATACAGCCGTCCTCGAGGGGCTGGCGCAGCACTTCGAGGCTCTCGCGGGAGAACTCGGGCAGCTCGTCGAGGAAGAGGACGCCGCAGTTGGCCAGACTGCACTCGCCGGGGCGGAACTGCGCCCCGCCGCCCGCCAGCGCAGCCGAACTGGCCGAGTGGTGGGGGCTACGGAAAGGCCGTGCCGTCACGAGGCCCCGGCCTGCGGGCATCTGCCCGGCGATGGAGTAAATTTTCGTCGTCTCCACAGCTTCTTCCCGGGTCAGGGGCGGCAGGATGCCGGGCAGGCGGCGGGCCAGCATGGATTTGCCGGTGCCGGGTGCACCGACGAGCAGGACGTTGTGTCCGCCCGCAGCCGCGATGACCATCGCCCGGCGGGCCAGCGGCTGGCCGCAGACGTCAGCGAAATCGGGAACGTGGTTCCACGCATCGGCAGGGTCGAAGGGGACAGGCAGCGTAGGCAGGATGGGCTGGATGCCCCGCAGTGCATCCACGACCTGACGGGCCGTTGCGGCAGGGTAGACCTGCATCTCGCTGCCGCAGGCTTCAGCGGCTTCGGCAGCGTTCTCGGCGGGGACATAGAGCGCCCGCACACCGCCGGCGGCAGCTTCCAGCGCCATGGGCAGGACGCCGGACACCGGGCGGAGACTGCCGTCCAGCGCCAGCTCCCCCAGAAAGGCCGTGTCCTTCGGCGGCGGCTCCAGCTGCCCGGAAGCGGCCAGCACCGCCAGCAGCAGGGGCAGGTCATACACCGGGCCGGTCTTGCGGACGTCGGCGGGAGCGAGGTTGATGGTGATGCGGCGGTCAGGCCACTTGAAGCCCAGATTTTTCAGGGCTGCGTGGACGCGGTCGCCGCTCTCCCGGACGGCGGAGTCCGGCAGGCCGACGATGGAGAGGGCGGGCATCCCGCCCGAGATGTCGGCTTCGACTTCCACGGGGAAGCCGTTGAGGCCCTTGAGGCCGAAGCTCTTGAGGACTGCGTACATGGGCGCTCCTTTCTGCCCGATGGGGCGGCAGAAACCATCAAAAAAGGGGTGACGAAATTTTTTGCGGTGCTTCGAAGCTTATTCTGAGATAACAGACGAAAGGAATGAAATGGTTGGCTAAGAACTGACTAAGAAATGGGAAAGACAGGGCGCAGATGCCCAAGTTCGACACAATTTTCTGTTTGAATCTATTATATTAAAGGGCATGTGAGATGTCAACGAAACGCGGGCGATCTGCGATTGGAGGAAGAATCTTATGGTTGCGAAAGAGTACTGCTGTTACACCAGGCCCTATTCCAGTATCGAAGGCTTTCAGCTTGCACACACGCTGTACTACAGCGCAAGCGTAGAGGAAGAGGGGGTTGTACTGGCAGTGCGGCAACAGCAGGGAGAAGAGTGTGTCACGGAGCAGGTCATCTGCCCGGTGGGCGACTTCGGGCGGCTGATGTCCCTGATGCGGTATCTGTGCGAAAATGGAGTAGGGCTGGGCCACTGGCTGGATGTACTGGATGACGCAGGGCAGGTGTACTGGCCCTGCACGGCTGCAAATGGGCAGCAGGAGAGCGGAAAGCCTGCACGATTTGTGGCATTTGCTGGTTTTGAGGGGGCAAACTTGGTACATAATCCTGAATTGACACAAAGCGTATAAAAGCTTATATTATAAGTAGACTTGGATGAATTTGTCCATTATGGTCAAAAATTATAAAGGTAAGGTGTGCAATATGTATCAGGATGAGTATAAGCGCTGGCTGGCAGCGGATCTGGAGGACGCAGATCTGAAGCCGGAGCTGGCCAAGGTCGAGGGAAACGACGACGAGATCAAGGACCGCTTTGCCGTTGCACTGAAGTTCGGCACCGCCGGCCTGCGCGGCGTGCTGGGCGCTGGCACCAACCGCATGAACATCTACGTCGTGCGTCAGGCTACCCAGGGCCTGGCAAACTGGGTCAAGACCCAGGGCGGCAGCCAGACCGTGGCCATCAGCTACGACAGCCGCCTGAAGAGCGACCTCTTTGCCAAGACTGCCGCCGGCGTTCTGGCCGCAAACGGCATCAAGGTGCGCATTTATGATGCTCTGATGCCTGTCCCGGCCCTGAGCTTTGCCACCCGTTACTATGAGTGCAATGCGGGCATCATGGTCACCGCTTCTCATAACCCCGCCAAGTACAACGGCTACAAGGCCTACGGCCCCGACGGCTGCCAGATGACCGATGACGCCGCCGCCATCGTCTATGACGAGATCCAGAAGACCGATGTCCTGACCGGCGCAAAGTACATCTCCTTTGCCGAAGGCGTCGAGAAGGGCCTCATCCGCTTTGTGGGCGACGACTGCAAGAACGCCCTCTACGCCGCCATCGAGGCACGTCAGGTGCGCCCGGGCCTGTGCAAGACCGCCGGCCTGAAGCTGGTCTACAGCCCGCTGAACGGTTCTGGTCTGGTGCCGGTCACCCACGTTCTGAACGACATAGGCATCACCGACATCACCATCGTGCCGGAGCAGGAGTACCCCAACGGCTACTTCACCACCTGCTCCTACCCCAACCCTGAGATCTTCGAGGCTCTGAAGCTGGGCCTCGACCTCGCCACCAAGACCGGCGCCGACCTGATGCTGGCCACCGACCCCGACGCCGACCGCGTGGGTATCGCCATGAAGTGTCCGGACGGCAGCTATGAGCTGGTCTCCGGCAACGAGATGGGCGCTCTGCTGCTGGATTACATCTGCGCAGGCCGCATCGAGAAGGGTACCATGCCCAAGGACCCCGTCGCCGTCAAGTCCATCGTCTCCACCCCGCTGGCCGATGCCATCGCCGCCCACTACGGCGTTGAGATGCGCAGCGTGTTGACCGGCTTCAAGTGGATCGGCGACCAGATCGCAAATCTGGAAGCTGCCGGTGAAGTGGACCGCTTCATCTTCGGCTTCGAGGAGAGCTACGGCTATCTGGCCGGCCCCTATGTCCGCGATAAGGATGCCGTCATCGGCTCCATGCTCATCTGCGAGATGGCTGCTTACTACCGCAGCATCGGTTCCTCCATCAAGGAGCGTCTGGAAGAGATCTACAAGGAGTATGGCCGCTACCTGAACAAGGTGGACAGCTTCGAGTTCCCCGGCCTGACCGGCATGGAGAAGATGGCTTCCATCATGCAGAAGCTGCGTGACGAGCCCCTCACCGAGCTGGCCGGCCACAAGGTGGTCAAGGTCACCGACTACAAGAAGCCCGAAGAGACCGGCCTGCCCGCCGCAAACGTCCTCATCTACACTCTGGACAACGGCGCTACCGTGGTCGTCCGTCCCTCCGGCACTGAGCCGAAGATCAAGACCTACTTCACCACTCTGGGCAAAGACCTGGCCGAGGCTCAGGCTCAGAAGGATGCTCTGGCCGCTGCCATCGAGCCCATCCTCGCATAACGCAGAAATTTCATAAAAAATTTATGCCCCCGTACAGCGCCAAAAGTGCTGCACGGGGGCATTTTTGATGGGCGCGGGCAGTTGCAGTTTGTGGGTGGATACGCTATAATATTCAATGAATAATAATACGCTCTGTGCAGTGCGGCGCAGGGCAGGAATAAAATGGGGCAGGTGTAAGAAATTGGAATATCGTGTGACGGCAGTCCTGGTGGCGGCTGGTTCTTCCACCCGGATGGGATTTGATAAACTGAGCTTCGATCTGGGCGGTGAGACCGTCCTGGAGCGGAGCGTCCGGGCCTTTGACGAGTGTCCGGAGGTGGACGAGCTGGTGATCGTGACCGGCGCGTCCAGTGAGAATGCCCAGCGGGCCGCTGCCCGCTGCAAAAAGCCGGTGCGGCTGGTGAAGGGCGGCTCGACCCGCGCCGAGAGCGCCCGCAGCGGCGTGGTTGCTGCCCACGGCAGACTGGTGGCCGTCCACGACGCGGCCCGGCCCTTCGTGAGCCAGAGCGTTATCGCCGATACGATAGCGGCCGCTGCCCGCTGCGGTGCCGCCGCCCCGGCAGTGCCGGTGAAGGACACCATCAAACAGGCAAAGGGCGGAAACGGCAAGACTGTGCCGGAAGGCTGCATGGTGGAGAACACCCCCGACCGCAGCACCCTTTATGCGGTGCAGACGCCCCAGTGCTTCGACCGGGCCGCCTATCTGGCGGCGCTGGATGAACTGGACGAGGCCAGCGCCCGCCTCGTCACCGACGACTGCAGCCTGTTTGAGCTGACGGGCCGTCCGGTGGAGCTGGTCCAGGGCGACTACGCAAACATCAAGATAACCACCCGGGAGGACCTGCCCCGGGCCGAGAACGGAGGAAAGAAAATGCGCATTGGTCATGGTTACGACGTCCACCGTCTGGTGGAGGGCCGCAAGCTCATCCTGGGCGGCGTGGAAGTGCCGTATGAAAAGGGCCTGCTGGGCCACTCGGACGCCGACGTGCTGGCCCACGCGGTCATGGATGCCGTGCTGGGCGCAGCGGCGCTGGGCGACATCGGCCAGCACTTCCCCGATACGGCGGAAGAGTACGCCGGGGCTGACAGCCTCATGCTGGCCCGCCGTGTGGCAGAGATCATGATCGGGCACGGCTGGCGCATCGAGAACATCGACGCCACCATCCTCTGCCAGCGCCCGAAGCTGGCCCCCCACATCCCGGCCATGCGGGCAAAGCTGGCCGAGGCTTTCGGGATGCCGGTGGACGCCGTGAGCGTCAAAGCCACCACCGAGGAGCATCTGGGCTTTACCGGCGAGGGGCTAGGCATCGCGGCCCACGCCGTCGCCCTCATCGAAGCAGTGTGAACGGGAGAATGTGACCCATGACTCTGAACTCTATCGTAGCAAACTTCCAGACCTTCAAGCTGGTAGACCTGCTGGACATCCTCATCATCGCGTTCCTCATCTACCAGCTGCTGGGATTCGTCAACCGCACCCGCGCCGGCCAGCTGGCCAAGGGCGCGCTCATCGTGATGGCGGTCTATCTGGTGGCGAACATCCTGAATATGCGCACCGTCACCTGGCTGCTCAACTCGCTGCTGCAAGTCGGTCTGCTGACGCTGGTGGTGCTGTTCCAGCCCGAGATACGGCGTGCGCTGGAGCGGATGGGCCAGACCGACCAGTGGGCCTATCGCTTCTTCAATAAAAACCGCTACAACGACACCAGCCTCAAGGGCGCGTGGCGCAGCGCCATCATCGCCATCTGCGACGCGGCAGAGCGCTTTTCGGAGACCAAGACCGGCGCGCTCATCGTGCTGGAACGGAACACCAACCTTTCTGAGATCGTCCGCACCGGCACGCCCGTGAACAGCGCAGTCAACCTCGAGGTGCTGGGTACCATCTTCTACGAGGGTACCCCCCTCCACGACGGCGCAGCCATCATCGAGAATGGCCGCATCAAGGCCGCAGGCTGTGTGCTGCCCCTTTCCAACAACCTGGACCTGGGCAAAGACATGGGTACCCGCCACCGCGCCTGCCTCGGCATCGCCGAGAACTCCGACGCCATCGCCATCGTGGTCAGCGAGGAGACAGGCATCATCTCGATGGCGAAAAACGGTGTGCTCATGCGCCACTTTGACCGTCAGACCCTTTACACCCGGCTGGTGGATGAGATGATACCCAAGGAGACTGCCAGCGAGAAGAGCGCTGCCGAGGGCTGGAAGGCCCGGGGCAAGCGCCTGCTGAACTGGGTGAACAACAAGGAGGAGGATGAGCAGCAATGAGCACTGAGCAGAACAACGGCAAGCCTGCCGTACCCCCCAAGCGCAATCTGCTGAACGACCGCCGCATCCGGCTCCTGCTTTCTTTGCTGGGTGCAGTCATCGCGTGGATGGCTGTCACCATCGTCGTGCAGCCCGGCACCACCACCACCATCTATAATGTTCCGGTGGACTTTACCTATGATTCGGCTGCCTACACTTCCCGGGGCCTGAGCATCGTCAATGCAGAGGAAAAAACGGTCAACCTGAAGCTTTCCGGCGACGGCTACACCATCGGCAGCCTGTCGGCCAACGACTTTGTCGTCTACCCCGACTGGTCCAGCGTCCGCGACAGCGGCGAAAAGAGCCTGCGCCTTCAGGTGCGGAGCCAGAGCACCCTGCTCACCGGTGTGTCCGTCTCCATCGACGGCGACAACACCGTGGACGTGGTGTTCGATGTGGTGGAAGAAAAGACCCTGCCCATCCAGGTGACGACGAATTACCTGAAGATAGCAGACGGTTATATCCTCTACGGCACCGACATCTCGAAGGAGACGGTGACGCTCTCCGGCCCCAGCACCGAGCTGAGCAAGGTAGAGACCTGCACCGCCGAGGTGACCTACAACGGCGAGCTGACCAGCCCCGTCACTCTGGACACCAGCCTGCGTTTTTACACCCGCAGCGGCGGAGAGGTGAAATTTGAGTATACTACTCTGGAAACGGACAGCGTCGAGGTCACGCTGCAGGTGTATAAGCTGGCCACCCTGCCGGTGGAAGTCAGCTTTATCAACGCGCCCCGCGACTTTGACCCCTCGGTGCTGGTCTACTCCCTGAGCAAAAAGACCCTCAATGTGGCCGGCCCGGAGTCCCAGATCGACCGTCTGTCCACCCTGTCGGTGGGTACCATCGACCTTTCCACCTTTGCACTGGATAAGGTGTACGAAATGCCCATCGAGCTGCCCAGCGGCATCCGTCTGCTGGACAACATCTCCAGCATCACGGTCAGCTTCGACAGCTCCCGTCTGGAGACCAAGACCATGAACCTGCCCGCCAGCTGTGTGCAGGTCATCAACCTGCCCTCCACCTACACCCTGACCGTGGAGACGGAGCGGCTGATGAACGTCACCCTCTGCGGCCCGGCCGGTTCGCTGGAAGCACTGAATCCGGAACAGGTGGTCATTGAGATCGACGCCGACGACTTCTATGTTGCCATCGGCCAGCAGAACATCGCCTGCCGCCTCTATGTGCCGGCCAACGACAAAATTTTTGCGCTGGGCAGCTATGTGGTGCAGTGCAAGATAGAAAGTAACTGAGTATATGATCCTGATCCATGATATTCGCCTGCCCCTCTCCGCCGGGGAGCCGCAGGCCTACGAAAAAGCCCTCCGCCTCGCCCGCATCCCCCGGGGAAAGGTGAGCCATCTGGGCATCGCCCGGCTCTCGGTGGACGCCCGCCACGGCCAGCCCAAGCTGGTGTACACCGTGGCCGTGACCCTGAAAGAAGAGCGGGAAGAGGCCGCCTGTACGGGTGCTTCCCGCAGCGTCACCGTCCGGGGCAAGACCGATCTCTCGGTGCAGAACGGCACTCTGCCGCTGACGCACCGGCCTGTGGTCTGCGGCCTCGGCCCGGCGGGCCTCTTTGCGGCGCTGCTGCTGGCCCGTCAGGGCTACCGGCCCATCGTGCTGGAACGCGGCCCGGCGCTGGACGAGCGCGTCAAGGCCGTGGAGCATTTCTCCGCCACCGGTGAGCTGGACGAGAACGCCAACATCCAGTTCGGCGAGGGCGGCGCCGGCACCTTCTCGGACGGCAAGCTCACCACCCGCATCGGCGACGAGCTCTGCGGCTTCGTGACCGAAGTGTTCCTCGAGCACGGCGCGCCGAAGGAGATCGCCTGGCAGCAGAAGCCCCATGTCGGCACCGACCTGCTGCGGGGCGTCATCACTTCGATCCGAAAAGAGATCGAGTCGCTGGGGGGCGAAGTCCACTTCAACACAGCCCTCACCGGCTTCGAGCGGCGGGACGGCCAGCTCGTCGGCATCCAGACCACGGACGGTGCGTTCCCCTGTGAGGCGCTGGTGTTCGCGGTGGGCCACTCGGCCCGCGACACCTTCGGGATGCTGATGGACAGCGGCCTCGTGCTGGAGTGCAAGCCCTTCAGCGTCGGCTTCCGGGCAGAGCATCTCCAATCGGAGATCGAAAAGAGCCTCTACCACGAGGCGGCGGGCCATCCGGCTCTGCCGCGCGGCGAATATCAACTTTCGCAGCACGTTGAAAAACGGTGCGTTTATACGTTCTGTATGTGTCCGGGCGGCCAGGTGGTGGCTTCGGCCAGCGAAAAGGGACGCGTCGTGACCAACGGCATGAGCTATCACGCCCGCAGCGGCAGGAATGCCAACGCGGCCGTGGTGGTCAGCGTGGGCGGTGAAGACTTCGGCAACGACCCCCGGAAGGCCATCGCCTTCCAGCGGGAGCTGGAAGCCCGGGCCTATGCGGCAGGCCGTCCCGGCGGAGAGTATGTTGCCCCGGCGGAGAACATCCAGAGCTTTTTGGAGGGCAGGGGCCGGCTGAACATTGGCCGCGTCCAGCCCACCTATGACCGGGGCGTCGTCGCTGCGGACCTCGGCGCACTGCTGCCGACCGAACTGGCCGACACCCTGCGGGCCGGTCTGCGGGCTTACGAGCGGAAAATTGCGGGTTACACCGCCCCCGAGGCCATTCTGACCGGCCTCGAGACCCGTACCAGCAGCCCGGTGCGGCTGAAACGGGAAGAAAATTTTGAATGCGCCCAGCTGGCAGGATTGTATCCCTGCGGCGAGGGTGCCGGATATGCGGGCGGCATCATGAGTGCCGCCGTCGATGGCCTGCGGGTGGCCCGCGCCATCATCAGCCGGTACAGCCCGGCAGAAGGGTGAGAAGTTGAATGACTGATCGTGAAGACGATTTTAACCGCACGGCGAAGGACAGCGAAGGCCGTAAGGTGCAGCAGGAGCTGGAACGCCAGCTCCGCGAGCTGGGCGACACCATGTCCGACTCCTTCCGACACGGCTTTGAGGGCCGGGGCGAGGAGATCGGCGACCGTGTGTGGGATGTGGGCCGCGCCGCGGTGAACGCCGCCGGTTATGGCATCTCGGAGGCAGGCCGGGCCTTTCAGGCCGGAAAACAGGAGTACCAGAAGCGGGCCGAGGAGGCCAGGAACAGTGCCAGCGCCAGCGGGATGACCGACTGGGCGCGCAATTTCTTTGCGAAGAAGCCGGAACCGACGGCCATCGAGAATATCCGCACCAGCGCGAAAAAGCGCCACAGCGCAGGCGTCGCCATGCTGGCGACCGGCATCACCTTCGCCGTCCTCTTCGGCATCACGGCCATCGCCTGCTTCGGCACGGCAGGGGCGTTCACGTCCGGCGGCGTGATAGTGGCGGCTGATATGACGTTCCTCAGCGCTATCGGCGATCTCGCACTGGGTGCTATCGCGGTGACGGGGTGGTGCTCTGCCGCTGTGACCGCTGTGTTCGGCTGGCTGACCGCAGCGGGTGCGTCCCGTATGAAGGCCGCCAAGACTCTGGAGCTCTACGCCGATACCGCCGAGGGCTTCGACTGGCACAAGGGCCTGTCCCTCTCCATGCTGGCCGACCTGACGCATAAAAAGAAGACCAAGGCTCTCAAGATGCTGCGGAAATTCATCCACAAGGGCTGGCTCAGTGCCTGGCTGGACGAGAAAAACGACAAGCTCTACCTGACGGCAGAGGACTACCGCGCGGCACAGGAAAATCAGCCCCAGCCCGAACCGGAAAAAGCGCCGGAACAGGCCGGAGAAGTCCCCCTGAACCTCGAGACGACCCGCCGCTTTGCGCAGGTGCTCGAGAAGGAGCAGGGGCTCATGGAGGATGAGCGGGCTGTGGAGGAGCTGCAGCATATGCAGAAGACCACCGAGTCCATCTGTGCCTGGCTGGAAGCCCACCCAGAGAGCCTGCCCAAGGCCCGCCGCTTTGCGGAATACTATATCCCCACCACCCTCAAGCTCCTGCACACCTACAACGACGTGCAGAGCCAGCAGGGCGAGAACGCGGAGGCCATCCGCCGGGATATTGCGGGCATCCTGCACACCCTGAATCAGGCGTATGATAACCTCTACGATAAGCTTTTGTCGGACGTGGCGCTGGACGTTTCCAGCGAGATCGCTGCGCTGCAGGGGATGCTGGCGAACGATGGTCTGGCCGGGGAGGGATTGCGATGACCTACCGGGCCTGGAACACCAAGACCGTTGACCGCGCCGCCCTGAAAGAGCTGACAGCGGCCATCGCCCAGCAGAACACCGAAGAGCTGGAATACCAGAACATGGACGAAGAGTGGAGCGAGGAAAAGTACCGCTCTGTCCTCGCGGCCCAGCAGAAAGAAGCCGGCCTGCTGGCCGGCATCCTCGCTGCCCGGGGCATCACCGACCCCGCCGAGGCGCTGACCCTTCTGGCGGGCGAAGAAGAGCTGAGCGACCCCATGCTCCTGACCGACATGGACAAAGCCTGTGAGCGCATCCTGCGGGCCATCGACGAAGGGGAGACCATCGTCGTCTTCGGCGACTACGACGTGGACGGTGTGACCGCCACGGCCCTGCTCTATCAGCACCTGAAAGGGATGGGCGCCGCCGTCAAGTGTATGCTGCCCAGCCGGGAGGGCGACGGCTACGGCCTCTCGAAGAACGCGATCCAGTCGATCTACGATAAGGGCTGCCGCCTCATCGTCACGGTGGACAACGGCATCTCTGCCGTAGAGGAAGCCGCATTCGCGGCCAGCCTCGGCATCGACCTCATCATCACAGACCACCATCTGCCCCACGACACCCTGCCCCAGGCAGCGGCCATCGTGGACCCCCGCCGTGCCGACGACCACAGCCCCTTCAAGGGCCTGTGCGGCGCGGGCGTGGCCTTCAAGCTCTGCGCCGCGCTGGATGGCTGCCCGCCGGAAGAGATGCTGGAATACTGCGGCGACCTCGCCGCTGTTGGCACCGTGGCCGACGTCATGCCCCTGACAGGGGAGAACCGCACCATCGTCAAAGCAGGTCTGCGCCAGCTGCAAAATACGGACAGACCCGGCTTCTGCGCCCTTTTGGAAGAAGTGGGCCTTGCAGGCAAGCCGGTGACGGCAGAGAACATCAGCTACGCCATCGCGCCCCGCATCAATGCGGCGGGCCGGATGGACAGCGCTGTCACCGCTTTGCAGCTGGTGCTCTGTGAGGACGAAGACCGGGCGGTCGAACTGGCCCATAAGCTGAGCGACATCAACATCCAGCGGCAGGAGACGGAGACGGAGATCGTCAAAGCCGCACAGGAGCTGCTGGACGCTGAGCCGGAACGCCTCGAAGACCGGGTCATCCTGCTCTGGGGCAGAGACTGGCACCCCGGCGTCATCGGCATCGTGGCCTCCCGCCTTGTGGAAAAGACCGGACGCCCGGTCATCGTGGTGTCGGTGGATGAGCACGGCGAGGGCAAGGGCAGCGGCCGCAGCGTGCAGGGCTTCAACCTGCATGAGTGCATCGCCTCCTGCGCCGACATCCTGCTCCGCTTCGGCGGCCACGCCATGGCAGCGGGCCTCTCGGTGCGGGAAGAGGATCTGCAGACGCTCCGCCAGCGGCTCAACGACTGGGCGGCCCGGGAGTGTCCCGTGCTGCGCACCCCGCCGCTGGAATGCGATCTGTCCGTCCACCTCGACCGTCTGACGGTGGAGAGCGTCCGCCGCCTCGACCAGCTGGCACCCTACGGTGCCGACAACCCCAGCCCGGTCTTCGTGCTGGAAAGGGCTGTCGTGGAGGGCGTCTACGCCGTCTCGGAGGGCAAGCACTGCCGCCTGCGTCTGCGGCAGGGCAATTCCAGCATCTACGCCGTCTGGTTCGGGATGCACCCGGAACAGGTGCCTTACTCGACGGGCGACGTCGTGGACGCAGCCATCAGCCTTTCGGTCTACGATTCGCCCCGGGGCGCACAGCTGTCGGGCCGCATCATCGAGCTGCACCCGGCGGGCCTCGGCAACACAGCTGCAGAGCAGGCCGCGCTGGTGCAGGCGCTGCGCCGGGGTACGCCCCTGACGCCGGAGCAGAAGGAGAGCATCGCCCCGGAGCGCAGCCATATCATCACCGTTTATCGGGAGCTGCAGGCGCGGCGCTGGCACGCCGAAGACCTGCAGCCCCTGTTTGCAAAACTCGGCGAGGAGAACACCGGCCGGACGCTGGTGGCCATCTCTGCGCTGGAACAGGTCGGCCTCATCACAGCGGCTGACCGGGGCGGGGCAAAGTTCTGGGAACTCGTGCCTGCCACCGGCAAGAAGAACCTTGCCGATGCGCCCATCCTGAAATGTCTGGAGGAACGATAAAGATGCCTGAGGGAAAGAAACCTGTCGTCCCCGCGCCCGCAGCATCGGCTGCGGCGAAAGAGGACAGCTACTCTGCAAAGACCCATCTCCATCAGCCCGTGCCGGTGACGGAGATGGCTACCGTGGCCGCAACGGCCCTGCCGGCCAACGCCCCTGAGGGGACCCTTCCCTCGGAGGTGCGGCCCGAGATCGTGACCTGGGAGAAGCTGGTGGAGGCCATCAAGGCCAGCGGCAAGGCCTACAACATGGCCATGATCGAAAAAGCCTACAATATGGCCAACGACGCCCATAAGGGGGTCTGCCGCCGCAGCGGTGAACCCTATATCTGCCACCCGCTGGCCGTGGCCCGCCTCGTGCTGGACCTCGGCATGGACAGCGAGAGCATCGCTGCCGCCCTGCTCCACGATGTGGTGGAGGACACCCCCACCACTCTGGCCGATCTGACCGCCGCTTTCGGCGAAGAGGTGGCTGCGCTGGTGGACGGCGTCACCAAGCTGACCAAGATCCAATTTTCCAATATCGAAGAGCTGCAGGCCGAGAACCTGCGCAAGATGCTGCTGGCCATGAGCCGTGACGTCCGCGTCATGATCATCAAGCTCTGTGACCGCCTGCACAATATGCGCACCGGCGACGCATGGCCGGAGCAGAAGCGCCGCGACAAAGCCCGGGAGACCATGGAGGTCTACGCCCCCATCGCCAACCGTCTGGGCATCCTGAACGTCAAGGAGGAGCTGGAAGACCGCAGCCTCCACTACCTCGACCCCGTGGGCTACGAGGAGATCAACAAGATGCTCAGCGAGCGCGCGGGCGACGAGTTCCTGGCCAGCGTGTCGGGCGTCATCAAGAGCCGCCTCGAGGAGAGCGGCATCGAGGGCGCGACCATCAAGCGGAGAGTCAAGAGCATCTACGGCATCTACCGCAAGACCATCATGCAGAACAAATCCTTCGATGAAATTTACGACATCTACGCGGTGCGCATCATCCTGGACACCCTGGCTGAGTGCTACAGCACCCTGGGCCTCATCCACGATATGTACCACCCGCTGCCCAACCGCTTCAAGGACTATATCTCCACCCCCAAGCCCAACGGCTACCAGAGCCTCCACACCACCGTCATCGGCCACGAGGGCATCCCCTTCGAGGTGCAGATACGCACCCGCACCATGGACGAGCAGGCCGAGTACGGCGTTGCCGCCCACTGGAAGTATAAAGAGGGCCTCGAGGGCCACGATAAGCTGGACGAGCGTCTGGCCTGGGTCAGCCAGCTGCTGGAAAACCAGCGCGTCAGCGAGGATTCCGGCAATCTGCTCCACGATTTGAAGAGCGACCTGCTGCCGGAGGAGGTCTTTGCCTTCACCCCGAAGGGCGACGTCATCAACCTGCCTGCGGGTGCAAACTGCATCGACTTTGCCTACGCCATCCACTCTGCCGTCGGCAACCGGATGGTGGGCTGTAAGGTCAACAACCGCATCGTCCCCATCGACCATGTCGTGGCGACGGGCGAGATCATTGAAGTCATCCTCGGCCCGGCGGACAAAGGCCCCAGCCGCGACTGGCTCAAGATCGTGCGCACCAGCGAGGCCAAGAGCAAGATACGCAACTGGTTCAAGAAGATGCGCCGCGAAGAGAACATCCAGCAGGGCCGCGACGCGCTGGCCAAAGAGCTGCGCCGGGAGATGATCTTCATCCCCGACGACCAGCTGGATGAGTTCGTGGGCAGCTGCAGCCGCCGTCTGCGCCAGAACAACGCGGAGGAAATTTACGCCGCCATCGGCTACGGCGGCATGACCATCGCCAACTGCCTGCCCAAGCTCAAAGAGGAGTGGCAGAAGCTCAAGGCCGCCGAGGCTGCGGAAAACAAGTCGGTGGAGGACCTGCCGAAGGTCGATCTGAGCCGCGTCCACGCCACCGACGGCGTGGTGGTGGAGGGCTTCGATAACACCCCCATCAAGTTTGCAAAGTGCTGCTCGCCCCTGCCCGGCGACCCCATCGTGGGCTTCATCACCCGGGGCTTCGGCGTCTCCATCCACAAGCAGAGCTGCGCCAACGCGATGTCCAGCATGAAAGACCCCTCCAACGCCCCCCGCTGGGTCAAGGCGTACTGGGCCGACAGCGTCAAGGACAGCTACAAGGCCGGTCTGGAGATCATCGCCCTCAACCGCAACGAGCTGCTGTCCGATGTGCTGGCCGCGCTGGCTGACATCCGCGTCCCCATCTACGCCATGAACGCCCGTCAGGTGGAGAACAACTGTGCCGTCATCAGCCTGACCATCGGCATCAACAATACAGAGCACCTCAACCGGGTCGTGGCCCGTCTGTCCAAAGTCAAGGATGTGCTCAAGGTAACAAGGAGCTAATATGCGTGCAGTCATTCAGGCCGTATCCTCGGCCAGCGTCCGGGTCAACGGCGGCGAGCCGCGCCCCATCGGTCCCGGCCTCGTCATCCTGCTGGGCGTCAAGGACACCGATACTCTCGACATCGTGCCGAAACTGGCTGAAAAATGCGCGGGCCTGCGCATTTTCAAGGACGAAAACGACAAGCTGAACCTCAGCGCAAAGGACCTTGGGTACTCTGCACTGGTGGTGAGTCAGTTCACCCTCTACGGCGACACGAAGAAGGGCTTCCGCCCCAGCTTCATCAAGGCGGCAAAACCGCCGCTGGCTGTGGACGCCTACGAGCTGTTCCTCGCCGAGATGAACAGGCAGGGCCTCAAGGATGTCCAGCACGGCGAGTTCGGCGCAGATATGCAGGTGTCGCTGGTCAACGAAGGCCCCTGCACCATCGTCATCGACACCGACGAGTGGCATAAAGGAGAAAAATAAACCATGAAGGCATTTCATCTGGTCGGCCCTGCGCCGTTTTACACCAACAGCTTCCTGCTCATCTCGGACGCAGGCAACGCGGTGGTCATCGACCCCGCCGCCGAGGTGCAGGAATACGATAAGATCTTAAAGGAGCACGGCGGCAGGCTGAGCCTTATCCTCTGCACCCACGGCCACTACGACCATGTGGGCAGTGCGGGGGTCCTGAGCCGCGAGTGGGGCGCAAAGCTCTACTGTGAGCCCGCCGACTGTCGGGGGACCCAGCTGCTGCCCCTCAAGGGCTCGGACAGCGGTTACGAAGAAGGCGAGGTCATCCCCCTCGATGAGCTGAGCTTCACTGTCTGGCACACCCCCGGCCACACCGAGGGCAGCGTGGTGCTGCTGTGCGAAAACTATCTCTTCGTGGGCGACACGGTCTTTCAGGGCAGCATCGGCCGCACCGACCTTGAGGGCGGCGACAGCCGGAAGATGGACGAGAGCCTGCGCAAGTTCGCGGCCCTGCCCGTCCCGGCCGAGGCGCAGGTGCTGCCCGGCCACGGCGATTTCTCCACCTTCGGGCAGGAGGCCGCCACCAACTTCTATATCAAAAATGCGCTGAGAAACGCATAAAAAGGCGGGATTTCACATGAATATCTATATCACGGGCCTCGGCTCGGGCTACGAGGTGGAGCACCTCGTCCGCCTGTTCTACCCAATGGCCCCGCTCACCCTCACCCCGCCCGAGGACGGCGCAGACTGCGTCTGGGCCGAGAAGCGGCCTGACAAGCTCTGGGCCATGGTGCGGCAGGGCGGCAAGAGCCGGACCGCCGAAGCACCTCTGCCCATTCCCGTGGAGGAGGGCGGCGAGACGCCGGAATTTGCGCTGGCCAGCCTGACCTATGACCTGCTGCGCAGCTGGACGGGCATCCGCCCGCCCTGGGGCAAGATGACCGGAGTCCGCCCGGTGCGCCTCGTCCACGACAAGCGGGCCGCAGGCTGGACGGAAGAGGAGATCGACGATTTCTTCCTCAAGCGCTTCGACTGCTCGCCCGAAAAATACGGCATGGCCAAGGCCATCGCGGACTTGCAGGAGCCTGTCCTGAAAGCAGGCAGTGCGCCCAGGACCTACAGCCTCTATATCGGCATCCCGTTCTGCCCCTCACGGTGCAGCTATTGCAGCTTCGTCAGCTGCAACCTCGACCGTGACCGCAAGCTGGTGCAGCCCTATGTGGACTGCCTGTGCAAAGAGGTCGAGGCCATCCGGGGCGAGGCCGACAAGGCCGGGCTGAAGCTCTGCAGCATCTACATCGGCGGCGGCACCCCCACCAGCCTTTCGGCAGCGCAGCTGCGCCAGCTCATGGGGACGGTGCGGGACTGCTTCGACCTTTCCGCCATCGTGGAATACACGGTGGAAGCCGGACGCCCCGACTGCACCGACGCCGAAAAGCTGGCCGTCATCAAGGAATACGGCGCGACCCGCATCTCCATCAATCCGCAGACCTTTTCGGATGAAGTATTGGCGAACATTGGCCGCAGGCACTCGGCTCAGGACATCCTCGACTGCTATGCCGAGGCCCGGGCCGCAGGCCACGACGACATCAACATGGACCTCATCGCTGGCCTGCCCGGCGACACGGTGGAAGGGTTCGAAAAGAGCCTGCGTCAGGCCATCGCCCTCGACCCTGAGAACATCACCGTCCACACCCTGACCCTCAAGCGGGCCTCCCGCATCGTCATCGAGGACCAGAAGGAGAACGACTACGCCGATGTGGCCGCCATGCTGGAAAAGTGCCATCTGCTGGCCGAGGCGGGCTATCGGCCCTACTATCTCTATCGTCAGAAAAATACCCTCCAAAACCTGGAAAACGTGGGCTGGTGCAAGCCGGGCCACGAGGGGTATTATAATATCTATATCATGGAAGAAGTCCAGACCATCCTCTCGGCCGGCGCAGGCGGCAGCACCAAGCTGGTGGCCGACGGCGGCAAGCGGATGCAGCGCATCTTTAATTTCAAGTATCCGACAGAATACATCCAGCGTTTCGACGAAGTGCTGGAACGGAAAAAAGGAGTGGCTGTTTTTTATGATCACGATTTGGGTACCGAAACGTCTGGTTGAGATAGACCTGTACAATGTCGCCGCCCAGAGCCCGGCGGCGCTGGCGGAGATGAGCGAGAAGAGCTACCGCCAGCGGGTGGCCTATGCTGCCCAGAAGATCAGGGACTCCCGCGCCAAGATCGTCATGCTCACCGGCCCGTCGGCCAGCGGCAAGACGACTTCGGCTCATAAGGTGGCCGAGGCTCTGGAAGCCTCCGGCACCCCGGCCCATGTCATCAGTCTGGATAACTTCTTCAAGGGCGCTCAGTATTACCCCCGCCTGCCCGACGGTACGCTGGACTACGAGAATCCCGACACGCTGGATATGCCCCTCATCCGCCAGTGCCTCAGCGATCTGAGCACCACCGGCAAGACCGTGCTGCCCATCTACGACTTCACCACCGAGTCCCGCTCTTCCGAGACGGAGACGCTGGACCTCAAGGGCGGCGTCTGCATCGTGGAGGGCATCCATGCCCTGAACCCTGAGCTGACGGGCCTTGTGAAGGGCGACGACGTCTACCGCATTTACGCCGGCCTGCGGGAGGAATACTGCATTGATGGCCGCCGTGTCATCAACACCCAGGACATCCGCCTCTGCCGCCGCACCCTGCGGGATGCCGCCGCCCGGGGCCGCAGCCCCGCCAAGACCCTCGCCATGTGGGACCGGGTCCTCGACGGCGAGACCCGGTATATCAAGGGCTTCAAGACCACGGCAGACTTTTTGCTGGACACTTCCTTCACCTACGAGCTGGGCCTCATCGCAAAGCTCCTGCGCCCGGTGAGCCAGCGCTTCACGCTGGAAGGCCACAACGCGGAGCTCTGGGACGAGACGGCCCGCCGCTTCGAGCATGTGGCCCCGGTGGAGCTGGAGCTTCTGCCCGCCGACAGCATGCTGCGCGAGTTCTACGCAGGTGAAGTATAAAGGACATCAGAACGCGGAAAGTGTGCAAATTGCGAAAAAACTGTTTCCAAATCCGCACGATTCTGTAAAACTTGGGTGGGATTCGTTGCATTCCCCCCGGGAGTGCGCTATAATGAAAATAATCTCCGGCGGCACAGGGACAGCCTGAGCAGAAAACGCAGAGGAGTGCTGCCCACCCCGGGCATAGACAAGTGAGGTGTCTTTTATGGACTTCAATAAGATCAAGGAAATGGGCCTCGAGTATGCCGAGAAAGGCAAGAATGCCGCGCTGGACCTGGCCGAAAAGGGCCGCACCCAGGCAAAGATCGTGAACGCGCAGAGCAAGCTGTACAAGGCGCAGCGCCAGCTGGGCGCTCTGGTGTATAGTCTGGCCAAGGGCAACGAGGAGAACCAGCCCCTTGTGGACAAATACATCGAGATGATCGCCAACATCGAGCAGGAGCTCTCCGACCTGAAAGCCTCTCTCGAGCCGGATACCGTCATTGAGACGACGTTCGAGGAGACGGAAGAGGCCGCCGCCGATGTGACGGCTGACGCTGCCGCAGAGCCCGCCGAGGAAAAGCCCGAGGACGACGAGGCCAAGACCTGCCCCCAGTGCGGCGCGCCCGTCTCGGACGACGCGCTGTTCTGCAACAAGTGCGGCGCACAGCTGTAAGCGAAAAAGCCCACGCAGGGCGGTGTCCCCCGGGGGATGCCGCCTTTTGTTGTGAATGAAATGAAAATTTTGCCGCAAAAAGCCGGAAAATGCGCTTGTACCCTTGCATTTCGGCAGATTCTGCGGTACAATTTGAATCTGTTCGCAGATGTTTTCGGAATGCGGAAAGGAGACGCCCCATGCAGGACTGGACGCCGCGTGAACACTATACGGCGGAAGACCTCGTGGAGATCATCCGCATCCTGAGAGACGGAGAGAACGGCTGTCCGTGGGACAAAGTCCAGACCCACGCTTCCATCCGGAAAAACTTTCTGGAAGAAACGTGCGAGGCGCTGGAAGCCATCGACGCCGACGACCCTGTCATGATGCAGGAAGAGCTGGGCGACGTCCTGATGCAGGTGGTGTTCCACACCGTCATCGAGGAGGAGCGGGGCCGTTTCGACATGGAAAAGGTCTGCCGCGAGGTGTGCGAGAAGCTGGTCTTCCGCCACCCGAACATCTTTGCTTCCTCTGCGGCGGAAAATGCTGGTATAAACAGCTGGGATGCGCTCAAAAATAAGGAAAAGGGCCGCACGACCCTGGCCGATGAGCTGGACACCGTCCCGGCCACCCTGCCCGCCCTGATGCGCGCCCAGAAGCTCCAGAAGCGGGCCGCGCGGTTCGGCTGCGGGCCGGAGGATGCCGCCGGTGCGGCCAGGACTCTGGACAGCGCCAAGGCCGCGTGGGACGCACAGCAGACGGCAGAGAACGCCGGTGAGCTGCTGCTGGCCGCCGCCGATGCCATGCGTCTGGCCGGTGTGGATGCCGAAGAGGCACTGACCTTTGCGGCAAAGCGCTTCACCCAGAGGCTGGAAGCGGACGAAACGTAAACGGGTACCAGACGGTCAGACCGTCTGCTCGAATAGAAAATGTTGAGAATATTGTGGAGGCTTTTATTATGACCAAGACCGATCTGATCGCACAGGTTGCGGCAAACACTGAGATGAGCAAGAAGAGCGCTGAGATGGCTGTCAACGCTGCATTCGAGGCACTGGGCAAGGCTATGGCCGAGGGTGAGAAGATCTCCATCTCCGGCTTCGGCACCTTCGAGGTGCGTGAGCGCGCTGAGCGTCAGGGCATCAACCCCCGCACCCGCGAGGCCATCACCATCGCTGCTTCCAAGAGCATCGTGTTCAAGCCGGGCAAGGCTCTGAAGGACACCCTGTAAGAGAAAACCCATCGCCGCCGGAACCTTTAGGCCCGGCGGCTTTTTTGTAGCCCTCTCAGGCGCTTACGCGCCAGCTCCCCCAAAGGGGGAGCCACTGGCGTGCCGGTCAGGTCTGAGCGGGATGAGAAAGGCCCTGTGGGGCGTGAGCCTGTGGGCTCCGCTGTACAGGGCAGGAGGAGAATCATGCGTTTAGACAAATATCTGAAAGTTTCGCGGCTCATCAAGCGCCGCACGGTAGCAAACGAGGTGGCCGACGCGGGCCGCATCCTCATCAACGGCAAGACCGCCAAGGCCAGCCAGGCCGTCAAGGCCGGCGACATCATCGAGGTCACCTTCGGCAACCGGCCCATCAAGGTGAAGGTCCTCTCCGACGTGGAGCCCCGCACCAAGGACGTGGCCCGCGAGATGTACGAGATCATCGAGCAGGACAACGTGCTGGCAGCCGCCCACGACGCCCCGAAAGCCGAGTAGATCCGGCATGACCCCGCCCCGCCCTGCATAAGATGGCAGAAAAGGGGAGGGGAATGTCATGAAACAACAGGACGCAAAGCCGGAGCAGGCTCTGCCTCACGACATCATCCTGGAGGGGCGGAACAAGCTGACCGTCACCGGTGTGCGGCGGGTCATCCGCTGCGACGCCGAGGGGGCGGCACTGCTCACCTCGAAAGGGACGCTGGAACTCACCGGGGCCGAGCTGAGCGTCACCAGCCTCGACCTCGACAAGGGCGAAGTCAAGCTTACAGGCCGGGTGGACACGCTGGAATACACCGCAGAGCATACGCCGGGCGGCTTTTTGCGCCGTCTTGTCCGGTGATGGGCCCGGCGCTTTCGCCCGGGGCGGTGGGGCAGGAGATGGCGGCCTGCGCGGTGCTGGGCGGTGTGCTGGGCGCGGCGCGGGCCGTTCTGCCCACCCGGGGCAGGGCCGCGTTCCTGCCGGATGTGCTTTTTGTGGGAGCCGTGCTGATGGCTTTGCAGAGCTACGCCGTCTCCCAGAGTCAGGCCGGGCAGCTGCGGGGCTATATGGCGCTGGCGGCGTTCTGCGCCGCCGGGGCGGTGCAGGCGGCGTTGCGGCCTCTGTTCGCCGCTGCCGAAGCCTTTGCGGGGAAACTGCTGCTGGGGCCGGTGCGGCTCGCCGCCCGGTGCATCGCCCCGTGGAAAGCCGCCCGCGCCGCCGCCAAAGTACGGCGGAACGAAAAAAGACTTGCAAAAAAACAGAAAAAGAGCTTGCCAACACCACGGCGTATGTTGTATAATTCAAACGTATCAAAGTGAGAGTACAGGCGCATCGGGCCTGCTGTCCGAAAACGGGAGGCACTGTGTTATGGCAAATCCGAGCCGGAAAAAGCGGAAGAGAAAGGCGTCCGTCGTGGGCGCTGTGCTGAAACTGCTCTTCCTTCTGCTTTTGCTGAGTATGCTGGCGGCGTACATCGCGAATCAGGTGGCACTCAGCTCCAAGAAAGCGGAGCTGGACACCCTGCAGGAGCAGATCGACCAGCAGAAGACCCAAAACGAGGAGATGCAGCGCATCCTCAGCGGCGACTCGGACGACGTGACCGAGTGGGTCGCGCGGGACTCTTACAATTATGCGGCGGCCAACGAGCGCATCTTTGTGGATGTGACGGGCAACTGATGCCGCGCCCCGGGCGGCTTGCGGCCGGCGGGAAACATATTAGTCAACAAGGAGTATTGAGTTTTGGCGATTGAGGTAGGGAATATTTTTGAAGGCCGTGTCACCGGCGTAAAACCGTTTGGCGCATTCGTTGCGCTGCCGGAGGGCCGCGTGGGCATGGTCCACATTTCTGAGGTGTCCAACGAGTATGTGCAGGACATTGCAGCCGTGCTGCATGACGGCGACACTGTGAAGGTGCAGGTCATCAATGTGGCACCGGACGGCAAGATCGCGCTGTCCATCAAGCGGCTGCTGCCGCCGGCACCCCGCGCTCCGCGTGAAGGCCGCGGCCCCCGCCCCAACAACAACGGCCCGCGGGAAGGCGGCTTCCGCCGCAACGGTCAGGGCGGCCGTCCCCAGGGCGGACGCGGCCCGGCACGGGACGCAGCGCCCCGCGTCTGGCAGCCCAAGGCCCCGGCCAAGAGCGACAACCTGAGCTTTGAGGACATGATGAGCCGCTTCAAGAGCCAGAGCGAAGAGAAGATGGCCGACCTCGACCACGAGACCAACAACCGCCGGGGCGGCGGCTACGCACCCCGGGGACGCCGCGGCAGCCGCTGAGCCGTCCGCACAAGACGAAGAAGCTTTGGGCCTGCCCCCAGCGGGGCGGGCCTGTTTTTTGGTGCGGCACGCCGCACCCGACAGGAAAGGAAACCAGAATGCCTGCAAAATTTGAACTCATCGCCCCCTGCTTTTTCGGGTGCGAGTCCACGGCCAACTTTGAGCTGCGCCGCATCGGCGCCGAAGACATCCGGGTCAGCGACGGCCGTCTGACCTTCAAGGGCGGCGCGGATATGATCGCCGCCGCCAACCTCAACCTCCGCACCGTGGAGCGCGTGATGCTGCTCCTGAACACCTACACGGCCACCACCTTCGACGAGCTGTTCGACGGCGTCTACTCCATCCACTGGGAAGAGCTGCTGCCCGCCGACGCGGCCTTCCCGGTCACCGGCTCTTCGCTGAACAGCCAGCTGTCCAGCGTGCCGGCCTGCCAGAGCATCATCAAGAAGGCCGTGGTCAAGCGCCTGATGCAGGGCCACCGCACCACCAGCCTGCCCGAGACCGGCGCGGAGTATAAGATCCGCTTCATGCTCCGCAAGAACGTCTGCGAGATCATGCTGGACACCACCGGCGACGGCCTGCACAAGCGCGGCTACCGCCGCAACTCCATGGAGGCCCCCATCCGTGAGACGCTGGCCGCTACCATCGCCGACCTGGGCCGCGTCCGCCGCGACAGCCTCGTGGAAGACCCCTTCTGCGGCAGCGGCACCCTCCTCATCGAGGCCGCTCAGAAGGCCATGAACATCGCCCCCGGCCTCAAGCGCCGCTTTGCCGCCGAGCGCTACAGCTTCGTGCCTGCCGCCATCTGGGCCGAGCAGCGCCAGAAGGCTCTGGCCGACTCCAAGCTGGACGTGGGCTTTGAGGCCTTCGGTTACGACATCGACCCCGCCGCCGTGGCTCTGGCCAACGCCAACGCCAAGCTGGCCGGCGTGGAGAAGCGCTGCCACTTCGAGGTGGCCGACGTGGCCGATTTCGCCGCCAGGAGCGAGGCCATCGTCCTGACCAATCCCCCGTACGGCGAGCGCATGAGCACCATCGAGGGTGCCGCCAAGCTGGCCCGTACCCTCGGCCAGCAGATGGAGGCCCACCCCTGCGCCGGTGTCTATGCCATCACTGCCGATATGGATTTTGAACACCACTACGGCAAGCGGGCCAACAAGCGCCGCAAGATGTACAACGGCATGATCCCCTGCCAGCTGTATATGTACTACAACGCCCCCAAGTTCGAGAACCGCCCCGCAAAGCCCATGCCCAAGAGCGGCTTTGACGGCAAGCGCACCCAGCCCGGCCACACGAGCCGTTTCGAAAAGAAATAAGATGCACCCAAAGACCGCACTGAAATCGATTCCAGTGCGGTCTTTTCTAATTAAATTTACAAAAGAACGGTTGAACGCTGACGAAAAATAGATTATACTAGTCTATAGCTGTGGGGAAGCGGTCTTCCCCTGCAAGAAAGGCTGCGCCCGGCGCGGCCCGCGAAAGGAATGAACAGAATGAAGGGACGTATGCGGCCCTATCTGCCGGAGCTGACCATCCGGGATTACAACACCTATCAGTGGTATCAGCGCGGCGTCCGCCGCCAGCTCTACACCACCTATGGGCTGTATTCCTGCTATGGTCTGCGCTACAACGGCGTCCTGTTCGCAGTGCTGGCCGACAGTCTGGCAGGACGTCCGGCCACCTGTAAGCGGATGCGGGAGCCGGGTACGCTGGTCTGGCGGCAGATGATGTGCCAGACCCAGGGCATCCGGCTGGCTGCACAGGTGGAAGTCCTGCTGAGCTGGCACCGCATCCAGGATGCCCAGTGGGCCGACCTGCCCTTCTATAAAAAGGTACGGCGGGTGGTGGACACCGTCCTGCTGCGGCGAGCCTACCGGAAGGCCGCCGCCGAGAACCCGGCACTGGAGCGCATCTTCGTGCAGGAGCGGGACCAGGCCAACGTCCAGATGACCCTGAACGCCAAGAACTATCTGCTGGCCGCAGAGCCGAAGGGCAACCTCTACGGCGCGCTCTACTCGGTGCTGGCCACCGATGACCCCAATCAGCGCAAAAGTATGCACTACATCGGCAGCTGCATCGGCCGGGCCGCTTATCTGCTGGACAAAGCGGAGAGCTTTTCCCGGGACAAAGATAAGGGCCGCTACAACGTCTTCCTCCTCAACGGCATCAACGACAGGAACGCCGCCCGGGAAAACGCCCGGCGGCAGGCCCTCGCTGCGGTCAACGACCTCGTCCGCGCCTACGGGATGCTGGACGTCAAGCTGAACCGCACCCTGCTGGACAACATCATGATCCTGGGCCTCCGCCACGCCATCGAGCCGCTGGACGCTGAGAGCCAGCCGGTACAATGGGAGCTGCCATGAAGGGACGCAAAAGTAAAAGCTGGGCCATGGCCTACTGCGGCATGGCCGCAGCGCTCAGCGTGGCCCTGATGCTGCTGGGGGCTGTGTTTCCCATTGCGATGTTCATTGCTCCGGCGGTGGCCAGCTTCCTCATCGCCACGGTCTGCGTGGAGTGCGGGAAGACCATGGCGCTGACGGCCTATGGCGCGGTGAGCCTGCTGAGCCTGCTCTTCGTGCCGGACAAGGAAGTGGCCCTCACCTTTGTGTTCCTGCTGGGGTACTATCCGTTGGCAAAGCCTTATTTCGAGCGGATACGCCCGGCCCTGCTGCGGGCTGTCTGCAAGCTGCTGCTCTGCAACGGCGGGATCCTGGCGATGTACGGGCTGGTGCTGCTGCTGGTCCCGGCGGGCAGCATCGCCGAAGAGCTGCGCACTACGGCGCTGGCCGTCTCGCTGGTGACGCTGGCCATGGGCAATGCAGCCTTCCTGCTCTATGACCGGGCGCTCCACAATATGCTGATGCTCTATAAAGTGGTCTGGCAGCCGAGGCTCCACAAAATGCTGGGCGTCCATTGACGGATATGGGACTTTGTGATACAATACCGCTGACCTTTTCCGTCGGCGTCTGACAGCTCCGAAAGGAGCTGTTTTTGTTTTCAGAAAGGCGGCGGAAAGAGCAGAAAGAGGGGATAGACCACTTCAGTTGACGAAAAAGCGCCGGGCCACGCGGGTGACAGCCGTGAGGGTGACGAGGAGAGGGATCATCGAAAGTTTCGGCGGGTGTTCCTCCGGTTGAAACGGGAGCAAAAGCTTCCGGGGCTTATACCAGCCGCAGAGAAGGGCAAAAAACGGCAGCAATACCGCAACAGAACCCTTTCAAAGAAAGCCATACAAGAACATAGACTGATTGTAAGAGGCTGACAGCTGCCGTGTGCGTTCGCGCCGGGCTGTCGGCATGGAGGTGTTTTGTATGTGTGGCATCGTAGGTTATTCGGGTAAGCGCAGCGCCCAGGAAGTGCTGCTGAACGGTCTGGAAAAGCTGGAATACCGCGGCTATGACTCCGCCGGCGTCGCGCTGGCGCTGGAAGGCGGCATCCACGTCGTCAAGAGCAAGGGGCGGCTGGAAGTGCTCCGCCGCAAGCTGGAGGCAGAAAACCTGCCCGAGAGCTTCTGCGGCATCGGACACACCCGCTGGGCCACCCACGGCGAGCCCAGCGACATCAACAGCCATCCCCACTCCACCCCCCGCGTGAGCATCGTCCACAACGGCATCATCGAGAACTACGGCCCTTTGAAGGCCGACCTGCTGGCCAAGGGCGTCACCTTTGAGAGCGAGACGGACACCGAGGTGCTGGTCAAGCTCATCGACTACTTCTGCTGCGCCCAGCCCAAGCAGAGCCCTCTGGCAGCCCTGCGGGAGGCGCTGGCGATGGTGCGGGGCAGCTATGCGCTGGGTGTGCTGTTCCGGGATGAGCCGGACACCATCTACGCCGTCAAGAAGGAGAGCCCCCTCATCGTGGGCTGGGGCGAGGGCGAGAACTTCGTGGCCTCCGATATTCCGGCCCTGCTCAAGTACACCCGCCGCTACAGCGTCCTCGAAGAGGGTGACATGGCGGTGGTCAAGGCCGACGGCATCCGGTTCTACGACGCCTTCGGCAAGCCGATGGAGCGGGAAGTGCTGACCGCCGACTGGGACGAAGAAGCCGCTGAGAAGGGCGGCTACCCCCACTTCATGCTGAAAGAAATCCATGAGCAGCCTGCCGCCATCACGGCCACCGTCAGCCCCCGCGTGGAGAACGGTATGCCCGACCTCCGCATCCCGGAGCTGAGCGACGAGAAGCTGCGCAGCATCAGGAACATCCACCTTGTGGCCTGCGGCACGGCCATGCACGCCGGTATGGTGGGCAAGACTGCCATCGAGCGGCTGGCCCGTGTCCCTGCCGAGGTGGACATCGCCAGCGAGTTCCGCTATCGTGACCCCATCCTCGACCCCGACGACCTCGTCATCATCATCAGCCAGTCGGGCGAGACCAGCGACACGCTGGCCGCCCTCCGCCTCGCCAAGAGCCGGGGCGTGCCGGTGCTGGCTGTCGTCAATGTGGTGGGCAGCTCCATCGCCCGCGCAGCGGACTACGTCCTCTACACCTACGCCGGCCCGGAGATCGCCGTGGCGTCCACCAAAGCCTATATGGTGCAGCTCTGCACCCTCTACCTCTTCGCGTTCCGTCTGGCCTACGCCAGAGGCCGTCTGAGTGAGGCAGAGACCCGCCGCCTGACCGCCGAGCTGCTCCGCGCCGGTGAGGTCATCCAGCCTCGTCTGGCCGACTGTGAGCAGATAAAGTACCTCGCCAGCCGCTTCGTCAACACCCAGAGCTGCTTCTTCATCGGGCGCGGCTTCGACTACGCCCTCTCGCTGGAAGGCAGCCTCAAGCTCAAGGAGATCAGCTACGTCCACTCGGACGCCTACGCGGCCGGTGAGCTCAAGCACGGCACCATCAGCCTCATCACCGACGGTGTGCCGGTCATCGCGCTGGCCACCCAGAAGCAGGTGTACGAAAAGACCATCTCCAACGCGAAAGAGACCAAGAGCCGCGGCGCGCGGGTCATCCTCTTCACGACGAAGGACGTTGTCGTCCCGGAGGGCGTGGCAGACTATGTGGTGCGCTTGGACGACTACGACGAGCTGCTGATGCCCCTGCAGCTCATCGTGCCGCTGCAGCTGTTCGCCTACTATATGGCCGTCCTGCGCGGCTGTGACGTCGATAAGCCCCGCAATCTGGCCAAGAGCGTGACGGTGGAGTAAAATAAGTACCCCGCTGAAAGGCTCTCCCTTTGGGAGAGCTGGCGCGGAGCGCCTGAGAGGGCAAGGACGCAAAAAGGGAAAACACTCCCACAGCGATAGCATCGCTCTGATAAAGGCGTGTGCCTATCGCTGCGCAGGTGGCTTTTTTCGACCCGGCCTTGCCCTCTCCGTCACCTTCGGTGACACCTCTCCCAAAGGGAGAGGCTTTGGCCCACCCGGGCAACTGTAATACGATAAACAAAAAACAGCGGCTGCTGTAAGTCATTAAGACTACAGCAGCCGCTTTCATTTTACTTATGAGAGTTACCAGAACCAATAGCGTTTCTTGATGACGATGTAGGCGATGATGATGCCCACGATGACCACAAGGCCCGCGATGAAGAAGGTCATGTCCACATGGACGAAGCGGAGATTCTGGGTGGTCAGCAGGTATTCGCCCGCCGTGTCCGCCTCGAGGACATGATCCTTGTAGCTGTTGAGGAACTGCCACTTGCCCTTGAGGGCATTGTGCAGGTAGACGCGGGTGTAGGCGGCGTTGTCGCCGGTCATCTCGACCTGAACGACGCCCGGCAGAGCCTCGCCGCCGTTGAGGGTGAAGGTGACACCATACTCAGAGGGGGCAAAGCTCAGGGCTGTGCTCACCTGCGCGGAGGTGTTCTTTACATCGCGGCCCGCGATGCGGATGGTGTAGTTATCGGCCTCGACCACGAGGGTCTTGCCGTTCAGACGGAGGGCATTCAGCATCTCGCCGGTGATGGTGGGGAGCTCGCGCTGTGCGAAGGTCACTTCGTCGGTGCCATCGGCCTCGATGGCCTCCACGACGGGGTCGGTGATGACCTCACCGTTGCTGTCGTCGGTGCTGCCGCCGCCGTTGCCGGAGCTGGAAGCGTTCCGGTTGACGATGACCGTCACCGAGGCAGACGCCGTGCCGTTGGAGACGACGATGGAGGTCGCGCCCGTACCCACGGCGGTGATGACGCCCTTGGCGCTCACAGTGGCCACCTTGGTGTCATTGGACTTGAAGGTGAGGGACTGGGAGGCAGAAGACGGGGTCACTTTGCCGGTGATGGTGCGGCTGGCGCCCGGTTTGAGGACGACATAGCTCGTGTTCAGGTCGATGGACTGACGGTCTGCGCCGCTGTTGACGACCTTGACAGTGGCCGATGCGCTCACATCGCCGCAGGTGGCGGTGATGGTGGCGGTGCCGGGGGCGACACCGGTGACTTTGCCGAAGTTGTTGACGGTAGCCACAGCGGGATCGGAGGAGCTGAGGCTCACGTTGGCATAATTCGATGCGCTGGAAGGCAGCACGCCCAGCGACAGGGAAGTGGTCTCGCCGACAGCGATGGTGCCGGAGGCCAGCGTGATGTCCATCTCCTTGACGATCATGGATTCATCCAGCTCGGTGGTGATGGTGTAGACGCAGCTCACGCCGTCTGCGCTGGCGACGACCTGCGCCGTGCCGACGCCCACCGCCTGCGCCACGCCCTCAGACGTCACGTTGACGATGGTGCTGTCATTGGACATAAAAGTTACCGTGGCTTTGCGTGCGGCCTTGGCGGGCAGAATGACCGGCGAGAGCTGCTGCTGCGTCCCCACCGTCATGGTGGAGGCGTAAGTGCCGGTCTCGACGCTCTCCACAGCCGCAGCGGACCAGGGCAGAGAGAGGGCAGCGGCCGCGTTCAGGGGACCGGCTGCAGAGGCCGGAAGCGCAGCGCCGGCGGCCAGCAGGCCCAGCAGAGCGGCGCTCACGGCCAGCATTTTCAGGTTCAGTTTCATTCTTTCGTACCTCTTTGGGCGTTGATGTGAGCGCTTAGCGGAACAGAACGCCCAGAGCTTCCATCGCGTATTCGAAATAGGTCAGCTTGTCGTACTCCACGCGGGCGGTGACGCTCATACCGTTGGACAGATCGACCTTGTCGCCGCTGTTGCTGATGACGTAGGTGCTGTCCGGGGTGATGGTCATTTTGTAGTAGGAGCCGGAGGAGCTGGCGGTCACATCGCTGTCGATGGAGGTCACGGTGCCGGTCAGGGTGCCGTAGGAATACTCCGACAGGCCGGTGATGGCGATCTTGCAGGGGTCGCCCACATGGAGCAGCGGCCGGTCGTTGAGGGTGACGTAAGCCACCACCTCGAGGTCGCTGTTCTCGCTGGCGACGGTGGCCAGCGGGGTGCCGGCGCTGAGCACCATGCCCACCTTATAGGGCGTGTCCATGTGGATGACGCCGGAGGTGGGGGCATAGATGTAGTAGTCGTTGGCGCCGGTGTTCAGGGCGTCCAGCTGGCTCTGCAGATTGTCGATGTTGCTCTGCACACTGGTCAGGCTGGCGGAGATGGACTGCAGGGTGGAGTAATACAGGGCCTCCACCTCGCTCTGGTTCTGCTCCATCAGGGCCTTGATCTGCTCGTCGGAGTAGCCTGCGGCCTGATAGGGCGAGGCGTCGAAAGCCTTCTGGGCAACCTGGCTCTTGTAGGTCTCGTACTGGTAGTAGTAAGGCTGGTCGTCGATGTCCGTCTCGCTGAAGTAGTTCTTGTCGTCCTGAATGGACTTGACCAGCTTCTCGTACTGGCTCTTCTGCTTTTTGTAGATGTCCAGCTGGCTCTGGATGCTGTCCTGCTGCATATCGAGGTCGGTGCTCTTGATGTGAGCGATGAGGTCGCCCTCGTTGACGTAGGAACCCTCGGCGATGTTCAGCTCGGTGATGGAGCCGGAGTAGCTGGACATGATGTAGGTCTTGTTGGCGGCCTGCACCGAGCCGCTGGACTGGCTGACGTAGGTGCGGTAGTTCTTGGTGCTCCACACCACGAGGAAGAGGATGAGGGCAGCCGTCAGGAGAATGAGCGCGTAGCCGAAAGGCGGCAGCTTTTTCTCCATCATGATGCGGCGGTCCTGCAGCTCGTTGATGTCGCGGATGGTCGTCGTCATATTACTTCGTCTCCATAAAGGTATCCACAACGCCCTCGTCATCATCCTGATTGACGAAGATGGTGTAGACAGTGCCGGTCAGCTCGAGCTCGTGCTCAAACGCCATGATGTTCAGCTTCTGGGAGGCGAGGCCGCTCTGGCTCATGGGGCCGACGTAGTGGGCGTACAGGCAGTTGCGCACGCGGAGCACAGCGTCCATGGAGTAGCCGGCCTCCATGCGGGGGATGAGCTGGGTGGCCTGCTGCATCATATAGACTTCGGGCTGGGGGTTGGGGCCGGAGGGCAGTTTGATGCACTGCACGAGGGGGCCGAGGGGCTGTGCGCCGTTGCTCTTGATAAAGTTGTGCATCTGGGTCAGCACGATCTGCATATTGTTGAACTCTTCGGGCTGGATGCGGCGGCTGACCACATTGGTCAGCTTGAGGGTCTTGTTTTCTGCGGTCTGGATCTCTCTCATGATTTTATACCACCTGTTCTTGGTTTCATTGCTTGTAATAGGCAATGGTAAAATGTAACGTATCACTCTGCTGTGTTAAGACGCTGTTGAATCGTGCGGTCGATTTGAGCGCAAACCGCTTCAAATTGCCGGTTTACTTCGCGGTTGGAAAACCGCAGTACCTCAATTCCATACTGCTCAATGATACAGCTTCGTTCGTGGTCGTAAAGCTGACCCTGTTCTGTATAGTGTTGAGAACCGTCCAGCTCAATGACCAGTTTCGCTTCTGCGCAATAAAAGTCAACGATAAAAAATTCTATCACACGCTGGTTATAGATTTTTATCGGATAATCACGCAGAAAACCAAACCAGAGCTTGCGCTCCTGCGGAGTCATCTCGTGACGCAAATGCTTTGCACGAGAATTTAAGCGGCGGTCATAGGGCAGATTATGTACAGGCATACAGCATCTCCTGTTTCGCTATGGCCGAAAGTCAGTGGCTTACGGCCAGGCAGTCCTTCGTCCAACCTCTCAGTCTCACTTCGTTCGACAGCTCCCCTAGTAGGGGAGCCTCTGGCGAAGAGGCAAGGCTTTGCGGAATGCCAAGGCCTCCCCTCGGTAGGGGAGGTGGCACGGCGTCAGCCGTGACGGAGAGGTTGAGTACAGCAGGGGCTATCCGTCAGGCTGTCCTTCGTCCAACCTCTCAGTCTGCTTCGCAGACAGCTCCCCTGGTAGGGGAGCCTCTGGCGAAGAGGCAAAGCTTTGCGGAATGCCAAGGCCTCCCCTCGGTAGGGGAGGTGGCACGGCGTCAGCCGTGACGGAGAGGTTGAGCCCTTCGGATAAGTCTACATCTTACCATCACCTATTACCCATCCCATGATGAATATAGGCATCAATTTATTATAACGGTTTGGCGGTGCGGAATAAAGAGCCAAACTGTAAATTTTATAAAAAAATAAGGTATGCCCGGAGGCAGGTGCCTCCGGGCATACCATTACGAGGCATTATCATCCGGCGGCCCGAGAGCCGCCGGACGAAACACACTTCAGATTCTAGGGGTTACTGATTAGAGAGAGGTGCCGTCAATCTTCATGACCTTGTCGTTGAAGAGGACCTTGGCATCGGAGGTGCCCAGGGTGTAAGCGACAGAAACCATGCCCAGAGTACGCATGACCTTGTTGCCGAAGGTCATCTCGTTGCCATTGACATCACCGTAGATGTTCTTCTTCAGCTCGCCGTCGTCGCCGAAGATCTTGACGCCGTCGTCGCCGCCCCAGTTGCCGCCGAACATCACGCCCAGGGTGCTCTTGACGGTATCAGCGAAGAAGGAGTTGCTGACCAGGGTGATCAGGTTGGTGTTGAACTTCTTGACGTTAGCAGCGTTCCAGACAGGAGCGGTGGTGTCAGCCAGGATGGAGAACAGGTCAGCGCCGCCGTAGACGACCTCAGAGTTAACAGCAGTAAAGTTTGCAGGCATCATCATAATGAATTACTCCCTTCAAATGATTGAAAAACAAATTTAGTCGGCTCAGTTTCCGGATGCGCATCCAGCCAAAAAGCCATTTATGTAACTGCGTGCGCACGCAGCTGCAACGAATTAGTAGGTGATGGACTCGCCATCCTCCTCGTCCTCCACCACCTTGGCGGCAGAGACAGGGGCGGGCTTCTCCCCGCGTTTCTGATCGCGGAAGATGCCCTGCTGCAGGCTCCAGAGCTCGTAGTACTTACCCTGCTTTTCCAGCAGCTCTTCGTGGGTGCCGCGCTCTACGATCTCGCCGTGGTCCATGACCAGGATGAGGTCACAATCACGGATGGTGGAGAGGCGGTGGGCGACGATCAGCATCGAGCGGTCTGCAAGCTGGTTGTAGATCATATCAAAGATGGTATTCTCTGTGCCAAAGTCCAGACTGCTGGTGGATTCGTCCAGGATATAGAGGTTCGCATCCTTCAGGAAAGCCCGGGCCAGTGCAAGGCGCTGCTTCTCACCGCCCGAGAGGCCGTTGCCGGCTTCTTCCAGATAGGTGTTGTACTGCAGCGGCAGCTTGCGGATGAACTCGTGGGCATCTGCCTTCTTGGCAGCGGCCTTGACCTCATCGAGGCTGGCTTCCGGTCGGGAAATGCGGATGTTGTCGTAGATGGTCTTGCTGAACAGCTCGACGTTCTGGGGGACATAGGCGATGGCACGGCGGACGGATGCATTGCTGTACTCGTCCAGATCGACGCCGCCTACGCTGATGGTACCGCTTTCCGGCTCATAATACTTGAGCAGGAGCTTGGTGATGGTGGATTTGCCGCTGCCGCTGCTGCCCACGAGGGCCACCTTCTTGCCGTATGGGATGGTGAAGGAGACGTGGCTCAGGGCCGGGGAACGGCTGCCGTAGCGGAAGGAGACATCCTTGAACTCAATGTCACCGTCGATCTTTTCCATCTCGGTGTATTCGCGGGTCTCGTCCTGCTCGGACTCGTAATCCATGATCTCGGTCAGACGCTTGATGGAGATCTGTGCCTGCTGGATGGACATCTGCAGGCCGACCAGCTCGCTGACCGGGTTCGTAAAGTAAGAGGAAAGGGTGCTGAAGGCCATATAGCCGCCCAGCGTCATCTCACCGTTCAGCACCTGCATGATGCCCACATAAGAGGTGACCATGCCGAGGATGGTGGTGATGAGGGTGGAGATCAGGGACTGCACCGTGCTGATCTTGCTGGAGCGCAGGCTGATCTTCAGGCTCTTGATGTATTCCCGCTCCAGAGCTTCCAGCTCACGGTCCTCTTCGGCGTTGCACTTGACGGTCTCGATGCCGCGGAGGCTCTCGATCATCTGGCTGTTGAGGATAGCAGACTGCTGCATGGTCTCTTCGTTGATCCGCTTGAAGGGCTGCTTGAAGATGAACACCAACAGGATGCTCAGCAGGGTGGTGAAAATCGAAATGGAGAAGAGGGTGGCATTCATCCGGAAGAGGATGACGCCGGTGACGCAGGCCATCACAATGTCCATCACAACGCTCAGCGCGATACTGGTGAACACCGATTTGATGGTGCTGGCGTCAGAGTAGCGGGTGGTGATCTCGCCGGTCTTGCGGGTGGCGAAGAACTTCATGGGCAGTTTGAAAACATGCCCGAAGTAGCCCAGCATCAGGGGAATATCCACCTTGATGGACAGATAGATGAGCACCCACTGCCGCACCATGCTGATGAGTGCGCTGGTGACGCTCACGATGCTGAACACCAGAATGACAGCCACCAGCAGGCTCTTCAGCCCGTAGGGAAGGATCTCATCCATCAGGATCTTGTTGTACATCGAGGACGCGATACCCAGAACGGTCATGATGACCGAGCTGAGGATGGCGTAGAAGAAAAGCTTCTTCTGGGGCCACAGCAGGTCGAGGAAACGCTTGACCATGTTGCCCTGCTTCTGCTTGCCTGTCTTGAACTCCGAGGTGGGGGTCATCAGGAGCAGAACGCCGGTAAAGTTCTTGTAGAACTCATCGAGGGAGATCTTTTTCAGCTCTTTTGCCGGGTCGCCGATGATGACGTAGTCGCGGCATCGGAACTTCTTGCCTTCGTCAGCGCACTTCTTCCGCTCCTCTTCCTGCCGGACCATGTGCCGACGCCGCTCGCCGTCGTCTTTGATGGTGGTCTTCTTGAAGACCGTCACAAAGTGGGCCAGACCCTCGTCGGTGATGACCTGTGCAATACAGGGAGTGGTGAATTCGCTGAGGAAGTTTTCCCGGTCTACCCGGACGGCGGCGGTGCTGAATCCCAGCTCCTGCGCCGCCTTTTCCATACCGGTCAGGTTTGTGCCTTTTAAGTCGGTACCCATCATGTCCCGCAGGCGGGTGATGGTGATCTCCTTTTTGTAATGGAGGCACACCATTGCGAGACAGGCGGCAGCGCAGTCTGTGGTGTCGTGCTGCCGGACATAGGTATAACGCATAGATGCTTCCTTTGTGGTTTCTATTTCAAAACGCCCGCCTTGTGGCTGAGGACGATTTGGCGAAGAAGAAAGGGCTTCCATTTCGGACGCTTCATCTGCTTCTTAAATAAAGCAGCATACAGCTCTCTGCCTCGCCCCGCCCTGCGGCCAGACGGAGCAGAGAGCAGCTGCTATCAAAAGAAGGGAGCGCCTACCCTTTGATCATTTTGACCGGCCCGGAGAGGGGATTTTGACGTACCGTCTCCTAAACCTTGGGCATAGTATAACACATTCTGTCGGCTTCTTCAAGAGGACAATTTTTAATAAACCCTTAAATTTTGAAAAAAATGTGAAAAAAGTCTCAGTTTGGTAACAAAAGAGATGCACAAAAAGCGCGGCGGACCGCGAAAGTCCGCCGCGCTTTTTTACAAATCGTCTAGAATGCTAAAAATGATTACACGGCAGTACCGTCAATCTTGGTGACCTTCTTGGCAGTCAGGACAGCAGCGTCCTTCATGCCCAGGCTGTAGACAACAGAAGCCAGACCCAGAGTGGTCATGATCTTGTTGCCGAAGTTCTGAGAATCAGCGTTGATATCGTGGCCAACATGGTACAGAGCAGTGAGGCTGCCGTTGTCGCCGAAGATGCGGTTGTCCTCGCCCCAGTTGCCGCTGAACATAACACCCAGAGTAGCCTTCAGCAGCTCGCTGGTGAAGCTGTTGCTGACCAGGGTGATAATGTTGCTGTTGAAACGCTTGACGCTCTCAGCAGTCCATGCGTTGGGCAGGTAGTCAGCCACAGCGCCGCCGTAGACGACCTCTGCGTTCACAGCAGAGAAGTTTGCAGGCATCATCATAATGAATTACTCCCTTCAAATGAATAAAACGAATATAATCGGTCTCCTCCCGGTTGCGCAACCGGGAAAACCTATGCAACCGAGTGCGCACTCGGCAACATCACGAATGAAGTGGGCTGTAGTGCCTTTGAGGCTGAACCTCTCCGTCAATGCTTCGCATTGCCACCTCCCCTACCGAGGGGAGGCCTTGGCAGCCGGGTGAAGCTTGCTGGATACGCCAGAGGCTCCCCTACTAGGGGAGCTGGCGGGCGCAAGCCCGACTGAGAGGTTGGATGGAAGGAGAACTGCCCGGCGAAGCATAAGCCTGCCGGTCATAGAAGTCATCAACTTCCACTCTACACTATTTTACCATACTTTCCCCCCTGCCACAAGGCTAAATGGCCAGAAAACAGCCAAAATGGGCAAAAAAGTAGAAAAAATGCGTAGTAATCACTCTGCCGCCGCCCCCCAGAGCCATAAAACACTGGGGAAAAAACGCCAGAATCTCCAAAAATACCATTACAGCTTGGATGTAGTGTAACACAAATACGCCATTTCTTCAAGAGGACATTTTTTAATTTGCCTTTGATTTTTGAAAATAATGTGAAAAAGGCTACAGTTTGGTTACACGCCCTCTCCGTCACCTGCGGTGACACCTCTCCTAACGAGGGGAGGCTTTGGCAGTCCCCGCAAAGTGAACGGTTTCGCCAGAGGCTCCCCTACTAGGGGAGCTGGCGGGCGCAAGCCCGACTGAGAGGTTGTACGAAGGAGAGCCTGACCAACGAGCACGAATCCGACGGTTTAGGCAAACAAAAACGGCGAAGAAAACTCTTCGCCGCAAAAAGCGCCTCTTGCCTGACTCGAACAGGCGACACCCTGATTAACAGTCAGGTGCTCTAACCGACTGAGCTAAAGAGGCAGATATTCGATTTCCAGCGGACTTGCCGCGAGATGTATTATACCGCATCTCGGGGAAGTTTGCAAGGGGTTTTTGCAAAAAAGAGGAATAACCTCTCCGTCATTGCTTCGCAATGCCACCTCCCCTAACGAGGGGAGGCTTTGGCAGTCCCCGCAAAGTGAACGGTTTCGCCAGAGGCTCCCCTACTAGGGGAGCTGGCGGGCGCAAGCCCGACTGAGAGGTTGGACGAAGGACGGCCTGACCGGGAATCCATATACTTGCTGATTTTGAAAAATAACTTCCCCCACACCGACCCTTTTCCTCCCGCCCCTCTGCTACCCTAGAAAGAGGGGGTGGGGCTTGTGCGGACGGTCATCTATCTCGATGTGCTGCTTCTGGTGAATTTCGTGGTGGGGGCGGCGTTCCTGCTGGCGGCGGGACTGCTGTGCGGGGCGTGCTGTTCGCCGCTGCGGCTGGTGGGCGGCGCGGGGGCGGCGGCAGTGTCGTCGCTGGCCCTGCTGGCCCCCACCGCCCCCTGGCCGCTGGCCCTTACTTATAAAGGTACGTCCGCCGCCCTCTGCGTAGCCGCTGCCTACGGCTGGCAGGGGGCGCGGAACACTGCCCGGCTCACGGCGTGGTTCGTCCTGCTCAATCTGACCCTCACGGGGGCGCTTTTCCTGCCCGGTGCGGCCTGCAACAACCTCAGCTTCTATCTGCCGGTGTCGCCGGGGCTGCTGCTGGCGTCCACGGCGGGGGTCTGCGGCGTGGTAGAGGGGGTGCTGCACGTTCTGGGCCGCAGCGGCCCGGCCTGCCTTGGGGCCGAGCTGTCGGTGGCCGGGCGGGTCGTCCCGCTGCGCGTCCTCTGCGCCACCGGCCTCCACGTGCAGGCGCCGCTCTCGGGCCGGGCGGTGCTGCCGGTGCGCGAGGACTCCGCTCCTCTCCCCGC